>Ga0315284_10004310_pt1 | contig 20228 bp, 11 predicted proteins | sample YL17G09_16_MG_FD_203696 | JGI IMG/M metagenome (GOLD analysis project Ga0315284, IMG submission 203696) | Sediment microbial communities from Yellowstone Lake, YNP, Wyoming, USA - YL17G09_16 | ecosystem: Environmental > Aquatic > Freshwater > Lake > Sediment | place: USA: Wyoming | collected...
TGTCGGATCTGGTTTACAAAAAGCTAAAAATGCGGTTTCAAACGTATCTAGCATCTTTTTATCAAAACAAGCAAATAAAGTTTGTATTGAACCATATGTTTGCCCGATAGATGTATTGTAGTATTCATACGGAGTTGGATTTGTGATTAATGTATTATCGAAATATCCAAATTGTGGTGAACCCCAAAAACCTCTAACCGTCCCATTATAAACCGATGAGTTATCTTTAATTTCAATTTTTAATTTTTTTGAGCTATTAAAACACTCATAATTTGCCTGATTTATCGGTATCCCCCCGCAAGACGGTATGGGCATATACACCTTATTTGATATATTAATTGTTGGGTCATTATCAAAAATTAAATACTGATAATAAGAGTTATTTATAATTGATCGATTAGGGTCGGAAACCACTGAACCATACGTCGCATATTTACTAGCGGTAGTATTAAGTCCAATTTTTAATTTACCTTTATCATGTAAATCTTTAAATTCTGTTTGATCATACGTATTAAATAAATCTTTTTTAGTGAAAAAGTAATGAAAGTCATTCATTAATTTAGGGTAAAGTCCATAATTAAAAACATCCATTGTTTTTGATGCTGGTAGTGTTTCATTTTTATATGCCCTAAAACTTTCAGTCCCACCGGTGTAGTTTACTATAGTATATTCTCGATTTAAATCTTGGGCATATGGGTCATAATATGCTTTATAATCAAAATCTGTCCAAACATCATCTAAGATATCTATACTTTCTTCTTCATATTTTTTATATCTATGCCACAGTGATCCAAACTTTAATAGTGACGCATACGGCATTTGGTGTATTGCTGAAAACTTTTTAAACGATGCCGCTAAATACCCCACAAAATCTTCGTTCTCATAATCATTAAGATAACCCCCCGTACTTTCAAGTGGTAGTGAATTTAAAAAAAGATAACCAGTACTCACGTATGGGTTTGTCTTATTATTTTTTTCTTTCTCCACCCCCATTAAAATTGAGTTGATAAAGTATGGTGTATTTAAAAGCGACGTATTTTGAAAATCGAATCCAACATTTCCTTTATATAATGTAGAACCATAAGTAAGATACTTTTCAGTTACATACCCGTCATCAAGGGATCTATCCTTATAAAAAGATTTAAATGTTGGATAACTATTAATTGTGCCGGCATTTTTATTTGTTAAAATTTTTACATTAAAATTATTAAAAATACTTTTGGTGCCCCCGTAAAATGGTTTTATTACTTTAACGTCGGGCGATTCATTAAGTCTAGCAATTGTTTTTTTATCGTCTAAAAATATCACAGTTTTTGACGTATCGTTAAGCTCTTCGGGACTCGAAAACCTGGTTTGGTTATCTACCCACTGTTTATTAGCGAAGGGTAGTGTTTCTAAAAAACTAACTTTTTTCTGTTCGGAACCTTTTAAAAATTTTTCAAAATTACCAATCAATGGTACACTATTATCTAATGTTATTGATCGACTATCGATAGTCCCCATCGAATATATTCCAGAATCGTTCTTAACCTCATTATCAATGTATTCTGTAGCGTACGAATCTCTTTCATACTTAACCCAACTGTCACCAAAACCATTATTTGAAATACTTTTTAAATAACCCCTTAGAGTACTTAAATTAAATTTGGAGTTTTTTAATTTTTCCTTTAAAGATGGGCTGTTTGATGATCCTAACATGACATTTCGAGCTTCCATATCTGCCAAAAATTTATCTACCTGTAATGTCTTATAATCTCCCCGGTATATGTTAGTATAATTAACCAACGTATATAACCTTTCATACATCTCATAAAAGAAAGATATTTCTGATAAGTTCTCATAAGGGAACGTCTCAAATGGAAACTCCAACGTATTTGAAGATCCGTATTTTGACGCTTCGGTGGGGTTAGTGTATGCGCTTCTATTTTTTAGTGGCGACTTTCTAGTGGATGCCGATATGTAGTCCTCCAAAAAAGCTATTTCAGGCCAAGCGATGTAGTCACCACCGTTAGTTTTATCCAAGTATTTACTATCACCAATATAATTTACCGTGTAAAGTTCTCGACCACTAGTATCATTTTTTTGTTTTTCTTTAGTGAAGTATGTCGGCCAAGGATAAACTAAATTAGCATCATTTAATTGCTTCACACCCTTAATCACATTAACATAATCAACACCTTGACTTTTATCTGCAGGAATAATACTGTTAACCCTAACCGGGTTAGTTCTCTGATTCCAAGCGTTTGTATGTGTCTTGTCTATTAGTCGATAAAACGTATCTACGCCAGCCATTAAAATTGCAAAAATATTTCTAATGGTGGGGCTAAACCCAAGTCCACCATCACCTTTTATGATTTTATCAGCCAAAATGTTGGTGAATTGTTCTTCTATCGCCTGTTCCGCAGCTGTAATTCTAGTTAGTCCACCATCAATATCCTCTAAAAAACTATTTGTTTTAAACGGTCCAGTATCTCCAAATTTTGATTCACCATACTTAAATAGTGTCGGCGTATCGTCTATCAAATTATTGTTAGGTCCTATTTTTTTACCGTAAAGTTTGAAATCTTTTGTGGTTTGTATTTGAAAATCCTTAATCTCCGTCTCACTAGGTTCTCTACCTAATCTTACCGTTAACGTCTTTTTAAAATCTTCATCAGTAATATCCCCGTAATTTAGTTTTTCAAATATATCTTTGCTATCTAACGATACAGCTATTGGGTTGATTATTGTTTCTCCCCCAATGACATATTTGGATTCACCCCCAAAGGATGCGTTATTTTTTAAATTTTTATTTGTAGCCTTAATTTCAGATTCTATATCGGCAATTATTGTTTCTCTTTTTTGGTAATCAATATTCGCCTTAAACGGATAATAAATTTGGTTTTTATGCACTATATAATTATTTGTATCTAAATACTTCGTAATCGGTACCGTATACACTCTATCTTTAATTTCTAATAACTCATTTCTAAATTTAGACACATCACTTAAAACAACAAAATCTCCTTTTTTTATTCCTTGTTCCATACCGGTAATAAAACTATCGGCACGTTCAATGAATTCATCAATACTTATTTCTGGAAAATTCTTATCAACCAAACCTTTTGATTTATATATTGAGTATACTTCTTTTAGTGTTTGTTCTCCTACCGATGAATCAATTGTTGTTATGTTACTGGTACTGGTCACCCCATTTGTCACATTTGTGGGTTGTATACTAATTTTTGTTGGTGACATTTTTGGTGCGGTTTTAGCGTACCCAAGTAACGTATCACTCAAAAGTCCCGTATTTCTTCCAATAAAATTTAATTCAATATTATAGTTACCAGTTCTTTGTTCGAATGACGCATTAAATTTTGTTAGATTCAAGGCATATTTTATAGCCTTACCATAATACCCTTTAAGTGTTAAATAAAATAATGGGTACGGTAAATTAAAAAATACAGAATAAATTGATTTTTCACCTTGTTCGAATAACGTTCTTCCTTGTACATCAACAAGTGTCATCCTAACTGTCGGTATTCCAAGTCCAGTGATATTAACACTTATATCTTTAATACCCAATAGCTGAGTACTTTGGGGTGTACTAACATTTCGATTATAAATGATTTTACCGTCTCTATTTTGCGCAGATTCTGTGGTTTGGTTTATCCCCTTACCTTCTTTAGCTCCTAAACCCGATAACTGATCAGTCCAACTAGAATCAAAGGCTCCGTTCGTCTTACCGTAAGGTTGTAGAAAATTGATTTGTGATCCATCCATATTACCCTTTAGACTGGCAATACTACTATTTATCACAGGATTATCAAAAGTGTCACCGACGGCTAATTTTGTTCTAGGAATCACACTAGTTTCTAAATTCGCATAGAAAACTAAGTCTTCGTGATTAACAAGACGCTCTTTCACCTCATTATTAATTACAACCTTGTTAGGGTCAACCAGTATTATGTTATCGTAATCTGTTTCAACGTAGATTGACTTTTGATTTAAATTATCTGCCATAATAAAAAATATAGGTATCTACCGCATTTTTGTAGTCTTGCAAAGCACTTAATAACGGATATGGTATAATTAAAATCGTTCCATCAGGAATATTCGTTTCAAGTCCCCCATAAATTGGGTTTGCATTTAAAATTAACCAACCAAAATATGGGCTACCATACTTTTCATAACTGATTTTATCCAACCTACTTTGGTTTTCTCTATATACGTATTTTTGATCCGATGGTCGACTACCAATACTAACATAAGGAACAACAGTTTGTAAACCATTAATTAAAAACTTATCATATCTTCTGTAATATTCCATCTTAATTCATTTTTTTCTTCAAGTTATATTTATCACCATCACCATCCACACTTTGCCAAACATTTCTAAGGCTAGTTTCATCAACTGTGTTTGTGGGTTCTTGTTTTTTATAGTCAAGTAATCTCTCTTTAACCTTAGTGAATGGTTTATATGTGTTGTTAGGAAGTAATAGATTAAGATAAACATTTTTAAAACTTGTAAAATTGTTATCAATTCTTTTTTTAGATCGTTTAAAATCGGCCACAAGCCCGTCGGATTTTTCGGTTGGTGCTCCGTTATCGTATCTATACCCTAAATTCCGATAGATAAATGATTTCCATTCAATAATATTTATCGAGTCTTCCCCAACTACCTCAACCAATTTGTCAACAAAAGTTTTCGGGTTATCGATAACCGCCTTTCCAAATAACATAAAAAATACATTAGTCTCTGGCTCAGCCACTAATGTTTTATCCTCATATAGATATAATTGTGTTTTAAAATCGTCTTTATATGTGGTGGTTTCTCCTGTTGGTACTATACCATATGTTTCTAAGTTATACATAAAGTTATTTAAATCCTCTCCAATTTTGAAAAAGTCAGTTTTCAATTCGTCATACGTATCCGTAGTCCCATCAGTTGTGTCGGTTTTACCGGATAAGTCATAAATTATTATGGTTTTTTTCTCCGTTTCATACCCATCTTTTTTATTAATTACATAATTCAACTGATCAGATAACGTAATAAAGTTAAGTTCTTCTTTTATGATATTTGTTTGAGTCGCCTCTAAAAACCCTAAATACCCCTCCTTAACATCATCAATCATTGATTTTAATTGTCGTCTAACCTTTCTAATTTCGGAGTTGGGGAAGTTTTTTATTTCAACATTAACAAGTGGTGGTGTTAATGACTCATCAACATCAGCCTTACCTCTCTCTATTAATTTATCTAAACTATCTTGATAGTTTTCTGGTTTACCTAAAATTGTAGTCATTAAACTATTTGTCGTACCACTTAAGTAGTCAAAATATCCCTGTTTGTATTTTCTGTCTTTAGTGTAAAGTAAAAGTCCACCTAAATATAAATTATCTTTTAATGTGTTTAGGTTATTATATAGAGCATTAAAATACCCTCCAGTTGCCTTTATAAATTCAACCATTTTGGCTTTATATTCGATAGTTCCGGTAATTGCACTTGTTTGTAAATCGAGAACATTTGTCTTTATCGTACCTATAGGACTACCAATACCACTACCCGTTGGCTGTGTGGTAACCAACCCCGTTAAATCTTTAATGTCCTTCAATACTTCAGAATCAAACTTAGTTAAAACGTCCTCAGTTATCGTTGCCCTATCATCATACATTTCGGTATTAGCGTAATAGTTAAACGATAACGCATTTTGTAATTCAGATACGGGATTATTAATTCCATGTCCTCCAATAAAATTAAAACTTAAGTCAACTTCAGCAATCATTGGTTGTAAACCAATACCTTCAGGGTTAATGTCAAATTTAGCGTCTTCATATTTTATAGTTAATCTGTCAATAACAATTTTACTATGATAAAAATCACCTACCCTTAAAACGCAAACCGGTGGTGTTCCAAAAGCACTATTAAATACGTCATTATATTCAAATTGGGTTTTACCTCCATTATCGACAGCCGTTGGTATGGTATCTCCAGGCCTCATACATTGATTTAAAAACGTAAGTCTAGAATTCAACCCTTCCGGTGTCATCGAATGGAACATCGGATGGAAATTTTTAAATTTACTTCTAATCCCATCATAAATCATAGGGTTAGTTTCCTTAATCATTTCAAAGTAGTTAGCCTCATTTAATAATTTTCTAAGTAATCTTTTTGTTAAATCAGTTCTAAGGAGATTTCCATTTTCAACAACATCTCTTTTATTCTCCGTTTGTGTGTTATCGGGGTTAGTAACCTCAGCAGCATCAGGAACCGCAACCGGTCCTTCCGCGAAAAAATCAAATGTTTCAGTTGGGGGCATCACGTCAGTGGATGGTGGAGGATCAACAGTATTTGGAGTATTTGCTACTACATTTTTAATTTGGTTTATATCATTTAAACTCTCAATCACTTTGTAAATGTCACTATAACTAAACATTGGGAACTTTCTAAGTAAGTCCACAAGATCATATTTTAAACACCCCGCAAATAACGAATCGATTACTCTTGTTGCTTCAGATTCGTTAGATTTCTCTAATTCTTTTTTTACTAAAACATTCATCACGGACGGATGATCCACAATAATTTTAAACTTAAGACTTCCGGTTCTTTTTGAATTGGTAAACGTATATACCGGTTCTGTTCTACCTAAAAAAACATTATCCTGCCAATTCGTCTGTGTTGTATCGTCAAAAGATAAGTCATACGGTGGAAACCACATAACTCTACCACCATTAGGACCTATTTCACTAACAGGTAAATCCTCAACTCGATATCCTGGACGGCTAGACGTTCTCCAAGCCAAATTTTCAATGGAGAACATATATTTTTTAGCACCCATTTTGCCTTGACTATTTAACTGTATGTTGGTAGAATCGACACCTTGCATAGGTGCAATATTTAAATTAAACGTATTATCGAGAACGGAACTATTATATTTTCTAATATTACCATCCTTTTTTTGTAGTTCGTTGAATGAATAATACGGCCTGTCTTTGGTGAATAGTCTCGCATACTCATACCCAACAACTGTTTTTACTTCACTTCCTTTTGGTTGATCAGCTGCCGTCGGAGTTAAATACCTCCTAACTCTAGACCCCTTTGTTGTTTCAATATACCCATCGTTAAAGACTTTAGATATTTGATTGATGGCATTACCGACGTGTTCTAATTTATTTGCCGATGCCGAACTACCCGCTTCTACCAACTTTTGAGTTACATCTAAAATAGACCCAGGGGTTAATTCAATCTCAGAGGATTTTGTGTCTTTGAATGTTGCTTCGAATCCACGTCCAAAAACATCATTAGTTCGTTCACTCTTATCATTTAGAGGTCCAACAAAGCTACCCGGATCCAAATAATTCTCTTTAGCTGACCAAGTAAATCCCCCCTGTATACCTCCCGACTTATCATAGAATGGTCTGGCATTTAAACCAAATAATTTTTGATTAACCGCAGTACCTTCAAAGTCTCGACCAATTCTACCATAATCATAAACAGGACCAATTGATGGGTTACCATTTTTGTCCTTCGGTAAGTCAGTTACAGGACTAACCAAATCTCTTAAATAATTTTTAGTTTTACCAACATAAAAATTACCTCCAGGAGCACTTAGATTAGGACTAAACCCAGAATCTAATCTGTATTTAGGTCGGTATTGGTTATACCATAACAAATCAAATAATAGACTTCTAGTTGCCCTTGATGTGTTTGCCAATAATCTTTCAGAACCTGTGTCTATGTTTGCACTTAATATTTTTGTCGCTAAATTCGTAACTATACCAGCAACAGTTCCAATAGGGTTACTTGTGACTTGTGATAATAAATTTTTACTAGGGTAGTCAAAGTATGAACCAGGTATTAACGAATAAGGAGAATAAAGACCAGATAACCTAGATGTGAACGACAGGGTATCCCCCAATATACCACCACCAATAGATGTAATTCTAAAGTCTTTTTGTAATAATGGTATTTTATTCATAACCACACCTAACGCATCGAAAGGATCTAAATTCGGTTTTACCGAAACCCCCCCACTGTTAGTATCAATTGATGAATTAGTTAATATGGTTCTACCTAAGGTTTGTTGTAATAATTCAAAGGCTAATCTTGCTTTAAATTCTTTTTGCAATTGTTTTGCTCCTAATTTTGCCAAATCAGAATCTTGACTTAAAGACCCTTCACTACCAACAATACCATTAATATCATTATTACTTAATATACTAAACGGCGTATAGTCAGAAGGTAAAAACACAAAAGTAGTTTTACTACTATAATACGGTTCATTAATGTTTTCAAAAGCTAAATCTTCAACACTTAAAACCTCATACGTACCATCACCATTATTATACCTATTTTTTGCATATAAAAAGGATTGTGACTGTTCGGTAGTTTTACTAGGTGACGAAGTTTCATAATTAAACTCACCTTGGTTTGAATATGTTTGGTAATCTAAATTAGGATTTATCATATCACCAAAACCATTCGGTTGGTTTTCAGGTCCAAATATGTTTGCAATATATGAAACTTTTTGTGATTGCTCCGTTGTTCTATTTGGTGCTGAAACCCCAAAACTATATTCACCCTTATTTGATTGTGTTTGATAAGTTAAACCAATGTTAACGGGAGAATCAAATCCACCGTTTGGTCCGTAAAGGTTTGTAACATACGCACTATCTTGCGATTGTGACGTTGTTAAATTTGGTCCATTAGAGACGTATAGGTAGTCTCCTTGGTTTGATCCAATAACTAATAACGGAAACAGTACAGAGTCTCCGTATCCGTTCTGTATGTTACTTGGTGAGTACTTGTTTAATACTCTTGATAACTTCTCTTGTTTATCACCCTCTAATTCAATTTCACTACCAACACTATCAGGATATCCGTAGTTACCCTCGTTTGCTTTATTTTGGAAATTTAAATTGGGGGTAACCGTTGTTTTACTTTGTTGACCCTCAGGTCCGTATTGGTTTTGGACAATTGATTCAACCTCTTTTTGTCTACCAAAACTTTCAAGTTTTGATCCTTCAGACTGAATGTAACTATAATTACCAAAATTAGTTTGGGAATTTAAGTTTAAATTTATAGAAACTAAATCTCCAAACGTTCCACCTATAGGTGTATACTTATTTAATCCAATAAGTCTTGGTTCTATTTGTTTCGCAGTTACATCGACAGTTTGTTCATCTATTACCGAATAATCAATTAAAACAATTTCAGTATTTACACTACCGTCACTACTGGCGTAAAAACCATCAACCTTATAAGGTTTTAGATTTTTAAGTAATAGCTTTTTTCTAAAGTTCTCAGTAGAATCAAATGATAATGGGCTCTCCATTTATTAATTTTATATATAAATAGATTTTATTATGGTTTTTTCACCGATAATATATCCTTGTGTTTAATAACATGTAGAATTTTTTCCTCCAAATGGTTTTTAAATCTCCTATCACTAATAAGTGAATCGGCCAAATTACCACTACTCGTTATATTAACATTAATGTTTACAGTTCCAGATCCTTCTATTTTTTGTACTTTAGTCTCCGTAACTTCGGTTTTTTGTATTGATTCGGTTTTTGGTAATCCCATAGATGGTAATTCCTTTGGCGGCATACCATTAAATCCCGATTCATATTCTTTCATTTTAAGATAATTCGCCTTTAAAATCCCTAATTTTTCATCTAAGTTGGGAGCAAAAAGTGCCTGATCCTCTTTTATAAAATTAAACATTTCACCCTCACCTGTAGATAGTCTTTTATTACCGCTACCACCAAAAAATTCATCTTTACCTTCACTAATGACTTTCTTTCTTTCCGCCTCCTTCACCCTACTATCACTATTATCAGTATCTAAAGCGCTATCATCATACATTTTTGTAATTCTATCCTTTGCGTCTTTCCCTTTTTCCGCAAAATAGTCATCGACTTTATTTACTTGGCTTTCGGCTGCGTCACTACCTTTTTTTTGTAGTTCCTTTGCGAGGGCTAAAACTTCTTGTCTTCCAGCTGAACCTAACTGATTACTTCTTAACATGGCTTCCCTAATTATTCTAAGATCTATTCCCTGTTGTTCTTCAACACTTAAAGATTTTATCGCTATCTGGTGTTCACTTAGGTCTGCGGCTTTTTGATATTTTTCTAATGCGTTTTTAATCTGTTCTGGGTGATCAGATAAAGTGGTTTTTAAATCCCCAAAATCTCCCATACCGGGAATATTTAAACTTATTTTTCCATCTTTACCTATTTCACTTAAAGACGCAATTAACCCTTGTTCTTCTTCACTAAATACCTTACCTTCACCTTCATATAATTCATTTAATCCTGATTTAGATAATTCATTTAATATTGTTTTTTGTTTTATCGCTTCTTTACCTAAAGTAATATATTTTTCATATTCACCACCCTTACCTAAAGCATCTAACCCAGCCTTTAATCTTTGTTGGGCGACAAAGATAGTTTGAATCTCACCAGTAGCTTCGTTTACTTTATATGCTGATGCTGATAAGTTTATTAGTTCTTCTTGTAATTTTTCAACATTATTCGCCCCCATATTCATTAATTGGAGTGGATTACTTAGATTCCCAACCGCTCCACCAATCATGGATAATCCCGCAGCCGCTTCGATAGCTTTTTCAGGATCCCAAAAAGTTTGACCTAATTGAGCCGCACCAATATCTTCAACTGTCGTTCTAAGTTGTAGAGCTTTAACTGTCATTTTATTTAACCCATCGACACCGTTTTTAAACCCATAAGCGTCCACTATTTTAAAGTTTTTTTGGAAGCTAAGTAAAGAAGCGCTCACACTAACACCCCCCTTTCTCGCTAAATCTGTGATTTTTCCAATTAATTCACCACTTTTTTCTTGTGAAAAATTTAATCTCATAAAGTCGGCAATCATACCCCCCAATAGTTTTGATGCCACACCTGTTGTTTGAGATAACTCAACCATATTTTTAGTGACTTTTTCTGACGGATTAACCATTCTACCTAACCCATCGTAAAGACCTTGCATATTATCGGTGACATCTAAAAATGTCGCACCAATTTTAGACGTTTCAAAATAAACTCTTGTTAATTTTTCTCTAAACGCATCGGCTCCCGCGACTATTCCACTTCCAATTGTTTTTTGTATGGATAGAGCCTTTGTCTCAATAGATGTTATCTCCCCTACCGCTTTACTAAAATTAATACCTTTTTTAAACGCATCCTCCATCGCCGTTATGGCCGACGCGTCGGGAGTAAATCCTCCAGTTGCAAATTCATCAGGGTCGGTAGTAAATAACCACATAATTTTTCTTTATAATATAAATATGTTATTACGACTTTTTTTCATATTCGTCTATGAGCTTATTCATAAAAAACCTACGTTCAAATGTTGGCATAGAATTCACGTCCGAATATGAAAAGTTCGCAAATTTTATTAAATAATAAAATTCCTCAAGTATGTTTTTTTTATGATTAGAAGAAAGGCCGAAAAAATTCCACCCCAAAAGTGACACCAATGGTGACCTCTTCTCCAGACGGGGCGATAACTTTTCTATCTAAATCCATTTTAGGTTCACACTCTGAAATGAATTTTCTAATATCTTTTGAATCGGATATTGGCATTTGATTAATAAATGTAGCAATTACACCCTTATCTCTGTTACCATCCAATTCTACAATATGTTTTTCTAAACGTTTTGTTATAATGGGACTTACCATCCCTTTAGGGTATTGTGCGATTAGTATATCGATATCACTTTCATCCCCTAAACTTAAAAGTTTTAATTTTACCTTATTTTTACTTTTTGGTAAGTCAAAATCAAATAATCCTTCTTCATTTGAATTATGTTTAGGTTGTAAATAATTAATCTCGTCAAGTAATATTGTTGTATCAAAAGTAGAATTCGTTTTTGGGTCTCTAACCGTGAATTCATATTCAGAACCAAATGCGGTATTTCTTAAAAATATTAAAATCGCCTGTACATCAACATTTATCATTTGGTTAATGTCGAATCCAGGTTCATAAATTTTACTTCTTAATAATGTTTTAACTACACCGTCTTTGGTGTTGTTTGGGGACATTAAAATATTTTCATCTGATGCTGTTAAATAACCAACTTTAAGTGCTTCTTTTTTTGGGGTATAGTAAATCCCACGGGAAGGTAGTTTTACCACATCATGAGGTAAATTAAAATGTTGTTGACCGTAATCCAATGCGTTATCCATAGTTTTTTATTTAAAAATATGTTGTTAAAATCTATAGTAAATAAAAAACCCACCTTAATAGATGGGTTTATTTTATTTTTAAAAAAATTATTAGTATACTAATATACAACGATCCGGTTGTAATGTCATATCGATTTTCATGATATCTGATGAATCATACCCAACACTGTTAAATTTAACGTCGGTAATACTACACCCTTGTAATATCCACTTTTCAACGGCAACACCTGTAGGGTCCAACATTTCTAAATCCACGTCTTTTTTATAACCAGCAGCATAACCCATACGTCCTGTTACAGACTCAGCATGTAAACGAACCCATTCCATAACTGCTTGAGATGCCGAAGGACCGATAGGATCTCTTAGAGTTACTGTAATCGCTTCCCAATTGAATGATCCCGCAACATACGTTTGAGTATTTAAGAATTTAATTTCTTTCGTATCTATTTTTATACTTGGCCTAGATGCTTTTTCAACATACCAAGAATTGATCCCTAAAGAAGAAGGGAAACTCAATATAAACCTATTACTTTTTTTAGGTTCGTACTGAAAGGGCATTTTCATTAATAAATCAGCCATTGTCTATTTTTTTTATTAGTTTTATTTTATTATAAATATCACCTTGTTTATTTTTTTTCTATTTACTTTGTCCCGGTTAAAAATTATTATTCTACTAGACTAGAGATTATTAATTATATTTAACTTTTTCTCCTCCTTTAGTTAAATATATATCTACTGGTTTTTCTGGATATTCTTTTTCTAGGAAATCATTCATTTTCTCAACATTTCTTAAATCATCATCTGAAAAACCAATAACCGGTAGAATCTCATTATTTGAAACGTCGTCTTTAAACATTGGGTTTCCTTTATGTTTGGACGTTTTTGAAACCTCCTGAGCCATTTGTCGACAATATGAAATAAATCTTCTCATTGCTTTAATTTTACCCTCTTCGGGGTTTGAGGCACTACCCTCCCCGAATGTTACCGGTTCAAATACACACAAATCAAGATATTCCTGTATTAAATCCTTATCTTGGAAATTTACATCACTTACCGATTCAAAAACTTCTTCAGTATTTAAATTTCGATATCTTTTTAAGTTGTCGACTAAAGTCTTTGAGTTTAATCCGTTATGATTTGAAACAATATAATTAAACGTCGCTTCTTTTAAAACTTCGGGATTGTGCCCCCTTGCTGTGATAATAGCAAAAATCGAACCCCCATTAATACATTCAACAAAATCATTCCATGAAGGACCGGGAGATGCCATTAAAGAGTCAACTATAAAGTTCTTATTTCCCTTAACACCAAAAAATCTAAAAGGATCTGGTGCGTACCCAACTATGGTAGTTCCTTTATATGGAAACGGTTCAACACCTAACTGATGTCTATGTTCCGCAAAGTCTTCGGTAGATAAAGGAATCTCCTCCTCATTTTCAGACATAACCATAATTTTTGTTGGCATAAACACAATGTTATCATCCCAATCAAACGCGTAGTATTTTAAATCAGGAGTTCCCTCTGAATTGAATCCCTCGTTTAATTTTTGTCTACGTACGTATCTATATATTTCTTTGGTGTATTTCATCACTTCTTAAGTCTTTCCAATAGTTTTTCTAATTGAGCTTCAGTAATAACAATATTTTGTTTTTTATCTGAAAAAGTTTGTGACTCTTTCTTATCGATACCAACACTTTCTTTGATTAATTTTTTTTCTATTATCATAATCTTTTTTTTATATAAATATACAAATGGGGAATATTTCTACTCCCCATCTTTTATTATTTTAGTTTTTATTATAAATCGTCAAACGATGCTCCCGTTGGGGTAATGACAAACTCGATGTCAATATATTCTAATGCTCTTGTAGGTTTTAAAAATATTTTACCTGTTAAAGTGTTAGAATCTAAATCTTCGGGTGTGTTTGAAACCGTTACTCTAAAATCAATCAAACCTCTATCTCTTCTAATTGAATCCAAGATTGGGTTAACTGAGTCTAAGAATTGTTGTCTAACTTTATCATCATTTTGCTCAAACAATAATCTAACTGCCACCGCTGAAATTAATTTACGAGCTTGTAGTAACAATCTTCTAACGTTAATTCTGTCAAGTGCAGACTCTTTAACTTGCATCGTTTTGTTACCCCAAATTACCGTACCAACATCAGAGAAAGTAGCGATTGGGTTAATTCTACCTTTATATAAGGTATCTCTATCTTCTTGTGTCAACTTTTTACGTGCTCTGATAGAATTTACCAAACCTCTTGTGTAACCCGCAGATGCGAACCAAGGGAAGGCGATGTTATCAGTTAATGCCAAGTTTTTAACCACTTCACCTGTTGGTGGTAAATAAAGTTGTGTATTATTTACACTATCTCTTGTCAAGACCCATGGGTAGTAAGTTGCTGAGTAGTTAGAGTCTATTCCTGTAGATTCCAAATTATCTACCGTTTCTTGTGGGTAAATCAATCCTTCTTCAATATCAGAATAAGTTGGTAAAAATAAATTAAAATCAGGAGTCGTACAGATGTAAATTGAATCGGCTCTGTCAGTTTCAACCATATCAATCGCATCTTCAACTAAGTTTGAGTTATTCACATAATCAATACCTGGAGTTGCAAATACGTTAATATTAACCGACTCAGGATTTGCGAAACTGCTTTGTCCCATTTTAAATGCGTAATAGTCAGTGTTTGCCCATGTCTCTTGATTAGGACCTGAAATTTGTTTAAATGCTCCCCATCCTGATGCTGTTGGATATGTTACTGAAGGTGCCGCACCATATTTGAATCCTGATTGACCCAATGCGAATGAATCACCATTAGTTCTATATTCTCTATAGATATCCCAACCATCGAATCCACCATAAGGGTATAATGTAAATTTACGAGTATTTAATTTGTAATATGGGTTATCGGAGTTTTCAGGTTCACTTCTAAATGCTCCAGCACCTACCACAAACGCCGACGTTGTTGCAGAATTAACAACCATAGTAACGATAGTAGCCCCACTGTCCATGTGGAATCCTTTAGTTTTATAACCCCAACCAATCCCTGAAGTATCAGTTCCTAAGTTTGCAGGTATTTGTTTACCTTTATATTCGAAGAAATCATAATCAATTCCAGTTATGTTTGAAATACCTAAATATGCTCTTCTTGGGTTTTCCCCGTTAGAGATAACTGCATTATCCCCTCCTGATGAAGAACCAAAAGGTGGGTTATAAATTACATCACCCGCTTTTAAATATTGTGTTTTATAAACCATAAACGGCGGAGTCGCATTTGCATACTCTCTACTGATGTAACCATCAAAACCACAAGGTAATGCGTCTGTCGGAGCTTCGTCGCTCATTTCTAACATAACATATTTAGACTTAACTTGGTATTCTCCGTTAGATGTTCCTATTTTATTTGCTACATAATTGTTTTGGTTAGGGTCCATAGAACAATTAGTGAAACTTTCAATAACTCTAACGTTTTGATCGTTATCATAAAAATCTCTAATGAATACATCGAAAGTTGCGTTAGCAAATGAAATATTACCAATAGACATTTTTACCAATTTATTTGCCGCGTTACCGTCAGAAATTAATTTAAATTTAAATAATTTAAAAACTTTATTACCTCTTAGTTCTGAAACTAAATAAGGTGTTTCAGGTGTTTGGTATTGTTCCAAATAAAATCCTAATGAATCAGAATAGTCATTACTTGTTGTGTCAGTCACACCAGGTAAAGATACTAAATCACAATAAATTCCTCTAACTTTACTTTCTCTATACCCCGCTTGTAACAAACTTGAGTACGTCTCTTCAACAAGTAAAGGAACTTCAGTTCTATCTTTACCAAAATTACTTCTACCAAATACTTTAGAAATGTATTGTGTATCTGTTGTTGACAATGATGTCTCAAAACTAAATGTGTCTCCGTCTTTAGTTATCCCTGAGATTGCGAATGTTTCGTATGGGTTTTTAGTTACCGCAGAATATCCACCAGCACAATTGATTGCCACATCAGTGGTTCCTGTAACTTGGAAAGCCGGTCCGTGACTTGTACTTGAATAATTAGTAATACCTCTTGATCTTAAAGTCGCAACTACAAGGTTATCATATTCACTATAAGGTGAACCCGAGTAGTTAGTTAAATATGTTGCCATAGTACCTGAGTAAACACCACCACCTAAACTTGAAATACCATTTAAAACCGAACCAAACCCATAACCATTATATGAATTCACATTAGTAATACTTTGACTGTAATCGAATAATCCGTAATACCACGCATCATTTGATGATGAACTTAAATCTGCGATTGAAACGTCAACGTTATTAACCCCAAATGTTTCAGTGTATGCTGTAGCCGCCCCTGCAACTGATGAGCCAGTAACTGAGTTAAATGTGGTTGAACTAACTGAACCCCAAAAATATGCGGTTCTTCCTGATAATGCTGATGATGTACTATATAACCCAACTTGAGCTGATATATAATTTTTAAAGTCCTGACTCAATGTAGATGTTCCACCGTCGTAACTAGTGTAAGTCTCATAAAATTTTGAACTTAATTCTGAAGGTACACTTGTTATGGTGATATTTGAACTAGCACCTGTAGTACCAGTAAAGTTCACATAAACAGGTCCTGTAGTTGCAGTTACCGAAAGAGTTGCCGGATCAACGTTACCCGCAGTTACAATCGACCAAGATGGTCCAGCATCATAACCTGAAAGTCCTAAAACTCTCGTTATGAATAATTGATTTGATTGTTGTAAGTACGCTTTAGCAATGTAAGACGTCTCATACTTTGGTATCTGAGTATTGTAGTATTTTTCGGGGCTTGTACCTCCGAAGTATACTTGATACTCATCGTAGTTTGTTATGAAAATCGGTTCGAATGCTGGACCTTGTAAAGTCTCCCCAGCCAAACCTAATGTTGTTACACCAACGCTTTGTGCAACGAAAGTTAAGTCTCTTTCTGAGGTATACACTCCAGGAGAAACGAATACTTTTGTAGTAGATGCCATTTTGTCTATTTAATTAAAGATTTATTTTTATTAATAAATACCTACAAAATTCCCAAAAAACGTGATTAAAAGATAATAAATATATGTAAGTATGAAAAAATTCTACCTTTTTTCTACCTTATTATATTTATAATTATGAAAAAAATAAAAAATATAAAGATTTCAGAAGAAACCCACAGCATCTTAAAAACGTATTGCCAAGATAATGGATTGAAGATTTATGTGTTTTTAGAAAACTTAATTAAGAAGAGTTGTATTAAAGAAAAAGATATTTATGGTGAGTAATTAAACCAACACCGCAATAGTTTTTATAGATGCAATTTTAGTAATATCGTTTTTTATGATATTAATAATTAGAGTATCCCCATCGTTGATTTGTATTATACTTAAATCATCCCCAGCATAATTACCGTTAATGGTTACAGAGAATGACGATACGTTTTGTGTCATACCAACATTAATATCGGCAGTATACCTAAACACCTCACTTAATTGAGTATTACCCGACACAAAACTTAAATCCAAATCAAATGAGTTCGGTCTTGGAGGTTCAATTTTAGCCCTTTTAGATTTTTTAGATGTTTGAAATTCAAAAAGGGAAACTTGTCGTGTGATTGCGGGGGAGACTTGGAATTCATCTTCATCAATCAACAACCCATTTAATGTGATTTTATAACTCTGTACGTAATACTTTCTTTTTTCAATGTCTTTTGCCGATTCATCTGTTGGATCTTCTAACGTTATTGGCATATAGTGACCCTTAATTTGTGTGTATGCTTGTTTTGAGGTGAATTTTTGCATCATGATTTTATTGAATTCATTCACTTCTCGCATTCTATTACAAAATATTTTAATAGTATATATAACATCAACAGGTACTGGTTGTGGTATTTTATATACGTCCGCACCCTTTCTTTGTCCGTCCCAAGTTGGTACCGTATAGTATGAGAACCTAAGTCTTTCAGGAATATTCGCCCCACCGCCTTGGAATTTACCATATTTTACCTCAGGTTGTCTTACTGTTATAATAAAAGGTAATGAAACGTTTTTATCTAAATCTTGGAAATCCCACGTTTCGGTAAATTGTGACCAACTCTGAGTTGTTATTATTTTATTAACCGTCGGTACCGTTTTACCGTCAACAGTTAATGTTATATCATCCTTTACAAAATCTAATATACCCCTATCTAAGTCAGCATGTAAAACCCCTTTTGGTAAATACGTACCGTCAACTGTAATATCATCTAACATTTCTTGCCTTCTTTCTGGACCAACTTTAGTGGGAACAAGAGGTAGATATTTTTTTTCTTTTTTAGGTAATGCCATTTTATATTCCTTTGAATTCGTTGTTAGTTGATGGGGTTGCGATTATTGTTCTGTAGAATTTTTTATACCCCCCATATGTGTGCTTATTATCTGACGTTATCCTACCGTCATTTACTACCGTATAATATCTTACCGTATCTTCAGTTTCATAATACCCAATGTAGTCACCCAAAGAAATTTCTATTGCCAACTGATCCAAATAACTTTGATATATGCTAAAATTCATATTACCCGGCTCAATTTGAGATAATTTAGAATTAGCGTAATCTGAGTTTACTGGTGCTTCGATTTTAACGTACCCTTTTAACTCTATTGGGGTTAAGAATTGTATTCCGTCAGTCAACGCTTCACCATATACATCATCAGTATTTGTTTTTTGTTTGTCGACCCTATATAGTACTACCGTAAAGTTCATGTCGCCATGTAACCATTCCTCGCCCATAGATATCTCTAAAAAAAAAAATCTTCTTCGGAGAAGAATTTATTTAATCTAGTAATTGGTACTCTGTTGTTTAACATATAAGTTATGTTTTTTTATGTATTTATGTATTATTTTATTACTACACCCATATATTTCACCAATTTGGACGTAATTTAATCCTTTAATTAAATAATTATTTATATCATCACTAACTAAATTATAAATATTAGATTTTGGTTTATATATTCTGTATTGTCTTAATTTTTTATTTATTGTGTTAATGGAACAATTAAAATACTTACCTATTTCAACTATTGTCCCATTTTTTATGATATATAAATCATACAATTCATCTTGATTTATATCATATTTAAAGTTTGGATTGTCTTTTCCGTATTTTTTGCTTTTTTCTTTTAGTATTTGTAACACATTTTCAGTGTGACTTTTACCAAAAAATGGATTTTTTATGCCATGGGTATCTCTACACCCCATACATGTCATTGAGTATGGTGCTTTTTTATTTCCACAAACGCATTTTATATTTTGACCCCCTTTCCAATTGGGGTTTTTATCCCCCTTAGTGTTGTGACTCATTTTTTGTCTCATATTTTTTGACCACTCAATATCTAACCATAATTTTTTTAACCTTTCTTTTTGTTTTATTTTTCGTTCTTCAGATAATTTTTTTCCTTTATGTGTTAATGATATTTTTTTCCTTGATTCCTCCGTGTGCGTTTTACCTAACATAGGGTTTATATTACCTCCGTCAGCAATATTAAAAATATTAATATTAGACTGCCTACATTTTTTTATCTCTTCTATTTCACCGAGTAAGAGGTCCTCATATGAATTAAAATTTTTAATCTCTTTTATTATTGGTTTTTTATTTTCGTTTTTTAGTGAATCGAACCACACCTTAATAAAATGATTGGTGGGTTTTCTTAAATGTGAATTTAATCTATAATTAAGACCATTTTTTGTTATACCGACATATTTTAACTCATCAGTGTCGGGAGAATATAAACCATATAATTGGTATTTTACCATATATTATAAATATCGTTAACTACAAAACCCTCTTATTTTTATTATAGACAATAAAAAGATTGATTTTTATATGTTTTTTACTATTTTTATTTATACACAATGGACGACATAATTTCAAGGACTCCCGAAACTAAAGCACTTCAACTTTTAGATGAATATGTTGGATCAAATAACTATATCCTAAATTTAAAACATAAAAAACTTAATAGTAAGTCGTTTACACCCACAAGACCCCAATC
>Ga0315284_10004311_pt1 | contig 20227 bp, 21 predicted proteins | sample YL17G09_16_MG_FD_203696 | JGI IMG/M metagenome (GOLD analysis project Ga0315284, IMG submission 203696) | Sediment microbial communities from Yellowstone Lake, YNP, Wyoming, USA - YL17G09_16 | ecosystem: Environmental > Aquatic > Freshwater > Lake > Sediment | place: USA: Wyoming | collected...
GCGCTGCGCGTGCGCATCTCCGAGCACGGCATGCGCAACAGCAACTGCGTGGCGATCGCGCCGACCGCAACGATCTCCAACATCATCGGTGTCGACGCGTCGATCGAACCCTGCTTTGGCAACCTGTCGGTCAAGTCCAACCTGTCGGGCGAGTTCACCATCGTCAACGAGTACCTGGTGCGCGACCTGAAGAAGCTCGGCCTGTGGGACGACGTGATGGTGATGGACCTGAAGCACTACAAAGGTTCGCTGCGCCCGATCGACCGCGTGCCGGAGTCCTTGAAGCTGCTCTACGCCACCGCGTTCGAGGTCGATGCGAGTTGGTTGGTCGAGGCGGCCGCGCGTCGACAGAAATGGATCGACCAGGCTCAGTCGCTCAACATCTACATGGCCGGTGCGTCGGGAAAGCGCCTCGACGAGACCTACAAGTTGGCCTGGGTGCGCGGCTTGAAGACCACCTATTACCTGCGCACGTTGGCGGCCTCGCACGTCGAGATGAGCACCGTCAACCGAGGTCATCACAACTCCGTCAGCTCGGGCGCCGGTGGTGCGGGCGCGACGATGTCCGCGCTCGATGCTGCGGCGGCGCAAGCGCGCGCGCCGATGGCCAACGATGCGGCCGGTGACATGAAGTTCTGCGCCATCGATGACCCCACCTGCGAGGCCTGTCAGTGAAGCGAGATCAATGCGATCACGAGCGACGCACGATGCATGAGCGCAACAACGCGAGCGCTCCAATGTCAAGAAGTGCTTGGTGTTTGCGCGCAACACTCCGATAATTCAACGCACAGGAAAACGCTACATGCTGGTCTGGGAAGACAACGTCAGCAACAAGACGACACCAACAATTCGCACCGCGCAAGAGCCTTCACGTGAGGCGCGGGCCATGGCTTCGTCACCTCTTGCGTTTCAGTCGGAACCTGCCTTGCAGACGATGAAGGCGCTGGCCGCCAGCCCCGCGACAGCACTCAAGCCGGCGGCCCTCACGCGCCGGGTCAACGCAGCCGACAAGCGCATCATCAACGGCCAGACCGATGTCAATCAGCTGGTGCCGTTCAAGTACAAGTGGGCCTGGGAGAAGTACCTCTCCAGCTGTGCCAACCACTGGATGCCCAACGAGGTCAACATGTCGCGCGACATCGCGACGTGGAAGGATCCGAATGGTTTGACAGACGACGAGCGCCGCCTGATCAAGCGCAACCTCGGTTTCTTCGTCACCGCCGATTCGCTGGCCGCCAACAACATCACGCTCGGAACCTACCGCCATATCACCGCGCCGGAGTGCCGCCAGTTCCTGCTGCGCCAGGCCTTCGAAGAGGCGATTCACACCCACGCCTACCAGTACATCGTCGAGTCGCTCGGCCTGGACGAGAGCGAGATCTTCAACGCGTATCACGAAATCGATTCGATCCGCGACAAGGACGAGTTCCTGATCCCGTTCATCGACGCGGTGATGGACCCCCACTTCACGACCGGTACGCCCGAGAACGACCAGACGTTGCTCAAGAGCCTGATCGTCTTTGCCTGCCTGATGGAAGGCCTGTTCTTCTACGTCGGTTTCACGCAGATCCTGGCGCTGGGCCGGCAGAACAAGATGACCGGCGCTGCCGAGCAGTACCAGTACATCCTGCGCGACGAGTCGATGCACTGCAATTTCGGCATCGACCTGATCAACCAGATCAAGCTCGAGAATCCACATCTGTGGACGGCGCAATTCAAGGCCGAAATCAAGGCCCTGTTCCTGAAGGCCGTCGAGCTCGAGTACCGCTACGCCGAAGACACCATGCCACGCGGCGTGCTGGGTTTGAACGCCAGCATGTTCAAAGGCTACCTGCGCTACATCGCCAACCGGCGCGCCACGCAGATCGGTCTCGAAGAACTCTTCCCGAACGAGGAAAACCCGTTTCCGTGGATGAGTGAAATGATCGACCTGAAGAAGGAGCGCAACTTTTTTGAAACCCGCGTCATCGAGTACCAGTCCGGTGGCGCTTTGTCCTGGGAATAGAACCGGCCGCAGAGCCGATCGCTTGTCAGGACCTGTGAGATCAAGACCCGCGTTGTGTGAGACAAGGCCAACAGAAGCCGAGACCAGACAACGCAACCCCGTTCACCGAACCGGGGAGCCGGCAATCCTGCCGGACAACCCTCGGGCGGTGAATCGCCGTAGTCGATCGAGCTCGATCGATGCGGTGCTCTTTGCAACTTGATCAAGGAGAATTGAAATGGCAACTGCGAAGAAGAAGGCTCCGGCCAAGAAGGCCGCTGCGAAGAAACCGGCGGCGAAGAAGGCTGCGGCCAAGAAGCCGGCGATGAAGAAGAAGGCTGCGGCGAAGAAGCCGGCAGCCAAGAAGGCTGCCAAGAAGCCGGCAGCGAAGAAACCGGCAGCCAAGAAGGCTGCCAAGAAGCCGGCAGCGAAGAAGAAGGCTGCGCCGAAGAAGGCCGCCAAGAAGGCTGCCCCCAAGAAGAAGGCTGCCAAGAAGCCGGCAGCGAAGAAGAAGGCGGCTGCGAAAAAGCCTGCCGCGAAAAAGAAGGCTGCCCCTAAGAAGGCCGCACCGAAGAAGGCTGCACCGAAGAAGGCTGCCCCCGCGGCAGCAGCAGCGCCTGCGGCCCCTGCGGCCAAGACGGCACTGAGCCCGGCGGCCGCTTGGCCGTTCCCGACGGGCAACAAGCCCTGACGCGGGTGGTTCGTCGCGGGCCTCGCGGCCTGCGCGGACCCCTGCCGAAGAAGGCAAACCCGGCTTCGGCCGGGTTTTTTTTCATTCCGCCAGCGCCGCGGGGACTCAGAGTTTGCTCATCAGCTGGGTATCTGCGAATGCCTTCAGAGGTTCGTGGCGCGGCAGCAGGGTCTCTTCATCGCCCTTGGCCAGTGCCTTGTCGAGCTGCTGTCGTGCCGCCGGCTGACGGGGCTGCGCACTGTGGGTTCGCCGCAGCTCGGTGATGGCGCGATTGAGTTGCGCAATCTGCTCGCGCGCCTGGGCGGAACGTTCAACGGCACCGTTGCGGGCCTGCTCGGAACGCTCCAGGCGCTGGCGCAGTCCAGTGATCACGCGGCTCAGCGGCCAGTAACAGGCGGCGGCGCCCGCCAGCGCGCCGCTCACGGCAGCGCCGGCAAGGGTGATGAAGGGCAAGCTGTCCATGGTGTTGGGGTCTTATCGGCCGCTCACGTCCTGACTGTAGCGGCGTGCCTGCCGCTGCACAGCCCCTGCACCGCGCTATAGACCCACGATCGACCGATCGATCCGGTGATTTTGCCCACCGCGGCAGGAAATCTTCAGCGCACCCAAGCGGTTGCCGAGCTCGGCGCAACGCGTCAGGGCCCAGCCGCGCTCGAGCCCGAACAGCATGCCGGCGCGAAACGCATCGCCGCAGCCGGTGGGGTCAAGAATGGTGCTGGCGGTGACGCCATCGACGCGCGTCACGCGACCCTGCTCCCAGACATCACAGCCCTCGGCTGCGAGCGTCACCACCATGCCGCGCAGACCTGCTGCCGCTGACAGCGCCGCCAGATCGGTGCCCGTTCGCTCACAGAGCATGCGCGCCTCGTAGTCGTTGAGGGCAACCCAACTGGCCTGCGCGAGGAAGTGGTGCAGCTCGGTGCCGTCGAACATCGGCAACTGTTGACCCGGATCGAAGATGAAGGGCACGCCCGCGGCGTGCAGTTGGGTCGCGTGGGCGAGCATCGCTTCGCGGCCATCGGGAGCGATGATGCCGATCGCCAGATCCGCGCGCGTCGGCACCGGGCTCAGGTGTGACTGAGCCATCGCCCCAGGGTGGAATGCGGTGATCTGGTTGTTGTCGGCGTCGGTGATGATGATCGCCTGCGCGGTGTAGTGCTCCGGCTCGACGCGCACCGAGGCGCTGTCGATGCCCAGGCCATCGAATCGCGCCAGATAGTCGCGTCCGTCGTTGCCGATCGCGGCCAGCACGACCGGCTCGCCACCGAGCAGCTTCAGGGTGTAAGCGATGTTGCCGGCGCAACCGCCGTACTCGCGCCGCAGCGTCGGCACGAGGAACGAGACGTTCAGGATGTGAACCTGTTCGGGCAGGATCTGCTGCGCGAAGCGGCCGGGGAAATTGGTGATGGTGTCGAATGCGAGCGAGCCGCAGATCAAAGCTGCCATGGAGCCTCGGTGGGTTCAGGGGTAGAAGATTTCGATGCTGTAGCCTGTGATGCGCCGCTCGCCGGCATCGAGCACGGTCTGCAGGGTCAGCTCCGCGCCCGCAGCCACCAGGGCCAACGGGGGCACGCCGAAGTCTCGGTCGGTGAGCACTTTGCGCGACACCACTTCACCGCGGCTGTCGGTCAGCGTGACATCCAGTGCCGGCGCCAGCAGCGGCAGGGCGTCGCGGTTGCGCAGCGACACTTGCAGGCGGTAGAGCGACGCGTTGTCGAGTTGGGTCAGACCGCTGCTTTCGACGGCCAGGCCTTCGATGTGGCGCAGCGGCTCGATGCGGCAGTCCAACGCTGCGCACAACAGCGCCAATGCGGGCGCGGCCGGCGGCCAGCGTGCAGCGATCGCGTCCCGCTGCGAAAACACCGCTTGACCGGCCAATAGCACGCCGAGCAGCGTGGCCGCCACCGACAGTGCCGCTCGCAGGCCGGGGCGCTGCCAGCGCGCACGGCTGTGCGCCTCGCGCAGAAACGCCGGCGTCGGCTCGGGCATCGCGTCGACGTTCGGCGGGCCCTCGGCCGCAGCGTCATCGAATTCAGAGACTTCGCCGCGGCCGACGACATCGTCGTCCTCGTCGCGCTCGTCCTGCCGCGTTTCCAGTTGAGAGTCGGTGCGGGTGTCGATCTCGGTGTCCCCGGCTGCGTCGCTCGTTGCGGCAGCTTCAGGTTCACCGTCGCTGCGCGCGACCTGCGTCGCGCTGGCCTCTGCCTGCACGGCGTGCTCGTGCGCGCTGGCCGGCAACAGGTCGAGCCCGCCGCGTTGCGAAGGTGTCCAGGCCGGAGCCGATTCGCGTTCGAGGTCGAACAGACCCTCGAGTGCGTTGAACACGTCGCCACAGCGACCGCAACGCACCCAGCCCTCGGAGACCTTCAGCTGGTCCTGCACGACCCGGAACACCGTGCCGCAGGCAGCGCAGCGGGTGGCCAGGCTCATGGCGCGACTCCCGATCCGTCGGCATTGCGGTGGCCGACCATCAGCACCCAGCCGTCGTCCTGGTCACGCACCTCGAGCGCCAGCCAGGGCGCATAGGCAGCGTGCAGCTCTTCGGCCTGGCGCTCCAGGATGCCAGCCATCACCAGCTGGCCGCCCGGTGCGACATGAGCGCTGAGCAACGGGGCCATCAGGGCCAGCGGCCTGGCCAGGATGTTGGCCAGCACCAGCGGATAGCAGCCGCTGGCGTGTTCCGGCGAGGCGGCGGTGAGTGCCACGCCGTTGGCCAATGCGTTGGCCTGCGTTGCAGTGACAGCGGCCGGATCGATGTCGACGGCGTCGACCTGCAGCGCCCCGTGCAACGCGGCACCGAGGGCCAGGATGCCCGAACCGCAGCCGTAGTCCAGAACGCGCGACCAAGGCTGGGCGTGAGCCGCGATCCAGCGCAGGCACATGCGCGTGGTCGGGTGGGTGCCGGTGCCGAACGCGAGGCCCGGGTCGAGCCGGATCACACGCCGGGCGGCCGGCGGCGCCTGGTGCCAGCTCGGGACGATCCAGAACGTCGGCGTGACCTCGATGGGCGCGAATTGAGACTGCGTCAGCCGCACCCAATCCTGGTCGGGCACGGCTTGCAGCGCCTGCACATGGACGTCGGCGGCCCATTCCTGCGCCAGCAGCAGGGTTGCCGCGGCAGTGGCCCGCGCCTGGTCGGCGAACAGCGCGCGCAAGGTCGAGTGCTGCCAGCCTGCGTGCGCCGCAGGCGGCCCGGGCTCGCCGAACAGGGCCTGCTCGGCGTCGGTGTCGACGTCGGCATCCTCGACCGACACGCACAGCGCATCGAGCTCGTTCATCAGGGCCTCGGACACCGGTTCGACCAGATCCGCACAGGCACTCAATACCAACTCGTGCATGGACAACTCAACGCTTGTGCTGCGCGAGCCAGCCCTCGAGGTAATGGATGTTGGTGCCGCCCTCGATGAACTTGGCGTCGACCATCAGTTCGCGGTGCAGCGCAATGTTGGTGGAGATGCCCTCGACCACGGTCTCGCTCAGCGCCGTGCGCATGCGCGCCAGCGCCTGTGCGCGGGTGTCGGCGTGGACGATGATCTTGCCGATCATCGAGTCGTAGTTCGGCGGCACGAAGTAGTTGGTGTACGCATGCGAATCGACGCGCACGCCGGGCCCGCCGGGCGGGTGCCACATCGTGATGCGACCCGGCGACGGTGTGAACTTGTAGGGGTCCTCGGCGTTGATGCGGCACTCGATGGCGTGGCCCCGCATCTGGATACTGCGTTGCGTGAAGGGCAGCTTCTCGCCGGCCGCCACGCGGATCTGCATCTGCACGATGTCGATGCCGGTCACCAGTTCGGTCACCGGATGTTCGACCTGTACCCGCGTGTTCATCTCGATGAAGAAAAACTCACCGTTTTCGTACAGGAACTCGAAGGTGCCGGCGCCGCGGTAGCCGATCTTCTTGCAAGCTGCGGCGCAGCGGTCGCCGATACGTTCGATCACCCGCCGCGCGATGCCGGGTGCCGGCGCCTCTTCGATGATCTTCTGGTGTCGGCGCTGCATCGAACAGTCTCGCTCGCCCAGCCAGACGGCATTCTTGTGCTCGTCGGCCATCACCTGAATTTCGATGTGCCTCGGGTTCTCGAGGAACTTCTCCATGTACACGGCCGGATTGCCGAAGGCCGCGCCCGCTTCGGCGCGGGTCGTCTGCACCGCATGCAAGAGGGCCGCCTCGGTGTGTACCACGCGCATGCCGCGCCCGCCGCCGCCACCGGCCGCCTTGATGATCACCGGATAGCCGATCGCGCGCGCGCTCCTGACAATTTCCTTCGGGTCGTCGGGCAGCGCGCCCTCCGAACCCGGCACGCAGGGCACCCCGGACTTGATCATGGCCTGCTTGGCGGCCACCTTGTCGCCCATGATGCGGATCGATTCCGGCGTCGGCCCGATGAAGACAAAGCCGCTGCGCTCGACGCGCTCGGCGAAGTCGGCGTTTTCGCTCAAGAAGCCGTAGCCGGGGTGGATAGCCTCGGCGTCGGTCACTTCAGCGGTCGAGATGATCGCCGGCATGTTCAGGTAGCTGTGCGCCGAGGCTGCCGGGCCGATGCACACGGCCTCGTCGGCGAGCTTGACGTACTTGGCGTCGCGGTCGGCTTCTGAGTAGACCACCACCGACTTGACGCCCATCTCACGACAGGCGCGCTGGATGCGCAGGGCGATTTCGCCGCGATTGGCAATCAGGATCTTCTTGAACATCTCAGGCCTCCCGGCGGACCGCCCCGGCGGCGGCCTTCGCCCCCGCCGAGGGGGCCAGCGAACGAAAGTGAACCCCGGGCCCCACGCTCAGCCCTGCCGTTCGATCACGAACAGGGGTTGCCCGAATTCGACCGCCTGGCCGTTCTCGCACAGGATCCTGGCGATCGTGCCGCCCTCGTCGGCCTCGATCTCGTTCATGATCTTCATCGCCTCGATGATGCACACCGGCTGCCCAGACTTGACGGCTGAACCGATCTCGACCAGCGGCTTGCCTCCCGGCGCGGCCGCGCGGTAGAAGGTGCCGACCATCGGCGACTTGACGACGTGCCCCGACTCGGCAGCGGCAGTCGCCGCGGCCTCGGCTTCGTCGGCAGCGATCGCCGCCGCGCTGCGCGCCGGCGGGACGGCGGCGACCGGGACGTGAGCCGGCGCCATCATCATCGGCACGGCAGTGACAGCGGGGTCGGCCTTGACAATGCGCACCTTGCCGTCGGCTTCGGTGATCTCGAGCTCGGAAATGTTCGACTCCGAAACGAGGTCGATCAGGGTCTTCAGCTTGCGTAGATCCATGCGGGCGTCTCCGAGGAGCGCGCGGTGTCTGGCCGCGGCATCGTTTGTTCAACTGTCGCCAACGTCATCTCTTCATAGCCCAAAAACAGTCAGGGACGGAGGCTGGATTGGCGTTGGCGAAGGCTGGAACTCTACGCCATTTACCTGCCGATGGCGGCATTTTGGTCGAAATTGGCCTATCCGAGGCCTTGGGCCCACTGCACCAGCTGGTCATAGCTTGTTTCCCCCATGCGCCGGTGCAGCAGCTTGCCTTCGCGGCCGAACAGCAGCGTGAACGGCAGACCGCCGCCGACATTGCCCAGCCGCCTGGACAGCTCGATGCCGGAGAAGCCGGCGAGACCAATGGCATAAGACACCGGCGCGCGGCCGAGAAACTCGCGCACCGGCGCTGCCATGTCGGCGGCCAAGCCAACGACGCGCCAGCCGCGCGGCCCAAACTCGCGGGCGAAGCGATCGAGGGCCGGCATCTCGCGCACGCAGGGGGGGCACCAGGGGGCCCAGAAATTCAGCACCAACGGGTGGCCCTTCAGTTCGGCCAGGGCCAGCTGCGTGCCAGCAGGGGTTTCGAAACTCGAGCGCCACAGTTCGTCTTCAATGTTCGAACCGTCAGCGCCCCGGCGCCAGATCGACCAGCCCGCACCCGCCGCGGTTGCCGCGGCCGCGACGCCTGCGGCCAAGGCCCACCCACGTCGATCGAGGGTCATGGCACCGCCTCCTCGTCCAGTAGCCGACGCAGCGCGCTGGCATCGCCGCGCCAAGAGCGGCCCTGCGGGTCGGGCTTGAGCGCACCGCGCAGGTCGTCGAGATCGCGCACCGCCAGATGCAAGGTGACTGTCTCGTCGAGCTCGGTGCAATGCTCGGCGATGCTCAGCAGACTCACCGGCTCGCCGCGACGGCCCGGGCCGGCGGCAGGCAGGCTGGCGCTGTCGAAGTCGATCCCCTGGTTGATGAGCGCAATCTCCATCGCCTTCGGATCGTCGCAGTACAGGTCCAGGTGCAGACTGGACAGCCGCGTGGCCGTGCCGCGCCAGGCCGCACCGCCCAAGTGCGGGCGGTAGGCCGCCAGGCGGTCCATCCAGCGCAGCGCCAGCTGGCGCAGCGCGCGCAGCTCGGCGGGCTGCGTGTCGGTGCAAAACAGCGCCAGGTAGCTGCGCACCTCGCCTTCGACAGCCTCGTTGCTCGGCAATTCGGCACGGCCGCCGACCGCGCGCGCGGCCTTGCGCTTCGCGCCTGCGTACTCCAGGCCTTCCTCGACCACCAGCCGCGCCGCCGCAGCGGCCAGCTCTGCCGTCTGATGGCTCATGGCAATTCCACCGCCGCCATGCGCGCCACCACGGTGGCGGCGCGGCTGGCCACGTAAGGCGAGCCGGGGCGCTTTTCGAAGCGCTTGGGCGCCGGCAGCATGACCGCCAGGCGTGCGGCAGGGAAGGCCCCGAGCTGCGCCGCATCGACGTGGAAGTAGTGGCGTGCTGCGGCCTGGGCACCGAACAAGCCCTCGCCCCATTCGACGTTGTTCAGGTAGATCTCGAGGATGCGGCGCTTTGACAGCATCGACTCGAGTGCGAACGTCAGGACAAATTCCTGTGCCTTGCGCAGCGGTGTGCGCTCGCCCGACAGAAACAGGTTCTTCGCCAATTGCTGGGTGATCGTCGAGCCGCCGACCACCTTGGGCTCGCTGCGCTGCGGGTTGCCGCCGTTGACGTTGCCGCGCCGGTCGGCGCGGGCTTCGGCGCGCTGGTTGCGCTCCCAGGCACGCTCGATCGCGTCCCAGTCGACGCCGGCGTGTTCATTGAAGGCCGCGTCTTCACTGGCAATCACCGCGCGCTTCAACGTGGCGGCAATGCGGTCGTCGGCCACCCACTGCTGGCTCCATTCGATGCGGCCCCTTTCGCGCAGCAGGCGCCAGGCCTCGCTGCGCTGGAAGGTGGTCGATTGCGGGTCGATGATCGCCATCAACGCGATGCGTGCGACAAAGAACAACTGCAGCGCAAGCACGGCCGCCAACATCAGACCGGCCAGGCGGCCAGCGTGGCGCGATACAGAGGTCGTCATCGCCGGGCACTCATCGCGGGGTGCTGTTGCTCAGCGAGGTCTCCAGCCCCTCGTCGCGCGTGAAGCGAAAGCGCGACGTGACGACGATCTGGTCGGCCTGGCGTCGCATGTCGGCGGAAAAGCGGCCAAACGGCCCGGCGGCGCGCACGATCGCGATCGCGCGGCGATCGAGGATGCGCGAGGCCGACGGACGAACGATGTCGGCTTCGACGACGCGGCCTTCGGCATCGACCGTCAGGTTCATCGTCAACTCGCCGTAGAGCTTGCGTCCCTGGTACTCGGGAAAGTCGCGCGTGCCGCGCTCCTCGATCTTGCGGCGCAGCGCGTCATAGTAGATTGCGTACTCGGCCTCGCGTGTGGCCGGGCTGATGTAGCGCTTCTTCGGCCGCGCATTCTCTTCGTTGACGCGCTTCTCGATCTCGGCCAGATAGCGCAACAACTGGCGCCGCCGCTCTTCCTGCGCACGCTCCTCGGGCGTGCCTGCCTCGCGCGCCGGGTCGGGCGGCGGCAGCAGCGCCACCTCGCGCCGGATCTGCGCCAGCAGTTGCTGCTGCTGCTGCTGCAGCTCCTGGATTTGCCGCCGCGACTCTTCCGTGCTCTCGCCGAGCTCGACCGTCGCCGATGGCGGCAACGGCGACGTGGCCCGGCCCGTCACCGCTTCGCCGCCGCCGGCCAGATTCGCCTGTGCGATGGCCTGGGCTTGCGACGGCACATCCTGCGAACGCGCATTGACCAAGATCACCTCGAGTGGCGTGTCCTGGAACATCCGGTTGAAGCGCTCGGGGTCGACAAAGCGAACCGTCAGCAACACCGCGTGCACCGTCAGCGAAGCCAGCAGCGCGACCTGAAGCGTGGTCAGCCGGGCAAGCCAGCGCCCAGCGACCGTCTTCGGCCGTCGCTGTTGAGACGACGTCAGGCGGCTGTTGACGTATTGACGGCGGGCCATGCAGGGCAGGTCGCCTCAGGACGGAGCTGCTGCGGCACCCTCGGCTTCGACCGGCTCGTCGAGGTCGATGGCCAGCGCCAGCGGCGCCGCCGCGGCGGCATCGTCGCCGTCGTCTTCGGCCTCAACGGCTGGAACCGGCGCGGCATCCTGGCGTGACAACAGATTGGCATGGACCTCGAGCGTCAGCGCGTCGCGACCGGTGATGCGCACGCGCACCTGGGTGCCCCGCGGCAAGGCCTCGCAGCCCAGGGCCTTGAAAACCAGAGGCAGCGCTTCGGCGCGGACCAGTCCATCCTTCATCACGGTCGCGTCGAGTTCACTCGCGCCGTGCTGGGCCAGCCATTGCAGCGTCCAGTAGCGCTCGATATCGCGCTGGAAGTCAGCGTACGCACCGTACGCCGCATCGAACGCCGAAATGATCGAGAACAGCTGCGCATCGCGCGGCTTGAATGGCGCGGCCAATGCGGCCGTGCGGCCGTGGCGTGCGCAGGCCACGATCTGCCACTGGTTGACCAGGTCGACATAGCGCCTGAGCGGTGAAGTGGCCCAGGTGTACTGCGCCACACCCATGCCGGCGTGGGGGGCCGGTTTCACGCCCATGCGCACCTTCACGCCCGGCGCCAGGCTGGCCTGGCTGCGGTAGATGCCGGGCACGCCGCACTGCGCCAGCCAAGCGCCCCAGGTGCTGTTGGCCAGGATCATGGCTTCGGCGACGATCAGGTCGAGCGGTGCGCCGCGCTGGCGGGTCGTGATCTGCACGCTTTCGTCACCTCGCGGTTCGGCGTCACCAGTGCCGTCCAGGCGGAAGTTGTAGTCCGGTCGATTGAAGGTCTCCGGCCTGCCGCGGACCAGCTCACGCTGGGCCTTGAGCGATCGGGCCAGGCGCCACGCGAAGGCCAGCTCGGCGGGGAACGGGTAGTTCGCGGCCGCGCTGCCTTCGAGCGAGGCTTCGCTGATCACCGCGTCGAGGACGTCGTGACGCAGGTTGGCGTCGATCGGCACGCGCTCGAGCCGGGTCTCGCTGCGTCGGATCTCGAGCGTGGCTTCGTCGATCGTCAGGTACAGGCTCACGGCCGGGCAGTCGCGTCCGGCGATCAGCGTGTACGCCTGCACCACCGGGTCGGGCAGCATCGTCAGCTTCCAGCCCGGCATGTAGACCGTGGACAGGCGCTCCGCGGCGACCTTGTCGATCGCGGTGCCCGGCTGGATCGCCAAGGCCGGCGCGGCAATGTGGATGCCCAGCGTCACCGTGCCGCTGCCCAGGCCCTGCATCGACAGCGCGTCGTCGATCTCGGTCGTGGCCGAGTCGTCGATCGAAAAGGCACGCACGGCGGCCAGCGGCAGCGTCTCCTTGATCGAGGGCGGTTCCAGGCCGGCCGGGAACGCCGTGCCGCGCGGGAACTGCTCGAACAGGAAGCGCTTCCAGTGAAAGTGGTAGGGGCTGGCGATCGCACCTGCGGCCTTCAACAAGTCGAGTGGCGCGCGCTGGGATTGCTTCGCCGCCTCGACGACCGCCTTGTATTCCGCCGCGTTCTTGTCCGGCTTGAACAGGATCTTGTAGAGCTGCTCGCGCACCGGATTCGGGCAGACGCCGGCCTGCAATTCGGCGGCCCAGGCCTCGATCTGTATCGCGACCTGTTTCTTGCGTTCGAGGCCGAGCAACGCAGCCTTGACGGTCTCTTCAGGCGCCTTCCTGAAGTTGCCCTTGCCCAGGCGGCGAAAGTAGTGCGGCGCCTCGAACAGACGGAACAGCGCCGCCGCCTGCTGCTCGGCGCCGGCCTTGGCGTTGAAGTATTCGCGCGCCAGGTCGGCAAAGCCGAATTCGGCGTCGGGTGCGAAGGTCCAGGCCAGGTCGAGGTCGATCTCGCGCGACAGCTGCTGCGCTCGTGCGATCAGCTCGGCCGGGGCCGGCTGCTCGAACTTCAGCAACAGGTTGGCAGCCTTGACCTTGACCCGCTTGCCCGAGTCGAGTTCGACTTGCGCCGAGCTGTCGGCTTCACTCATCACACGACCGGCGTGGAACTTCCCAGCGTCTTCGAACAGGGCGTACATAGGCGCGGGATTGTCGCCGACGGGCGGCAACCGCTGCCGGGCGACGGCTACAGGCCGAGGAAGCGCAACAGATGCGGCAAGTGGTCGTCGAAGTCCGACAGTGCGTGGTCGCCGCCCTCGAGCAGGCGGATCGAGGCGCCGGGGTAGCGCGCCGTCATCTCGTGCCAATCGAGCACCTCATCGCCTTTGGCAATGACGGCGAAGTAGCGCTCGGGACGGGTGATCTCGCGCGGCGTCATGACGCGCAGCTGGGTGACGTACTCGGGCCGAAAGTAGAAATGATCGTCGGGGTCGTGGAACGAGGTCAGGTCGCCGATGTGCCCGGCCAGGTCGCGCGCCGGGTTGATGGCCGGGTTCAGCAGCACCGCCGGGCAGCCGGTGCGCTCCGCCACCACCGTGGCATAGAACCCGCCGAGCGAGCTGCCGACCACCGCCATGCGTTCGATCGGCCAAGCCGCCAGCTGTTCAACCACCAGCGCCATCGTCTCCTTCGGCGACGGCGGCAGCTGCGGGCACCACCAGTGCACCTCGGGCCGGTACGCACGCATCCAAGCGCCCATGAACTGCGCCTTGGCGGATTTCGGCGACGAGCGAAACCCGTGCAGGTACAACAGGTGCGTCGGTGGCGACGCGGGCGGCGCGACGATCACGCGAACTTCGCGCGCAGCGCGGTCAGCAGCTTGCCGTGAATGCCGCCGAAGCCCCCGTTGCTCATGCACAGGATGTGGTCGCCGCGCTTGGCGACAGCGACCACGGCGGCCACCAATTCGTCGACGGTGTCGGCGACCGTGGCCAAGCCGCCCATCGGCGCCAACGCGTCGTGCGCATCCCAGCCGTAGTTGCCCTGCAGGCAGAACGACAGGTCGGCGTCCTCCAATGCCCACGGCAGTTGGGCCTTCATGGCACCGAGCTTCATGGTGTTCGAGCGCGGCTCGAACACCGCCAGCACGCGCGCCAGGCCGACCCGCTGCCGCAGCCCGGCCACCGTCGTGCGGATGGCGCTGGGGTGGTGCGCGAAGTCGTCGTACACCGCCACATCGCCGACTTCGCCGATCAGCTCCATGCGCCGTTTGACGTTCCTGAACTGGGCCAGCGAAGCTGAGGCCGCCTGGGGCGGCACGCCCACATGCTCGGCCGCCGCGATCGCCGCCAGCGCGTTCAATTGGTTGTGTTCACCCTGCAAGGCCCATTCGACGCGGCCGATCTTCAGGCTGCCGCGCAGCACATCGAACGCGTGCGGCTCGCCGCGTGCGCGCAAAGCCCCGGGCTCCTCGCGCAGCGAGCCGAAGCGCACCACCTCGCTCCAGCAGCCTCGCGTGAGCACGCGTTGCAGCGCCGCGTCGCGGGCGTTGACCACCAGGCGCCCCTTCGAGGGCACGGTGCGCACGAGATGGTGGAACTGCGTTTCGATCGCCGCCAGATCGGGGAAGATGTCGGCGTGGTCGTACTCGAGGTTGTTCAGGATCGCCGTGCGCGGGTGGTAGTGGACGAACTTGCTGCGCTTGTCGAACAGCGCGGTGTCGTACTCGTCCGCCTCGATGACGAAGTACCGGCCGCCGCCCAGGCGTGCCGAGAGACCGAAATTCAGCGGCACGCCGCCGACCAGGAAGCCCGGATTCAGGCCCGCGGCCTCCAGGATCCAGGCCAGCATCGACGTCGTGCCGGTCTTGCCATGCGTGCCGGCCACCGCCAGCACATGCTGATGCCGCAGCACGTTTTCGGCCAGCCACTGCGGGCCGCTGGTGTAGTCGGCACCGGCATCGAGGATGGTTTCCATCAAGGCAAAGTCCTGCGAGCGCGCCCGCGTGACCACGTTGCCGATCACGAAGATGTCGGGCGCCAGGGCCATCTGCTCGATGCCGTAGCCTTCGATGAGTTCGATGCCGAGCGCCCGCAACTGATCGCTCATCGGCGGGTACACATTGGCGTCGCAACCGGTCACCCGGTGGCCGGCCTCGCGCGCGATCGCTGCGATGCCGCCCATGAACGTGCCGCAGATGCCGAGGATGTGAAGGTGCATGGGGCGCGAGTGTCGCGTCAGGCCTTCAGCGCCGCCGCTGCCGCTGCAATGGTCGCCTCGACGTCGCCCGGCGAATGCGCCGCACTGACGAAGCCGGCCTCGTACATCGCCGGTGCGAAGTACACGCCGCGCTCGAGCATGGCGTGGAAGAAGCGGTTGAAGCGCTCCTTGTCGGTGGCCATCACGACGCCATAGTCTTGCGGCAGGGCTTCGGCGAAGAAGAAGCCGAACATGCCGCCCTCGCTGTCGCCGACCAGGGGTACTCCGGCATCACGCGCAGCACTCACCAGACCGCTGACCAACGAGCGCGTGCGCGCCCCGAGTGATTCGAAGAAGCCCGGCTTGGCAATCTCGCGCAGCGTGGCCAGGCCACAGGCGGTGGCCACCGGGTTGCCGCTCAAGGTGCCGGCCTGGTAGACCGGGCCGAGCGGGGCCAGCAATTGCATCACCGCTCGCGGGCCGCCGAACGCGGCCAGCGGCATGCCGCCGCCGATGACCTTGCCGAACACGCTCAGGTCCGGTGCGAAGCCGGGCAGGGCCTTCGCGTACAGGCTCTGCGCACTGCCGAGCGCGACCCGAAAACCGGTCATCACCTCGTCGAACACCAGCAATGCGCCGTACTGCGTGCAAAGTTCACGCAGCCGCTTCATGAACGGTACGGCAGCGCGCACGAAGTTCATGTTGCCGGCGATCGGCTCGATCATCACGCAGGCGATCTCGTGGCCCTGCGCGGCGAAGGCGGCTTCGAGTTGCTCGACGTGGTTGTAGGTCAGCACCAGCGTGTGCTGCACCACTTCGGGCGGCACGCCGGCGCTGGTCGGGTGGCCGAAGGTGGCCAGGCCCGAACCGGCTTTCACCAGCAGCGCATCGGCATGGCCGTGGTAGCAGCCTTCGAACTTGATGAATTTCGAGCGGCCGGTCGCGCCGCGCGCCAGCCGCAGCGCGCTCATGCCGGCCTCGGTACCGCTGGAGACCAGGCGGATCTGCTCGACGCTGGGCACGTGGCGGATGATTTCCTCGGCCAGCTCGATCTCGCGCTCGGTCGGCGCGCCGAACGACAGGCCATCGCGGGCTGCACGCTGCACCGCATCGAGCACCGCCGGGTGGCCATGGCCGAGGATCATCGGTCCCCAGGAGCCGATGTAGTCGATGTAGCGCCGGCCTTCGGCATCCCACAGGTGGGCACCTTCGGCGCGGGCGATGAAGCGCGGGGTGCCGCCGACGGCGCGAAACGCGCGCACTGGCGAGTTGACGCCGCCGGGGATCACGCGCTGGGCGCGCTCGAACAGCGCGGCGTTGGATCGAGCCTCAGTGGACACGGCGTGGGGTTCCTTTGGTCTCGCCGCTGGCGTCGACGTCGTCGCCCGCTGCAGCGCCTTGCTCACCTTCACCCGGCGCCCCCTCGTCGCCCGGCGGCAGGGCCCAGAAGAAACGGTCGGGAATCACGTTGCCCATCCCGGGGCGAAAGCCGGCGTCCAGGCTCTGGTCGAGGAAGGCCAGTGCCTCGCCGACCGCGGCGGAGAGTTCGCTGCCCGCCGCCAGCAGGGCGGCCAGAGCCGCCGACAGCGTGTCCCCGGCGCCGACGAAGCTGGCTTCGAAGCGCTCGAACTTCTCGCCGGTGATGGCTCCTTGCGACGAGGCCAGCACATTGTCGATCCACTGCTCGCTGGCCTTGCCCGGCAGCATCACGCCGGTGACGAGCACATAGCGCGTACCGTGTTCACTGGCGGCGACGGCCAGCTCGCGAGCCGAGGGCGGGCGCTCACTGTCCCACTCGGGCAACAGGAAGTCGGTGAGGGTCTTGTGATTGCCGACCAGCACCTCGGTGGCCGGCAGCACCAGCTCGCGAAAGGCGTCGAGGTAGGGTTGAAGCTCGTCGTCGTCGATCCAGCCCAGGCTCGGCAGGTAACTGACCAGCGGCACGTCCGGGTAGTCCGACAGGATCTCGGCCACTGCGCTGACCGCCTCGGCGGTGCCGAGAAAGCCCACTTTCCAGCCGGCGATGGTCACGTCTTCGAGGATCGTGCGCGCTTGCTCGGCGATCGCGTCGACCTCGATCGGGTGATGGTCGAAGACTTCGGCGCTGTCGCGTATGACGATCGAGGTGACCACCGGCAGCGCATGCGCGCCCATCGCGGCGATCGTGGCCACGTCACCTGCGCTGCCACCGGCACCACTGGCATCGCTGGCGTTGAAGCTCATCACACAAGCCGGCGTCGGCTCTTCCGGATTCGGGGCCGGGGGATCGGACGGGGGGGTCGGGGCGTTCATGGGGCGTCGTCCGGCGCGATTCCGGGGGTTGGTCAAACCTCCAGGAGATTGTGAAGAATGTTGCGTATGTACCTACGCAGACTTGGGTTCTTCAAGTATGCGGTGTCTACAATCGCCACCCATTGTAGTGATTGACTTGCGGCCCGTGAGCGAACAACAGCGTACCTGGATGTGCCTGATCTGCGGCTGGATTTACGACGAAGCTGAGGGCGATCCGGAGCATGGCCTGGCCCCCGGCACCCCCTGGACGGCCGTGCCGATGAACTGGACCTGTCCGGAGTGCGGCGCGCGCAAGGAAGACTTCGAGATGGTGCAGATCTGAATGCGTTCGCACTGACGCGCCGACCGCCGCCCGACCAAGGAGAAGCTGTTTGACTACCGCTCCGCTTGCCGACAGTGCGGCCTCAGGCGTCAAGGTGCTGGTCATCGATGACAGCAACACCATCCGCCGCAGTGCCGAGATCTTTCTCGCGCAGGGGGGCCACGAGGTGGTGCTGGCCGAGGACGGTTTCGACGCGCTGGCCAAGGTCAGCGACCACACGCCGGCGCTGATCTTCTGCGACATCCTGATGCCGCGCCTGGACGGCTACCAGACCTGCGCCATCATCAAACGCAACCCGCGCTTCGCCCATGTGCCGGTGATCATGCTGTCGTCCAAGGACGGCCTGTTTGACAAGGCACGCGGTCGCATGGTCGGCTCCGAGGACTACCTGACCAAACCGTTCACCAAAGAGCAACTGCTGCGCGCCGTCGCGCAGTACCGGCCGGGCGCCTGACACTGTTCGCGCCGCGCGCACCTGACCCAACCCTTGAACGACACCTGACGATGGCGATCCATAACATTCTGCTGGTCGACGACTCGAAGACCGAATTGCATCACCTGTCCGAGCTGCTGACGCGCAAGGGCTACACGGTGCGCACGGCCGAGAACGGCGAGGAGGCGATGCGCCGGCTGGGCGATGACAAACCCGACCTGATCCTGATGGACGTGGTCATGCCCGGCCAGAATGGCTTTCAGCTCACGCGCGCGATCACCCGTGACCCGCGCTTTGCCGACGTGCCGGTGATCATGTGCACCAGCAAGGGCCTGGAAACCGACAAGGTCTGGGGCATGCGCCAGGGCGCGCGCGACTACGTGGTCAAACCCGTCAATGCCGAAGAGCTGATCGCCAAGATCCACGCCTTCGACTGATCTCCTCACGCAATGCAGCGTCGCCAAGCCCACTTCGTCGGCTGTCCCCGGGGCCCAGCAGGAGGCCCGTGGCGGCCCTTGCGACGCCTGGCCCGCGGGCACTGAGGTCGAGATGGCCAACAAACAAGCCCTGCGCGAGCTGCAAACGCGACTGGCTGAGCGCATGCAGGCCGCGCGCACGCAGCCGCGCTCGCAGTCGTGGTTGGCCGTCGAGTGTCGCGGCCACGGATTGCTGTTGCCGCTCGAGCAGGCCGGCGAGATCTTTGCCCTGGTGCCGTTGCTGCCGGTGCCGCATACCCACCCATGGTTTGCCGGCGTGGCCAACCTGCGGGGCGGCCTGCACGGCGTGGTCGATCTGGCGCGCTTTCTCGGCCTGCCCGACGCGATCGCGGACGACCCCGGCCGCGAACAGGCCCGCTTGATTGCCCTGGGCGCATCGCTGGGGCTCAATGCGGCCCTGCTGGTCGACCGGCTGGCCGGGTTGCGCAGCATCGACCAATTGCACGCTGCGGCCGAAGACGGTGATGTTGTCCGGCCGGCGTTTGCGCCCCAGTGCTGGCAAGACGGCGACGGCCGCCCGTGGCAGGCGCTCGACCTTGCCCGCCTGGCGCACGACCCGCACTTCCTGTCCATCGTGGCCTGAGCCACTCACCCTCCAGACTTCCCCAGGGGTCAGAATGAGTTTCCTCGACAAGTTCACGAACAAGGGTCAAAAGGGTCGGCACAACAACAAGGCCGACGACGACCTGGGCTCGATCTTCGACGAAGTCGTGCCTCTTGGCGCCGAAGAGGGCGCACAGGCGTCCTCGTCGGCCGCGGCGCTGGCGCGCAACATGAGCGGCGTTGACCCGTTGCCGATCCTGTCCGCCGATTCGTCGATCCTGTCCGAGGCTCTGCCTTCAGAGACGGCCGGCGACTTCATAGAAACCAGACAGCCAGGGTCGGGCGGCGATGGTTCCGGGGGCACCGGCCTGCCGCTGATCGGCACCCTGCCACTGGCACGGCAGCAACGCATCTTGACGTTCGTCGTGGCGGCCGGCCTGGTGGCGTTGGCCCTCGGCGCCTACCTGGCGATCAGTGCAGCCAGCCGCAGCGCCACACAAGTCGGTGCGACCGGCCAGGCAATGATGCAATCGCAGCGGCTGGCCAAGTCGGTCTCGCAGGCTCTGATCGGCAGTGCGTCGTCATTCCCCGAAGTGCGCGACAGCGCCGAGGTACTGGCCAGGAACATGCGCGGCCTGAAGGACGGCAGCGCCGACGTGCCGGCCGCACCGGCTGCTGCGCAGGACGCCATCGAGCCGCTGATGGTGATGGTCGATCGCGCAGAGAAGAACGCCGCCGTGGTCGTCAACCAGCAGAAGACATTGACCCAGGTGGGTCAGGCGCTGCGCGCGATCAACCGCCAGTCGTCCGACCTGCTCGACGCCGCCGAGACGATCTCGGCGCTGAAGTTGCAGCAGGACGCAAGTGCCGGCGAGCTTGCGGCCGCCGGCCAGCTGGTGATGCTGACCCAGCGCATCGGCAAGAGCGCCAACGAGTTCCTGACCACCGAGGGCGTCAGCCCCGAGGCGGCGTACCTGCTCGGCAGGGACCTGAACTCGTTTCGCGACATCGCCAACGGGCTGCTCAGCGGCAGCGCTGAATTGCGCCTTTCCGCCGCCAAGGACGCCCAGACCCGGGAGCGGCTGACGCAGCTCATTGCGCAATACGAGAAGACCCGCACCGAGGCGAATGTGATCCTGGGCAACCTGCAG
>Ga0315284_10004312_pt1 | contig 20225 bp, 14 predicted proteins | sample YL17G09_16_MG_FD_203696 | JGI IMG/M metagenome (GOLD analysis project Ga0315284, IMG submission 203696) | Sediment microbial communities from Yellowstone Lake, YNP, Wyoming, USA - YL17G09_16 | ecosystem: Environmental > Aquatic > Freshwater > Lake > Sediment | place: USA: Wyoming | collected...
CAGCGGCGCCTCCTCGCCGAAATGCGGGCCATAGGAGGAGACGACGGCCACGTCGCCCACGCGGCAGACCCCGCGCTCGCCGGCGCTGCGATCCACCGCGCAGTTGTGCGGGCAGACGTGGCAGTCGCGAAGCATCTCGCGCGCCTGGCGCACGCGCTCCGCCAGGGCTGCTGCCCCCAGCCTCAGATAGGCCGCTTCGAATCGCGCCATCGGGGCGATTGTATCACGTTGCCCGGCTATAGGGCGCGCCATCCCTGGCGCGCCGTCTGACCGGCGGCCTCAGGAGAGGCCGCCCTACAATGTCACCCCTCCCGCACGATGCGCCAGGTCTGGGTGAGGCGCAGCGACTCGCCGGGGGCGAGTTGGCGCTCGGGGGTGTAGAGTTCCAGGTTCACGCGCGGGCCCATGTCGTTCCAGTTGGGGTGCCAGTTCACAAGCCCGCGCGACACCTCCCCCGGCGCGAACGACTCTCGCAGCGCAAACTTGCCCCGGGCGCTCCGCACCTCCCACCAGTGCGACGTCATCTCCGCGGCCGGGATGAACTGCGAGCCCTCGTCTCGCAGCGGGATCTCCCCCGGCGTGCGGCCGGGGATGATCACCGCGAGATCCTCCACCGCGCCGGGGGCGAACTCGGGATGGCTGCGCAGCGAGGCCTTCCGCGGCTCGCCCGAGGTGTTGGTGAGCGTCGAGACGACGCCCACGCCGTCGCTCAGCAACTCGACGCGGCGCCCCAGCGCGAACCCTTCCTTCGGGAACGCCGCTTTGAGCGTCACCCCGCCGGCGCTTTGCTCGGCCGCCTCGAAGGCGCTGGTCGCGCCCGGGCCCTCGAAGTCGCCGCCGACGTACTCCTCGTAGCCGGCGACGTTGGGATAGCGGCCGTGGCTCGGCCGGTTGTGGAACATCAGGTCCTGGCCGCTCTTCTTGTCCACGAACGAGAGGATGCGGCCGCCCAGCGCCGGCACGATGACCACCTTCACCGCCTCGTTCTCCAGCGCGACCACCGGGTAGGAGTCCCACTCCCTCATCACGCGCTGCTTGAACGCATCTATCGTGGAGTTATCCCCGCCCTCGCGGATCAGGGTGATGTTGGCCGCCTGCGCCACGGCGAAGAACTCGTCGGCCAGTGCCTTCAGGTCCGCAGGCGCCGATGCCGGGCGGTAGGTGTCGCCAGCGAGCGCATAGGTCGGCGCGAGCCGCGACAACTGCGTGTAGATCAGCGGCAACCGCGCCACCCGCACGCGCTGGAGCAGGCCGGCGTCGCCGGCGGCCCGGCGCTCGGCGTCGTCGAAGAGCGTGTTCGCGCGGGCGAGGATCTCGTCGCTGAGCCAGGGCGAACTCGGGCTTGCCCAGATCACCATGTGCAGGTGATCGCGCTCGACCTTGTCGTGCAGCATCGCCAGGTACTCGCGCAGGGGCGGGGCCGCGGGGCCGTAGTAGCCCTCCATGAACTCGTCGTAGGCCTTACGCCAGTCGTAGTTGGGGTTCCAGAGGCACTTGGCCATGATGTAGGCCTTGAGTTCGGCCATGTCGCCGCCCTCGGTGTTGTAGCAGCCCTCCTCGAAGATGCCCTTCACGCCGTGGTCCACGAAGAACTTGATGTTGGGCTGGAGCACGCGCAGGTTCGGCCAGGGCATGATGTAGTGGGCGAAGTCGCAGACGTAATCCCAGATGTAGAGCCGGTTGGTGAGGCGGTGCCAGCCCTTGATGTCATCGCGGAATGAGACGTTGTCGTGGTAGTCGTCGGTGGCCAGCGGATGCGAGAAGCAGCACTCGATGGAGCAGAGCCGTACGATCACGTTCGGCCGCGGCTTGATGGTCTTCGGCGGCTTGCGGGTGTACTGGTAGGCGAGGGTATCAATGGCGACGTTCGGGGACTCGTCCTTGATGGCGCCGGCGATCTTGTTCACGAAGGCGATGAGGGTGGCGGCGTGGCTGCCCTCGCGCTCATCGAGCGCCTTGCAGTTGGCGCAGGTGCAGTAGTTGCCCCAGTCGTTCTGCGACACGGAGATGATGTTCGCCTCGGGATGATCCTTGATCCACTGCTTGACGTTCTTGATGGCTTCGCGCGTCATCTCCTCGTTGGTGAGGCAGAGTTGCGTGTGGTCGGCCGTGCGCCTGCCGTCCACCTCGGAGAACCACTCGGGGTGGTCCTTGAAGTACTTCTCCGTGGGAATCAGTTGCGCGAACGAATGGACGAAGGGGAAGTACTGGATCTTCCCGCCGCGCGCCGCGTCCAGGCGGGCGGCGCGGGAGTTCATCCTGTTGCGGGCCGCCCAGTCGGCGTCGAAGGCGTCGGTCGAGAAGGGCTCGCGGTATTCGAGCGCCGGCGCCTGGGCGTCGGCGATCTCGCCGATCTCGATGCGCTCCATCTTGGGGATGCGGCTGACTTTTGAGGAGAACCACCGGCAGCCGAGATGATCCTCGAGCAAGGTGTACACGCCGTACATGGTGCCGCGCAGCCGCCCGCCCACGATCACCAGGTGCGGCGCGGCCGTGCGGATGGCGAAGCCCTCGGGCTGCGACGCTTGCTTGGGCAACGGCAAGCCCAGCCGGCTGACGTGCTCGCTGAGGCCGACCATGATTTCCTTCGGCCCCATCGGCTGCTCGTCGGTGACGATGGGCAGTTCGGCGCCGCCCATCTGCTTCAGGAACATCTGCAGTTCATCGGCGGCATGCCTTTCCGAAGGCGAGGCGTCTTTCGAGATCACGATGCGATAGTCGCTCTTGCCTGCCTGGGCCAGCACCAGCGGCGCGCCCGCGGCCAGCGCCGAGCAGGCCGCAAAGATCGAAGACGCGAGCATCATCACCAGCAGCAGTTTCATCACGGTTCCTCCATGAGCCAGCGCGCTGGCTGCGCCTAGGGGGATTCGGTCCGGGCCTGCGCCCTTCCTCTGCGGGTGCCCCCCGCGTGCTCCTCTCCCTTCTAGCCCGGATTATCCGGCCGCATCCGACTTACGCACCTCCCCCCTTCGTGGGGGAGGGTAGGGTGGGGGGCACCTGGGCGCTGCGCGCCCATATCACCCCCACCTGAGTCCTCCTCCATCAAGGGGGAGGAGCCTGCGTCGGATCAGCCCGATGGCAGGCGGGGAATCGCGGAGAAGCAGACCCTTCACTTCGTTCAGGGTGACACGCACGCGGGTCACGGGTTGAGCCGCAGTTCCAGCCACTCGTTGCGCGGCCAGCGGTAGTCCACGGGGTGGCGGTACTGGTCCCAGTGCGCGAGCACCTCGCCGAGCGTGCCCAGCCGCATGGGCACCAGTTCGGCGGTGCGGTCCAGGCTGATGACCTGGCGCGCGGGGCGGCGCGAGAGGTCGGCGGTGGCCAGTAAGCCGCCGGGCGCGGCCAGGTCGCGGAAGGCCCGCCCCCACGCCGTCGGCCGCAGGTTGCGATAGACCAGGCCGGTGGGGTTGCCCGCCTCCCAGGCCTCGAAGTACCAGACCATCCACCCCGAGCAGTCGCCCACCGTGCCGCGCACCATCGCCGCGCAGACGTCGGCCACCTGCATCGGATCGCTGCCCACCAGCGAGAACTCCTCGAGGATCATGGGCATGGGCTTGCGCGCGCTGCTCGCCCGCAGGCGGACCGCGATGCCGCGCACCAGCGAGGTCAGGTCCGTGTCCTTCAGTTCCTTGGCGTCGTGGTTGTCGTGGTGGGTCATGTAATCCACGAGGTCGGTCTCCTCGGGCTCGGAGAGGCCGATGAAATACCGCGCGGCGTCTTCCCAGAGCGCGCCCGGCGGCCGCATGTGGTTGGCGATGGCGACCATGTGGTTCGGGTCGGCGCGGCGCAGGGCCTGGATCTGCGGTTTGAAATAGTTGTAGGAGGCCCACTCCCGGAAGTCCTGGTAATCCAGCACCTTCGCCGGAGGATCGAGGTAGCGGTGCGCCTTCCAGTCGTAGGAGTAGTCCACCAGCGCGACGTCGTCCACAGACTTGTAGGTCGTGCCCCACGCCTTGTTGAGCGCCTCCAGCGACCCGTGCCGCGCCACCGCCCAGTGCCGCCAGTACCAGAGAGCCGGTTCCGTCGTCACGCGGCCGAACTGCTGATCGGGCGGCGTCCAGGTAAGGTTGTCATTCGGCAGCGACCACTCGACGCACGGCTCGTAGGAGAAGAGCGTCGGGTTGTCGCGGAAGCGCGCGCCCACCTGCGTCCAGAACGACCGCAGCACCGCCAGCGAATCCACGCCCTCGGCCTTCCACGGGTTGCGCCCGAAGTATTCGCCGCCTTCGTGCCACCACTTGATCCCATTGCCGCCCCATTCCGCGAGCGACAGCACCACCCGCACATGATGTGCGCGCGCCAGCGCAAGGAAGTCTTCCGCATTGTCGAGATACCCCGGCGCGATGCGCGCTTCGCTCGGCCCCTGCGGATCCGGCAGCACGTCGGCGATGGGCAGGAACGCCTTCACCAGGTTGATGTGCAGCGACTCCATCGCCGCGAGCACGCGGTCATACAGCGCGTGGTCGTAGACCTGGGGCCCGAACATGTTGAGATACTTGTTGTCGTAGAGAACGAAGTTCGTGCCCCAGGGAACGAAGCGCTGGTGCGACTTGGCCGTCTGGAAGGTCCAGTGGTCCGGCGCGACGCGGATGAACTCGTCGTCGGGCGCGGCCTGCGCCATGCCCGCCAGCAGCGCCATCGCGACAGACGCAAGAACGAGGTCCCGAAGCCCCATCTTGGCCACCTCCGCCTGGCGTCTTCTCCAATGCTGGCGCGTCTCCTGCGCCTCCCTGCAGTGGCGCGGCGGGATTCGGTGGGGCAGATTAGAGAGGCTCTTGCATCAGGGTGACGAAAGCCGTGACATGTGGCACAGCCGCCCCCGGCTGTGTCAGCGCCGCGAGGGCGGCGCTGGGAGTGTACAGGCGAGGGCGCCTGTCCCCACATCAGGCATTCCCGTAACACAAGAGACTCTCTAAATGGTCTGCTTGAGCGCTTCCTTGAGTTCTTCCAGCGCCTGGCGATAGCCGCCGCGCTGGGCCGCCTCGAGCAGGCACGACTCCATGTGCTCCTCGAGGATCATCCGGCTGACCTGCTTGAGCGCGGCCTGCACCGCGCTGATCTGCAGCAGCACCTCGGGGCAGCCCTTGCCCTCGCGCCACATGCGGTTGACGCCGCGCACGTGGCCCTCGACCCGCGCCAGCCGGTTGGAGACATCCTCGAAGATGCGTTCATGCGTGTGCTTGCGCGTCGCGACGGACATTGGTGTGCCTCCCGATTTCCCCTCCCCCGGGAGGGGATAACTCTATGCATTATACCATGATCCCGGCTGATGTCAACTGGGGAGCGACGCCTGCCCTGCGCTGCGGAAGGAGGTGTGCTAGGCCGGTTCCGATAGCCCCGCAGGTTGCAGCGTGATCACCGCCACCTCCGGGGGCACGCCGAGCCGGAAGGGCGGCAGCACCAGGCCCACCCCGCTGGTGACATAGATCTGCGCGTCGCCCTCGCGGTAGAGACCGTGCGGATGGGCGCGGCCATACCGGCAATTGGCGGCGAACGCGTTCGCCCCGAGAACCTGGGAGCCGTGGGTGTGCCCCGCCAGCACCAGGGCGCTGCGCCGCACGCGGGGATGATAGATGGCATCGGGGTTGTGGCTGAGCACGACGACGCACGCGCCGCCGGGCACGCTGCGGAACGGCGCGTCGAGGTCCGGTTGGGATCGGACCGAAATATCGTCCAGGCCTACCATGTACAGTTCGCGGCCGTTGCGGCTCAAGCCGACCGGCTCGTCGGTCAGCACGCGGAACCCCGCCTGCTCGAGCGCGCGGGTGATGCGCGCGGGATTGTTCCAGTGATCGTGGTTGCCCAGGACGGCGAACTGCCCCAGGGGGGGATCCACTTCGCGGAACCCGGCCAGGGCGCTGCGGACGTATCCGGCCGAGCCGGTCACGTTGTCGCCCAGGTTCACGATCACGTCGCAGGCGGCGCCGGCGGCGAGCGCGGCGGCATAGCGGCAGTGCTCCTCGGAGACCCAGGTGCTGCGATGGAGGTCGCTCACGACGCCGATGCGGAAGCCGGACAACTCCGGCGGCAGCGCGGGCACCGGCACTATGATCTCGCGGGAACGCAGCCGCCCGCTCACCCCGGCGCCCCCCAGGCCGGCCACGAAAACAGCCCCCGCGACCGCCCGCCGCAGGAAGCGCCGGCGGCCAGGGCTTTCCAGCCCCGCCAGGCTGCTTTGAGCGTCGTCATAGGCGGAAGACGGCTTCACGGGTCCCCGGCCCTTTCAGCCCCAATGGCGCCGCAGAGCGCGTAAAATGGATTCTTCGAACGCGAGCAAGCTCCTGCTTCAGGGGGAGGCCAGGGCCGTCTTGCGGAGGCGCCGCAAACATCAGCGCGCCAGTGTAATCACCCCCACCTCCGGCGGGACGCCGAGGCGGATCGGGGGCGTGATCACGCCGACGCCGCTGGTGACATAGATTTGCGCGGCGCCTTCGCGGTAGAGGCCGTGGGGATGATGGCGGCCATAGCGGGAGTTAGCAAGCACCAGGTTCGCGCCGAGCACCTGGCCGCCGTGGGTGTGGCCGGCGAGCACCAGCGCGGCCGCGCGCACGCGTGGGTGATAGATCGCATCGGGGTTGTGAGTGAGGACGATCGCGCAGGCGCCGTCGGGCAAGCCGCGAAAGGGCGCGTCGAGGTCCGGCGCGGTCACGGCCCAGAGGTCATTGAGGCCCACGAGGTAGAGATGCTCGCGGCCGTGCTCCAGCCGCACCCACTCGTCGGTCAGTACGCGGAAGCCTGCGTCCTGAAGCGCTCGCGTAACCTGCGAGCGGTTGGTCCAGTGGTCGTGATTGCCGATCACGGCGAACTTACCGGCGGGCGGCTTGAGCGCGCGGAAGGCCGCGAGGCCGGTGCGCGCGTAACCGGCGGAGCGGGTGACGTTGTCGCCCAGGTTCACGATCAGGTCGCACTTGGCCCGCTCCAGCAGCCGCGCGGCGCGCCGGCAGTGCTCGGCGGAGACCCAGGTGCTCCGGTGGAGATCGCTCACCACGCCGATGCGCAGGCCCCGGAACTCGCGCGGCAGCCCGGGCAATCCGACCATGAGTTCCCGGCACCTCAGTGAGGCACTCTGTCTGAGCCCAACGCCGAGGCCAAGGACCACAACGGCGGCGATCACAGCACGCCAAGGAATCCGCCGGCCGGAATGCCGTTCCTGCGGCTCCCGGCGCGTCCCTGGCTCAGCAACCTGGCGCGAAACCCTCATTGTCTAGTTCGCCCGCCGCCAGTGCAGGGTAGGACCTCTTGCCCGGCGCAGGCGCAGGACCTCGGCCGCCATGGCGCGGACTTCCGGTCTGGGGTCGCCGCGCTCGATCCGGGACAGCCACGAGCGTGTCTCCTCTGAGACGAAGGCCTTCGCCGCGTACACGCATTTCGACCTGAACTGCGCGTTGCCCTTCGGGTATTCCGCCATGATGGCGGCCTCAATCCCGGGCTCCTGGAACTGGGCCAGTGGAACTGGGGCGCTTGCGGCGAGTCGTGAGTGGGTGTGCATCAACCGCAGCAACGGCCTGATGGCTTGGCGCGACCCGAGGCTTCCCAGCGTCTCGGCGGCGGCGCGCGCCACCCCTCCATCTCTGTCCGAGAGACGCGTGATGACGGCCTGGACCACGTCGTCTCGCTTGATGTCGCGCACCAGCCGTAGAACGACGACGCGCACCCGGGGCTCGCGCGCCCCCAACTTCGCGAGGAACGCGGAGGTGATCCGGTCCTCGTGGTATCCCTCTTGCAGAATGCCGTGAAGCACGTCGCCGAGCGCCGTGACTTGGTCGGGCTCCCATGCCTTTTCGAAGGCCGCTAGCACGGCAGAGGTGGCGACCTCGCCCATGAAGCGGAGACGCCACTGAAGGCCGCCTCCGTCTGCACCACTGACGAAGCGCGAAACCAAGCGTCGGCTCCAGTCTTCACCTGTCATGTGTTGGAGCGCGGCCATTGCGCGGCCGCTGGTTTCGGCGTCGGAATCGGTGACGTACTCTCGCAGCAACGGCACCGTGCGCTCGTCCTTGATCTGCATCAGGGCGCGGAGCACATACCGCTTGTTATACTGGTTCAGCACCCGGCACACCGGCTCCGCAGCGCGTTTGTCGCGGATCTCCCCAAGCGCCACGATGGCGGTATCCCTCAGAACCGTGTCGCCCAGAAGGGCAATCAGATCAGGCACGGCCGCGCGAGATCCGATGATGCCAAGCGCCCAGATCGCCCACTCTTTCTGGTACCTGCTGTCGTGGAGCATTCGGAGCAGGACGCGCTGCGCGGGAAGAAATGGAAGCGCGCGCATGCGCTTGGTCGCGGTGGCTCTCTGGGTGTTCGAGACCCACTCGCTGAAGATCCGGTTGATCGCGAGGAACATCTGGGAGTTCCGCCCGATGCGGATCTTGACCGGTGGGGTCTCCAAACTGCCAAGCCATAGTCTTCCCTCGGGTCGTGTGGCCTGCGGCGATTCCTGCGGCGATTGTCGAACCTGGTCCGCATCGAGCCGGTACTCCGCGCGCATTTCGTATTGCCCGGTTCGGATCTTCCACTCGCCATCGCCGTCGGACAACGCCTTGAAGGTTACGACCAGGTTCTCGCCTAGCGCAAGGGCCTGAATGGCCTCATCCCAAGCACGCGCCGGACCCGGATAGGCAAGATAGGCCGCACCGTTCCCACTGATCCTGAGGCGGCACGAGCGCGGCGCAACCACAAGGGGGTCGTTCCCGACGTTGGTGAGGACGGCCTGCACATCAATCGCCTCCCACCATTCATAGTGCGACCTGGCGATCGTCAGGGTGAGACGCAGCCCCTCCAGATCAGCAGAAGAACTCTCCGCCGCCTTGACAGCCGCTCCGAGGCCGACGAGAAGCAGGGTCGCGAGCGCTGCACAGATCGTGCCCAACCGCCAGGAGAGTCTCATGGATATGCCCCCTATATGATGTGCTTGCGATTGGTTAGACCTCGCGAACCGCGGAACGGTTCCCACCAGCAGGCGGGAGCACTCACGCGGGCAGCATCAGCGCACGCCGGAGCGGCGAGGGTCGCCGCGCTGCATGCCCCAGAAGATTTCGTAGGGCTGGCAGCGCATCTCGGTGCGCAGGCAGATGTCGCCGCCGGCGGTCATGCCAAAGAGCTCCACCAGGCCGTCGCCGTTGAGGTCGGCGGCGACGGTGTAGTAGATGCCGCCCCCGCGCTGGCGGAAGACCCAGATCGTCTTGCCGCTGCCGTCGAGCGCCCAGATGGCGCTCGCCGTGGAACTCACGATGACCTCGTACTTGCCGTCGTGGTCCAGGTCGAGCAAGGTCGGGCAGCCGTTGGCGCGACGCTCGACATTGACGCTCCACAGCAGCTTGCCGGCGTGCGAGATGGCCAGGCAGTGGCCGTCCTCGGTGGTGACGACGATCTCGCGCTTGCCGTCGCCATTGATGTTGCCGGCCACGCTCTGCCAGAGGGCGGCCTGGTCGGGATCGCTGGCGACCCAGGCGTATTGCCAGCGCAACTTGCCCTGGGCATCGAGCAGGACCAACCGGCCGTCCTCGAGGGTGACGGCGCATTCCACGCGGCCGTCGCCATCGAGGTCGGCGGCGGTGACGCCGTTCACGCCGGCGCCGGCCTGGTAGGTCCACAGCGACGCGCCGTTGGCTTTCAAGGCCATGACCTGCCCCTGGTCGCTGCCGGCGAGGATCTCGAGCGCGCCATCGCCATCAACCTCCACCAGCACAGGCGGGGTGCCGAGCGCGCCGTCGGCCTCGCGCTTCCAGAGCAGGTTGCCCGCGCCATCGAGCAGGTAGACGAAATGGTTATCCGATGAGACCGCGATTTCGGGCCGGCCATCGCCGTTGACATCGCCGGCCGCTACCGGCGTCCAGCAGTAGCCGCCGGTCTCGAAGTTCCAGAGCACGGTGCCGTCGCGGGCGATGCACCAGACGTTGCCGTCCTCGCTCGAAGCGATGATCTCGGGCGCGCCATCGCCGTTGAGGTCCGCTAGCGCCGGCCCCGAGAAGCGCATGCCGCGCTGAGGAAGCCGGTCTTTGCGCTGGAACGTCACCTTGCCCTCGCCATCAATGAGGCCACAGGCGCCCTCGCCCCAGCGGCCGTTGGCGGGCATGAGCAACTGCAACTTGCCGTTGCCGACGAGATCGCCGACCGCTGCCGAATAGTAGCCGTTCGGCTCGAACACGCGCCAGAGCACGCGGCTCTGGCCAACCACGGTCCAGAGGCCCGGGGCGGCGTCAGTGGTGGAGAGGGTGCCTGCCTTCGCGTCGCTCTGGGTTTCGACTGTCTCCCATTTGCCGTCGCGAAGATGCGCGAGGTGGATGGATTCGGCGATCATGCCCTGGACGGTTTCGGGGCGCACGCGGATCGTAAGGCGTCCCGGAACCGCGGTGCCGGACAGATCAACGTAGTCGTTGCTGAGTGCGCCGGCGGGCTCGGCCGCGGCCGGGTTCCAGCGGTAGCGCGCAACCGAGAGCGTGCCGCCGCTGGACACACTGACCGCGACATCCGAGGCGGTGGTCACCGTCGCATGGTCCGCGACCTGCGTGGTCTCCCGCGGATAAACGGTTATCTGCCGCCAGTGCGAGGTGCACCAGTTGAGCGGGCCGCGACCGTTGCCGGCGCTCACCGCCAGCGAGACGCCGCCGTCGAAGCCGCTGCCCATCGCGGGGAGGACGAATTCGTAGATGCCGTTCTTCACCTGGCGCAGCGGCGCCGAGAAGCCGATCACGTCATCGCGCGTGTACTCCAGCCGCGGGTTGACGACGCCGAGCGGGGCGTCAATCTGCGCGCGGATGGTGAGCGACTGCGAACCGGGCCAGCGCTTCGCACCCGGGCGCAGCGTGATGGTGGGGAAGGAGACGCGCTGCCTGACATAGGCCGTGGGATCAGGCGGCTGGAGCGAAGCGCGGTAGAGGCGAAGCAGCGCCTCGCAGAGATAGCCGGGGCCCTGGGTGGCGTCGTAGTAGAGCGGGCGGTCGAGGCCGACGGCGCCGGCGAAGAGGCCGCTCGGCTGCGCGAAGCGGCGCGCGAGGTCAACGAGGTCGAGCGCTTTCTCCAGCCAGCGGCGCACGCCTGTGGCGAGGTACAGTTGGGTGAAGAAATCCATGTTGCCGGCGACCATCATCGCCATCATGGCCTTCGGGCGAGGCACCGCATCGAAGCGCTCGGCGAAGCCGCGGGCCCATTCCAGGTACTTGAGGTCGCCGCTGAGCCGGTAGGCGAGAAGCGCGGTGGTGCCGCCCCAGGGCTTGCCCTGCCAGTAGGCGCTCCAGGCGGCCTGCTCCCAGCGGGGGTTCCCGGCGTAGCAGTCGTCGAGGTGGGCGAGCGCCGACGAGAGCACCCAGGGATCAGGCAGCAGTTCGCAGGCCTTGAGCCAGAGTTGCGCCATGCCGGGGTTGTCGCGGCTGGTGATAGGGTTGCCGAGTTTGCGGTCGGCCCACCAGGAGGTGGGAAAGCGGCGGGTCTCGTCGTCGCCCTTGGAGGCGTAGGAGATGGCGAGTTTCTCGATCCATTCGCGGTACCTGGGATCGTGGGTCTTCGTGTAGGCGAAGGCCCAGAGGTACGCATAGCCGCCGCCGTACTCGGGGAAGTTGCCGTATTCGTCGCCGGGGTTGTTGGTATCCCAGTCGGCGTGGCGGTTCCAGCCGAAGCGCGCGCGGTCCTGGAAGTGGCCGGCCATGATGGCATCGGCATAGCGAATGACGGCGCGGCGATTCATCTGCCAGAGGCGATCGTAGGGCACGAGTTGGCGCTCCATCTCGTGGCGCCGGCCGACGACGCGGTCCTCGACCAGATCGTAGCGCAGGTGGGCGCCCGTGGCCCAGAAGCCGGTCTTGGGATGGATCGCCAGGCGCAGGAAATCGCGGAGATAGGCGTCCGCGGCCTGGGCGTATTTCGGGTCGCGGGCGAGGTCGGAGAGATCGTAGAGCGCGTTGAGAAACTCGGCATCGCGGCCCAGGTTGGCGCTGGCGGGGCTTTCGGCGGCGTTCCAGAACTTGCCCCAGGCGGCGTAGGCGGTGTCTTCCTTCCAGTGCTTGGTCTCCTGCGCCCAGTCGGCAGGGGTGCGCTGGACCGGCGCTTCGAGAGTGCGCAGGTCGAGCATCTGGGGGAAGAAGTGCGTGTGCGCGGGCCCATAGTGGTCCGTGCCGTAGCGCAGCATGGCGTCGGCATGGGCGCGGACCAGGGCGAGCGCGTCGTCCGGGGTGGGGGAGGCAGCCGAGACGGCCGTCGCCACTGCGAAGAGAACGACCGCGATGGAGAGCCATGATCTCAGATTCCGGGACCGGATGACCACCCTGGTGTTTCCTTTCAGGCCAGATTCCTGACGATGATTTCGGCTCAGCCGGCGGCGGTTCCCCCTCGGCCTCGTCTGGCGGGCCGGAAGCGGGCAAGTCTCTCGCCAAGAGGGGTCGGAGAAGAGCCGGTAGAATGGCTCCACGCGCCGCGCGCCAACGGGCGCGGACGACGGCCGAATCGGAGCGCGCGATGAGCGGCATGACCTCGCGGGAGCGGGTGAGAAGAACGTTTCGGTTTGAGGCGACGGACCGCGTTCCGTTCGACTTCATGGAGTCCATCATCTGGCCGGAATTGATGGACTACTTCCGGCAGCAGATGGGCCTCCCCGATCCGCCGGCGGTCTATGACCATTTCGACACCGACTTCCGCTGGTTCTTCGCCGCCTACACCGGGCCCGCGTCGCAGCCCAACGAAGGCGAGGCGCTGCCCGGCGGCACCTACTCGGACCACGTGGTGGAGCGGCCCCTGCGCGACGCTGCGACTGTGGCCGACCTCGAACGACACCGCTGGCCGGATCCGTCCTGGTGGGAGGCTTCGGGAATCCGCGGATTCCGCGAGACGCACCCCGACCGCGCCGTGGTGCTGCACTGCGGGTGGATGCCTCTGTTCTGCACCGCCTGCGAGCGCTTCGGCATCGAGGAGGCGCTGGTGAAGATGATCAGCGCGCCGGAGGTGTTCGGCGCGTTCGTGGAGAGGCAGAACGAGTTCTACGTCGCGTTGCTCGAGCGCTGCTGCGCGCAGGCGCGGGGAGTCGCCGACATCTGCTGGCTGGGCGACGACTACGCCACCCAGCGGGCCTTGATGATGAGCCCCGAACTGTGGCGGCGCTTCCTCAAGGAGCCGCTGCGGCGGCAAGTGGAAGTCGCGCACCGACACGATCTCTACGCCCTGCTGCACTCCTGCGGGGCGGTGCGCGCCATCTTGCCCGACTTGATTGACATCGGCGTGGATGGGCTGCTGACGTTTCAGACTTCAGCCGCGGGGATGGACGCCGGGTCCATCGCGCGCGACTTCGGCGGCCAACTCGTCTTCTACGGCGGCATTGACTGCCAGCAACTGCTTACCTTCGGCAGCGAAGGCGCCGTGCGTCGCGAAGTCCGCAAGAACATGGACCTGTTTGCCGGCTGCGGCGGGTATGTCGTTGCGAATTCCCACCACGGCATCGCGAACATCAGGCCCGAGAACGTGGTGGCGATGCTGAGGGAGGCGCGGCGGTATTTCCCAGCCCGCGCGCGGATGAGGCGTTGACCCAAGATCCCGCAGGATAGGTTCCGCCGTTTCCACGGGCGTCCGGGGGGCTCTTGGAGGCTTCTGGCCTTGTGAGATAGAACCGACATCGTTCATCGTGTAAAATACCGCCCTCCGCTGGAGCGGCTGGGCACGCGGCGGCAGTCCAAGCCATTGCCTGGCGGACTATCGGCCAGGCGGGGAGGTTTCGGCGGCAGGCGCGGATGGGAATCTGTTGTGCAATTTGTGCGGCAGTAAATCCCGCGCCGACGAAGAAGCACAGCGCAATCGGAGAGGATCGCAGATGCAAGAATCGCGCCGCACTTTTCTGGCCTGGCTCACCGGGGTGATCGCCGCGGTGATCGCCGTGCTGGCCGGGGTGCCGCTGCTGGGCCTTTTCGTCGCGCCGGCGCTCAAGCGAAGCAAGGAGTTGTGGGTTGACCTCGGCCCGGTTGGCAAGGTGCCTGAGAACGAGCCAACCCCCTTTACCTTCAGTTACGAGGGCGCCACCAGCTGGCTCCAAACGATGGTCTCGGGGACGGCCTACGCCGTGCGACGGCCGGGGGAAGGGATTTACGTGCTGTCCAACATCTGCACCCACCTGGGCTGCCCGGTGCACTGGGAGGACGAACTCCGCCGCTTCCGCTGCCCGTGTCACGGTGGGGACTTTGATATCGAAGGGAAGGTGGTGAGCGGGCCGCCGCCCAAGCCGCTGCCGCGCTACGCCTTCCGGGTGGCGAAGGGCATGTTGCAGATCCGGATCGAGCCAGGGTAGGGGAGATGTTGCGCAGGCTGCTGGCGTGGATTGACGAGCAGACCCAACTCGTCGGCATCATCCACCACTTTCTCTCGGAGCCGCTGCCGAAGAACGTGGGCTGGCCTCACGTGTTCGGGGGGGCGGCCTTGTTCATGTTCATGCTGCAGGGCGCCACGGGCATCCTGCTCATGGCCTACTACAGCCCGTCGCCGGACCACGCCTACGAAGCGATCCAGTACGTCAGTTACAACCTGTGGTTCGGGCGGCTGGTGCGAGGGCTCCACCACTGGGGCGCCAACGCGATGCTGCTGCTGGTGGGCCTGCACATGCTCCAGAGTTTCATCTGGGGGGCCTACAAGCGGCCGCGGCAGATTATCTGGGCGGTCGGCGTGTGCCTGCTGCTGGTGACCTTCGGCCTGGCCTTCTCCGGGTACCTGCTGCCGTGGGATCAGAAGGCCTACTGGGCGACGGTGGTGGGGACCAACATCGCGGGCTCGATCCCGGTGATCGGCGCGGTGGTGCGGGAACTGATCCGCGGCGGGCAGGGCGTGGGGGCGATCACGCTCACCCGCTTTTTCACGGTGCACGTGTTCATCTTTCCGCTGCTGCTGGGCGGGCTCATCGTGTTCCACATTTTCCAGGTGAGGCGGCGAGGGCTGACGCCGTCGTTCGCGCGCGTGGGGGAGGAGGACCGGGTTCCCAAGACCCAGTTGTTCTACCCGGAGCAGGCGTTCCGGGACGCGCTGTTTGTGCTGCCGCTGCTGGTGGTGCTGTTGCTCCTGGCGTGGCGGCTGGGCGCGCCGACCGAACCCGTGGCCAATCCCGCCGACACGGCCTATGTGCCGCGGCCGGAGTGGTATTTCCTGTGGCTGTTCGAGTTGCTGAGGTACTTCCCGGCGCAGTGGGAGTTCGTCGGGGCGATTGTCCTGCCCACGCTGGCGGTGGCGCTGCTCATCGTTTACCCTTACCTGGACCGCAACCCGGAGCGCTGGCCGGGGAAGCGGCCGTTTTCGATCGCGCTGGCGGCCGTGGTCTTCCTGGGGGTATCGGTCCTGGGGCTGTCCGCCGTGGTGTCCACGCCGCGCGAGAAACCGCTGACCGCCGTCGAGAAGCGCGGGCAGAAGATCTTCCTCGACCTGCGCTGCAACGCGTGCCACGGCATCAACGGCCGCGGCGGGACGGCCGGCCCCGACCTGGCGCGCAGCGCGCCGCTCAAAGCCGAGCGCGCACGCAAGGTGCTCGAGGATCCAACGGCCTTCAACCCGCGCTCGATCATGCCTCACTACCGGCTGCCGCGCGAGCAGATGGACGCGCTGGTGGCGTACCTGGTGGGGCTGACGCAGACCTCGCAGATGCCGCTCATGCCGCAGGTCGGGCCCAGGAAGCCGCTCTCACACCAGGAACAGAACTGGTTCCTGAACCACAAGTTCGCCGTGCTCCAGGACCCGAAGCAGTGCGCGGCGTGCCACCGGCCGGCGTTCTGCCAGAGTTGCCATCAGAATCGCCGGCCGGATTCGCACCTGCATGAGTGGCTCAAGTTTCACCAGGGGACGGCGGCGGCGAGGCCGGCCTATTGCGCGGTATGCCACGAGCGCTCGTTCTGCGACCGCTGCCACCGGCAAACGCTGCACACGGGCGACTGGCTGAAGCGCCACCCCGGGCCGGCGCGCACGCAGGCGAAGGTGTGCGCGGCGTGTCATGCGCAGAGTTTCTGCGCGGCATGCCATCGCGGGGCGGTTCCGCCCTCGCACGGGCCGGGCTGGTTGCAGCAGCACGGCAAGGTCCCGGACACGGGGTGCTATGCGTGCCATGCCAAGGACTTCTGCGCCGCGTGTCACCGCGGGGCGGTGCCGGCTTCACACGGTCCGGCTTGGCTGCAGCAGCACGGCCAGGCCAAGGCGGACGCCTGCTCGAAGTGTCACACCAAGCAGTTCTGCACCTCGTGCCACCAGGGGGCGCGGCCGGCGTCGCACACCGCCCCGAACTGGATGGCGCAGCATGGCAAAACCAGCCAGGCCAACCCGAAGGTCTGCGCCACCTGCCACGCGCAGGCGTTCTGCAGCAGTTGCCACGGGCTGCCCATGCCGCACCCCACGGACTGGATGCTCAACCACAAGAAGGTCGCGACCTCCACCACGCTCACGCCGGCCTCGACCTGCTCGCGCTGCCACGAGCAGAAGTTCTGCGCCCAGTGCCACGGGTAGACGAGCGACCGCTCCCGGCATTCCAAGCCAAACGCGGGGAATCTCGGCGACTTTCCCCCTGGCGCCGCCGAGGAAGTTGACCCCAGGGCCTCTCGGATGTGCGTAACCTGGGAACGGAGCAAGGCGTGACGGCGTCCGAGTTGCACGTGGTCACCGGGGCGTTCGGCTATTCCGGCAGGCACATCGCCTCGCTGCTGCTGAAGCGAGGCCAACGCGTGCGCACGCTCACCGGCCACCCCGACCGGCCCAACCCGTTTGGCAATCGCGTGGAGGCGATGCCGTTTCATTTCGACGACCCGGACGCCCTCGCCGCGAGTCTGCGCGGGGCAGCGGTGGTGTACAACACGTACTGGGTGCGCTTCAGCCGCGGGCGCAGCACGTTCGACCGTGCCGCCGCGAATACGCGAACCCTGCTCCGCGCCGCGCGCGAGGCAGGCGTGGGAAGGTTCGTGCACCTGAGCATTACGAACCCTTCGGAGGATTCGCCGCTGCCCTACTTCCGTGGCAAGGCCGTGGTGGAGCGCATGCTGATCGAGTCGGGGCTGTCCTACATCATCTTGCGGCCGACGGTGCTGTTCGGCACGGGCGATGTCTTGATCAACAACATCGCCTGGCTGCTTCGGCGGCTGCCCATGCTCGGGGTGTTCGGCGCCGGCGACTACCGGCTGCAACCGGTGTACGTGGGTGACCTGGCTGCGCTTGCGGTCGAGGCGGCGGAGCAGGCCGAGAACCTGGTGATGGATGCGGCCGGGCCGGAGACGTATGGGTTCGAGGAGTTGGTTCGACTGATCCGCGCGCGGATCGGCAGCCGGGCCGCGATCGTGCACCTGCCGGCGGGCGCGGCCTGGGCGGCCGGCCGCGCGATCGGCTGGCTGGTGGGCGACGTGGTGATCACGCGCGACGAGATCGCCGGCCTGATGGCCAACCTGCTCGTCTCCCATGAACCGCCGCGCTGCCCCACCCGGTTCAGCCAGTGGCTGCAAGAATATGGCGATGAACTCGGAACCGAGTACGCCTCGGAACTGAAAAGACATTACCGTTGACCGTGATATGACGCCGCCGGCGAAAACGGCCGGGGCTCCGCTGAAGACGCCTGCTCGCAGCCCCGCGCCAGGCCTTCGCGTGGGGCAGGAGCTTGCTCCTGCCCACTCTAGAGAGCCTCTTGCATCAGAAATGGCTCCTGAAATGTGGCACAGCCGCCCTCGGCTGTGTCAGCGCCGCTCTGGCGGCGCTGGTGGTGGACCCCGATGCATCGGGGTCCCACATCTGACATTGCCCCGTATACAAGAGGCGATGGAGGTGCTCGAGCAGCGCGGCGTGATGGTCGCGCCCGACGTCCTCGCCAACGCGGGCGGGGTGGTGGCCTCGATGGACGAGTACTCGCGGTCGCTCAGCGCGATGAAGATGACGCGCGAGGAGGTTTTCGCCACCGTCGAGCAGAGCCTGGGCGCCGCCTACGACAACTGCCTCGAGCGCAGCCGCGCCACGGGCGCCAGCTTGACGGAGGTGGCGATCGCCGTCGTGGTGGAGCGGGTGTATGACGCGATGCGGCGCCGGCGCATGACGTGATGGCAACTGGCGGGGCCTGAGGTCCGGCCATGTACCTGGCTGACCTGCCCGCACCATCACGTGGCTTCACTTGCACTCCGCCTCTGGTCGCTCAGGGCTCCTGCGATATGCGACTGCCACGTTGGGTTTATGGACATCTCATCTCCCGAGTGGATATTGGGAACCAGCTTCACTAGATCGGTGTTCTGAAACTCGATCCTCGCATCCCGAACCCAGTTGGCCGCGTCTTGCCTGGGAATGCCTTTACGATCAGCTAGGTGCCCTCCAAGGATGGACTCCTTCACGTTTACCCCACCGAGTGCTCTAAGTGACCTGATCACCTCGCGAGCCTTGTCGGAGAGCTGTGTCCAAAGCGACTGAAAGTCTGCGTCGCTGACGCCGGATGGGGGCGGAAACTCGGTGGATGACAGCCACTTGGCTATCCTGTCGGAAACGGATGCCGCGTCTTCTATTGGGTGGGCGTTGACGATCAGGGATGTCATGGCACCCTCCACCTGAACCTGCTGATCCTTGAAGACGAGAATGGGAATCGTGGTTCCCTCACGGAACCGCCGGTACGCAAGAATGGCGATCTCCTGGTTTATCCACACCGATGTACGGACAATGAAACCCCCGCCCTCCTTCTGCACCGTACCCCGCTCGTGGAGGAACCCGACGAACCCAGAGCAACGGCCAAGAGCTTCGAAGATGTCTGATGCAAGCCCGTCAAGGCTCTGCACGTACTCGGCAAAGTAGCCCGAAAAACCGGGAGTCTGGTCAACAAGCTCCTTCACAACTCCGCCGAGACGTTTCTCTTCTTCAGTCTGTTGGCCACAACTAATGAAAATGAGCTTCTCGTCCATACCGAAAGTCCCCCTTAGTGGAGTCCACAGTGGTTTCTGTTGCTGAGAGCCACTTCTCTGGGCAGGACGCGAGGTCCTGCCCTACCACGGAAGAGACCCCTGAGGCGTCGGGCCGATTAAGAATCGGCCCCTACGGTACGGATTCCGTGTGTAGGGGCCCAATCTTATTGGGCCCGGTAGGATGTTCCTCCGCCTTACGTTTGCGGCGCGCATGGAATGCGCGCCCTATGGGTTGGCGGCGAAGGCGGCGGGGAGGCGGGAGAGCATCCAGGCTACGAGGGAAGTCGCAACCGCAAGCGCGATGACGAACGCAGCCAGCGCGGTCCACTGCGGGTGAACCGGCGTCGCCGCCAGGTCGGCGTAAGGGCGCAGCTCCACGTTCTGCACCCACTGGCGCGAGGTGGCGACGATCGCCGGAATGCGGTAGGTGTGGTAGCCGTCCTCGCCGCTGGTGAACAACGCGCTCTGCCGAAACGCTCCAGTCTGCAAATGTATCATCCCCCCGCAATCCATGCGACGGCGGCTTTCCCCGCGACCAGCCCGTAGGAGACCTAGGCCGGAGGTCCTTCCGTACGCACTTCCGCCCACCCGATTTCGCGCGGCCTTCGTGTCATCCGCCGAAGGCCCAGGCAGGAGCCGGCCAGGGCAGGGCGCTCACTGCAGGTGCATCGAGGTAGGACTCGAGCAGGCGCTTGACCTCCGGGTCCTCGGGCAGCGCCGCGGTGATCGGCAAGAGGTGCCCCTCCGCGGCCTTCAGATGCCAGCCGTTGCCGTACTCGAAGGTCAGGTCCAGCCGCCCGAGGACGACACCCAACTCTCCGGCCTGGGCGATGGGCACGTCTACCCCGGCGGGGTTCTTCACCAGGACGGGATGCGGGAGAAAGGTGTGGGAATCCCCGCCGACGATGGCATCAATGCCCTCGACCTGCGCGGCGAGTTGGCGGTCCGACTTCTCGCCCATGTGCGTGACCGCGATCAGGATGTCGCATTCCTTGCGGGCCAGCGGCACCCATCGCTTGGCCGCTTCGATAGGATCCCCCACGCGCCAGCCTTTGACCTGCGGGTAGGCGTCGGCCCGGGGTGCGGTCAGTCCCAGCAGGCCGACGCGCATCCGTCCGAATGTGCGCACCACAAAGGGCTGCACTCCCTCCACCGGCACCGCCGGGCGGTCTGCGGTCGCCGTTCCCTCCACCGTCAGATTCGCCGACACCCAGGGGAACCGGCTGCGCCGCACGAGCACCCGCATCCTCTCCTGGGACTCCGTGTCGCCTGTGGCTTTCAACTCATTGTTGCCCACGCACAGCAGGTCATAGCCCATGAGGTTCATCGCCTCGATCTCCGGCACGCCGTACCAGCGAGTGTGCC
>Ga0315284_10004315_pt1 | contig 20206 bp, 21 predicted proteins | sample YL17G09_16_MG_FD_203696 | JGI IMG/M metagenome (GOLD analysis project Ga0315284, IMG submission 203696) | Sediment microbial communities from Yellowstone Lake, YNP, Wyoming, USA - YL17G09_16 | ecosystem: Environmental > Aquatic > Freshwater > Lake > Sediment | place: USA: Wyoming | collected...
GAGTTATGCGAAAAATGCCTGTTTCCAGCGGCAACTCCATGACGGGTAGTAAGGGCCAAGGAGCCTGGTCTAAAGGCCTGCCGCTGTGGCTGCGTGCGCCGCTGCTGCTGCGTCCAGATAATTTTACGCCGCTAACCAGGACCCCTTGGGGGGGGCAGGTGATCGGCGAGCGTTACAAGCAGGAGTTGGTGCCGGCAGCCCGAGGTAAGCACATCGGTGAATCCTGGGAGTTTTCTTGCGATCCTGCCTTTCCCTCTAGATTCGTACCCAACCAAGGGCCCGAAGGTGAGCTGTTGGCCCTCATCGAACGCTATCCAGAAGCGATTTTGTCGCCCGAACTGGTGGGCGCTAAGGGCGTCAGCTGTGAGATTCTACTGAAACTGCTCGACGCAGCCGAGCCGTTGTCGTTGCAGGTGCATCCGGCGGACGGCGACCGCTTTCTTGCGCCCGATGAGTGCGGCAAACCCGAGTCGTGGCTGATCCTAGCCGCGGCTCCCGGGGCCGGAATCTACCTAGGTTTCTCGCGAGCAGTCTCCCGAGATGACCTGCGCCTGGTGCTAAATGACGGGGATAAAGCCAAGGAATTGCTCAACTTCGTGCCGGTCAAGCCAGGCGACTTTTTTGCTATTGAGCCGGGAGTCACCCATGCCATTGGTGCGGGTGTTACCGTCCTCGAGCCACAACGTATCCTTACCGGCAAGACCGGCAAGACCTACCGGCTGTGGGATTGGGGCAGGCGTTACGATAAAGCGGGGCAACAGGATCAAGTGCATGGCCAACCACGCGCTTTGCACGTTGAGGCGAGCTTGCAGCTAATCGATCCCCTAAGGCAGGTGGGTGCTGCCTATGTCGATACGCTGCGGCGGCAGCCAAGAATCAGCACCTTGGCTGGGGGTATTTCGGTGCGTGAGTTTCCGGCCAATCCATACTATAAGACGCTACTGTGCGTGCAGCCAGCCGGCACTGAGCTGAGATTGAGCATCGAGGGAGGCTACGGCGCTTTACTGATGCTATCGGGCCAGGTCAGCGCCGGCGGTAAAACGCTGATGGCGGGCCAGCCCTGCTTGTTGCCGCACTATGCGATGCCCCTGACCTTTAAGGCTGACATGAGCAGCGAATACGCCGTTCTCGCCCCTGCTTCGGCCACGATTGGATGCTACGATGTCCGTTGAACTGTCCCGAGAGATTGCCAAACGGCGCACCTTTGCGATCATCTCCCACCCCGATGCTGGTAAAACGACCCTAACCGAAAAGCTCCTCCTTTACGGCGGAGCGATCCAGTTGGCTGGTACCGTCAAGGCCAAGCGCTCAAAAAAGTTTGCGACCTCCGACTGGATGGAGATCGAAAAGGCGCGTGGTATTTCGGTGACCAGCTCCGTGATGAACTTTCCTTACAACGGGCATTTAATTAATCTGATCGATACCCCTGGTCACCAGGATTTTTCTGAGGACACCTACCGGACCTTGACTGCGGTTGACTCAGCGTTGATGTTGATTGATGCCGCCAACGGTGTCGAAACGCAGACCAAGAAATTATTTGAGGTCTGCGCCCTGCGGCAAACTCCGGTGATGGCCTTCGTCAACAAGATGGACCGCGAGGGTCGCGATCCTTTCGCGCTAATGGACGAGATCGAAAAGACCCTCGGCATCGCCTGCTACCCTGTGACGTGGCCGATCGGCATGGGTGAGACCTTTCGCGGTGTCTACCATCGTATGAGCAATCAGCTGCTGATCTTTGAAAAAAATGCCGATCGAGCCCGTCCCGTTGCGCTCAAAGGGTTAGCTTTAGATAGCCCCGAAGTGATCGCCGAACTGGGTGAGGAGATGACTCAGAGCTTGATCGCCGAGATCGAGTTACTTACAGGGGCTGGCGATGAATTCGATCGCCAGGCTTACCTGGATGGCAAGTTGGCGCCGCTATTTTTCGGCAGTGCGGTCAACAATTTTGGCGTACAGACGCTGCTCGAGGCGCTGATTGAGATTGCGCCGGCACCGCTAAAGCGCGTAGCTAACGAGCGCGATGTGGCGGCAAACGAGGAGCAGTTCTCGGCTTTTATTTTTAAGGTTCAGGCAAATATGGACCCTTCGCATCGCGACCGCGTTGCCTTTATGCGCATATGCTCCGGGCGATTTGAGCGCAATATGAAGTCCTACCACGTGCGATTAGGACGCGAAATGCGGCTAGGGCGTCCGACGCAGTTTATGGCGCAAGACCGTAGTTTGGTCGATGAAGCCTACGCTGGCGACATCGTCGGCATCCATGATCCAGGTGTGTTTCGTATTGGCGATTCTCTTAGCTGCGGCGAAGCTCTGCATTTTACCGGTATTCCAGTCTTTGCGCCCGAACACTTCGCCCGCGTCGTCCTGGTTGATCCGATTAAATCCAAGCAGCTAAGCAAGGCGTTGGATCAGTTATCCGAGGAGGGTGCGGTCCAGGTCTTTAGGCCGGCGCATGCTAACGACCAGTATTTAGGTGTAGTCGGGCCTTTGCAATTTGAGGTCGTGCTCTACCGCATCCTCGCTGAATATGGGGTGCAGGTACGCTTTGTAAATCTGCCTTACGGCGTCGCTCGGTGGATTACCTCGGATAAAGCCGATAAGCTGGCTGCGTTTATTCAGGATAATAGTCAAAACGTCTGTTACGACCAACATCAGTTGCCGACGATCCTTGTCGATGAGGGTTGGCGCTTGCGCCTGATGGAAGAACGCAATCCGGATATTCGTTTTTCGGCGACTTCGGAGGGGCCCGGAATGGTGCGCTAAGTGGGCGCACTGTTCTCTTATTCGGCGATATTGCTCCAGCGGATCTAGTTGCTGGTATTATATGCGTAGTCTGGCTTGATTGGCCGCTTGTTGCCGGTGTGAGGCATGAGCCTGGCGGGCAACTTCTCGGGGGTGCGATAAACCATGCTGGCATTTATTTTTAGATATAGATATAATAACCTAATTTTATTTGGTTTTTTTACAATATTCGGCGCCTGTCGCAAAGTGACTTCGACGCCGCCCGCGCCGGCCGATGCCTTGCGCCGCCCAGATGCGAGTGGCGCCATGATGCAACCGTGGCGTGGAATGTGTCCAAAGGATGTGGTCCAAGTCCCAGGTCTGGCTGTGGCAGCAAGTGTCGGATTGTCAGCCAGCTGCCGGCCGATTCCAGCTCAGAGTGATTTGTGCGGTGGTAGTCCAGTTACGAGTTTATGCCAGCCGCCAAGGCCACCGCAGAGGGCTTTTGCGGCTTTGGCCGCGGGCGCTGTGAGTGCTGAGCCAGCTAAAGTAGTCACAGGTTTAAAGGCGGTGGCGGGCGCCACTGAAGTTTATACCCTGGTCAATGCTTTGACCGACGCCAAGGTGGCCTTCACCTCAGCGGCTTTAGTGGCGGCCTCTGATGAAGCCAATGCCATTGCTTGTGCCAATCAGTTCTACGCCGTGGCCCGCTCAGTCGATCGCCAAATCAATGCTTCTTGCATCCTGAAGCCGGCGCCAGCCACTGCGCAGAATGGCAAGCTGACCTGTGCTATCACCGTCGCTTTTGATCGCCCGCAGACTTTTCTTGAAAAAGTATGCAATATTTCTGCAGTCTTCCGTGGCGAAAGGGACGAAGTGCAGCACATTCAGGTGCTGATCAACTAAAAGAGTCGTGATAGTATGCACTGCTTACATCGGTGCGTAGTCGCCGTTTTAACCACCTGGTAGCCGAGGTTCCTAATATGATGCCGTTCCGCGTGTTTGATCGTGAAAATAAAGAGATGTGGGTGGTCCTCAATTACCATCCCGGAACTGCTCCCGGCGACCATGGTTCTTACCTACTCGCCCGTGAAGATGACAACGAGCGCGACGGCGAAATGGCGACGCTTGCTGCGGCGCAATTAGCCAAATTCCGTTTAGTAGATTTCTTGGAAGAAGGCGATGCTTACGCCGACTAAGGCGACGCAGCCCTTGGCGCTAAGGGCCCGTCGATAATAATCCCAAAACAAAACCCTCTGCCGTTTAGGTAGAGGGTTTTGTTTGAGCTGAGAGCAGGCGCGAATTAGCGCGCTGCTTCTTTCAGTTCCTTGCCTGGGCGGAATACTGGCACTTTGCGTGCGGGTATTTGAATCTCTGCTCCGGTCTGAGGATTGCGACCGAGGCGGGCTTTGCGAGCGGAAACGGCAAAGGTGCCGAAGCCGACGAGCTTGACGCCGTCCTTTTTCTTGATGTTCTTAGCGATGGTGTCGATCAGCGCATCAAGCGTACGTTCCGTGTCCGCCTTCGTCTGAAGGGTGACCTTGGCAATGGCCTCGACGAGTTCAGCCTTATTCATACGAAATCCTCCAATAGCTATCAGATTACCGAGATTAAAAGAGACCTCTAAGGTGCGATGTATACAGGTTTACAGCGATCGAAAGGGAAGTCAAGCCCTTGTCCGAACGTTTTGATCAAATCGATCTCTGTCAACGCTCAAATCTCGGTTTAATGGCGGGAGTTCCATCCTTTTGGGTCTGGGCCCGTCAGGAAATTCTAAGATTTTAAAAATCTTAGAAGTGCTGGCGCCCAAGGCATTGGGATTTGCGCAAGCTATGTACTGACGGGCCCTTAGTGATAGCTCAGCATAGGTGTTTTGCGTTAGACTTCGAGTATGCTGAGGACACCTAAACGACGAATGCCGCAGTTTTGTTCCCACCTCTTGGTTGCGGTCTTAACCTTTACCGGTATTGCCGCGGCGCCAGCTTTGGCCCAGCAACTCGGCGATCGTCTTATCTTGGCAATCAATCAGGTTCCATATAGCCAGCGCCAGATCGAATTATACACTGCGATTAGGACCGCGCTGTTCGCCCCATCTGATCAAACCGGGGTGGTAGTCGGTAGCTCCAATTGGACCGCTGCGCTGGAGTTGTTCAGCACAGATATGATGATTTTGCAGGAAGCGCAGCGCCTCGGCAGCTTCGGCACCATCGATGCAGTGCTCGAAAAATACTCAGCGCAGCTTCAGGCGCGGCGCGCAGCGCACGGTGAGTTTGCTATGGCCCTGCAACGCTTAGGTGCCGACGATCCAGCACTGGCACATACCTTGGAAAGCGTTTTGCGCGTGGTCGCGTTTCGGCGTAGCAAGAACCGCCAAGAGGCGCAAGACCTCTCAGCAGGTAGTGGGGCGACTTTGGCGCAACCAGGCGGAGTGGCCAAGTGGCTGAGTGATCTTAGCGGTCGTGCAGCGACGCGTTTGTATTTGGGTGCCGAAGTCTACCGGCCTATTCAACCTGTACAGCGGAGCCTCGAAGGTGGCCCGTGACGCTAGCTTGAACCCGAATTTAAGGGTGTTTTCCTACCTGGGAACGCCCGAGCATAACCATCAACTGGCGCTTTTTGCTACGGCTTGGCAGCACGGTGCACAGCCCTTTTGGTCGCTGGTCCAGACTAAGGAAATGCTGGCAAGGCAGCCTTGTCGGGCGTTTTTTGTCGCTGCAGATGCAGCCGCAGAGTGGCTCGGAGCGATGTTGCTAGATGTGACCGAAGGCGTGCTGGATTTACTTTATGTCTACGTCGCCCCAGCCAACCGTCGTCTGGGCATCGGCCAATTTCTGCTGGAATGGCTGCTGATGTATGCCAGTACTGAAGGCGCAGGCGCTGCGGTAATCCTCGAAGTTCGCCCATCGAATGTCGCCGCGTTGGCGCTGTATAAACAGCTTGGATTTGTAGAGGTGGGTCGTCGCAAGCGCTACTATGGCAACGGCGAAGACGCCTTGGTGCTTAAGCACTTTGGTCAGGAGACGCCATGCCCGAGGCCTTAATGGATGCTGCGGCCGTCACTGATCTGGTTTGGATTCAGACTGGTTTTATCGGCGATATCATCCTCACTACCGGCGCACTCGCCTTGGCAAAGCGGCATCTGCCGCAAGCGAGGCAGCATATGATTACGACTGCAATTGGTGCTCAGGTTCTCGCCCGGCAGCCCGAGCTGGCGTCTTGCATCGTCTATGCCAAGGGTAGAGAGCCACCGCTGGCGGCGATGCGCAGCGTGCGCCGCGACTTGCATCAAGCGCTTTCGTCACCCAACTTACCAGGTGGCGTGGTAGTGCTTCAGGCCCACCGTAGCTACCGCTCCAGCCTGCTGGCCAGCTTTTTGCGTCTCCCGACGATCACCTACCGGCAAACTGCTGGGGCTTTTTTGGCCGATCACCGCGTCGAACGTGTCGCAATCCTGCATGAGGCCTCGCGCCTTGCTCTGCTGCTTGGGCCACTCGGCATACCGCGGCTTGATGTGGCGGTGCCTAGCATGCCGGCGGAGGCATTGCTCCAGGTGAGTGGCTGGGGGCAGCAGCTAGCTGACTGGCGTGGTCAGGTTGTGGCCATCGCGCCGGGCAGCGTCTGGGGCACTAAACGCTGGCCCGAGGCGGCCTTTGCCGCCATCCTACAACGCTTTTTGGATCGCCCAAACCTCATGGTCGTGCTACTAGGCAGCGCCGCTGAGGCGCCTTTGGTCGATCGTATCGCGAAGGCGGTGCCGCAACAGCCGCGGCTATTAAATTTGGCTGGAAAGACTACGTTTGGCGACCTAAAAGGACTGTATCCGCGGCTATCTTTGTTGTTGGCGAACGACAGCTCGCCAATCCATATGGCATCGGCCTATGGCATCACGACGGTCGCATTATTCGGCGCGACCGTGCCTGCCATGGGTTTTGGTCCATTGGCTCCGGGCTCGACCCAGCTCGGTGTCGACTTGGCATGCCGCCCTTGCAGTGACCACGGTCCGCAGGAATGTCCGCTTGGCCATTTTAAATGTATGCGCGAGTTAAGTGTCGAGCGGGTGTGGGCGGCCTGCAGCGAACGCCTGCGGCCTTAAGGGCCCGGTCAGGAAATACCTTGCGCCGTCAGCTGGGGTCCAAATGTGCAAATTATTTCCTGACGGCTCCTAAGCGCAGCAGTGGCGGCGTAGAGGCAGATTGGATAGAGTGCAGCTCGCGGCAGTGGGTGACCGCGGAGGAGGGGGCGATGGAGCCGCAACAACTAATCGGACTCGACGGCTTACGGCAGCGACCAATCGAGCACGCTCTACTCAAGACCTATCACGACCTCATCGAAGAATTGCTGCGATTGGCCGGTCATGGTTTGGTCTTTGCGCCGGATCCAGCGGCTTTTATTGCTGGTCACTGTGATCGCCTTGTAACCAAACTCCTCGGCTGTCTGCGCCAAACTTATGGGCCTACTCACCCCCGGCTAGCCGTCGTCAAGGTCGAGGTTTTAAGATCTCAGCTGGCTGCTTTGAGCGAAGTCATACACTCCGATATCGAAGCCGCACTGCGAGAAGACCCAGCTACTGTTGATCCACTCGAGGTGTATTTTTGCTACCCAGGTTTTCGGGCGGTCTTAGCTTACCGAGTCGCACATGTATTTGAGCTTGCGGGGCTGCCACTGCTCCCACGTATGATCGCCGAGCGAGCGCACGAGAGTACCGGTATCGATATACACCCCGGAGCCGAGATCGGCCCCAATTTTTTCATCGATCATGGCAGCGGCGTGGTGATCGGTGCCACCAGTATCATCGGTCATCACGTCACCCTATATCAGGGTGTAACGCTTGGCGCCAAACGCTTCTACCGCGACGACCTTGGCACAGTGGTGAAGGGGCAGCCCAGGCACCCAATCCTCGGTGATCACGTGACGGTGTATTCTGGGGCCTCAATCCTCGGGCGCATCACCATTGGCAGCGGCAGCATCATCGGCGGCAACGTGTGGTTAACCGAGAGTGTGCCAGCCGGTAGTCGGATCTCGCAGTCGCGTTACCAGGCTGAATTTTTCAAAGACGGCGACGGCATATAATAGGGGTACCCATGCAGCGGCATCATCGGCCTAAGATAGCGCAAGACATCACCCAGACCATCGGTAATACGCCGTTAGTCCGCCTTAACAAACTAGCACGCGGTGCCGGTGCGGAGATTTTGCTCAAGCTTGAGTTCTTCAATCCACTTGGTAGCGTCAAGGATCGTATCGCCGCTGCGATCATCGCAGCTGGAGAGGCATCTGGTGAGCTGTGTCCAGGTGGTACGATTGTCGAAGCCACCAGTGGCAATACTGGTATCGGTTTAGCTTTTGTCGCGGCGCAAAAGGGTTACCGATTGGTCCTGACGATGCCTGAGACCATGAGTATGGAGCGGCGCAAAATGCTCAAGGCCCTGGGCGCCGAGTTGATACTCACGCCCGGCGACCAGGGTATGAAGGGCGCCATCGCTAAGGCCGAGGAACTAAAGGTGCACAACCCTAGTTATTTTATGGCGCAGCAATTTCGCAACCGGGCCAACGTCGAGATCCATCGGCAGACGACGGCGCTGGAAATTTGGGAGGATACCGATGGCAAGGTCGACGCCGTCGTCGCTGGCGTCGGCACCGGCGGCACCATCACCGGCATCGCCGGTGTCATTAAGGGTCTGAAGCCAGGTTTTAAAGCGATCGCCGTCGAGCCGAAGGATTCGCCGGTGCTTTCAGGTGGCAGCCCAGGACCGCACAAGATTCAGGGCATCGGCGCCGGTTTTATTCCGGACATTCTGGACATGAAGTTAATCGATGAGGTCATCCAAGTTAGCAACGAAGACTCTGGTATATGGGCTCGCCGCGCCGCCAAGGAGGAGGGCGTACTCTGCGGCATATCCTCAGGTGCGGCAATCTGTGCTGCGGTGCGGCTCGCTTCGCGTCCTGACTACCAGGGCAAGCAAATCGTCGTCATCATCCCGAGCACAGGGGAGCGCTATCTGTCGACTTGGCTGTTCGACGAAGCGTAGCACCTATGTTTGCTCGTCAATGCATTTTGGCCGCCGCGATCGTTGCATCCTTGCCCTGGAAGTCCGCAGTTAACCAAGCGGCTAATTCGTGCTCGCTGCTCGGCAAGTCGTTGATCTCGACGCGGCGTACATGCAGTTGCACCCTAGCGACATCACCGCGAATGATGGCGACTAATGAAGGTGTCGGATTATCGTAGGTAATCGTCAAGCTGTAGACGGCGCGCACATACCCGCGCAGCCCTGCCACTGAGGCGGTAAACCCCTTTGGCCTGGGCAGTAGCGCGCGTTGTGTTGGCACCAAGCCACTCCTAGTGGCGAAGGCTTGGCTGGCTTTGAGCTTTGCTGCGGTTAGCCGTGTGCCCTCAGGAAACGAGACCAACCAAAGCGGCGCCTTGGCACTGATATACCTGGCAAAGGTTTGCTGGATATGCACGGCGTCGTCGGCCCAGTTGCGCTTAAGAAATAGGCAGTCGAGAAAAAGCATGCCCCAGCCTAGTCCTGGGACGTACTTCAGCCCGTCTTTGACCATCCATTTTAGGTCACCAATACGGCCCTTGGTGTACGCGAGGCAGACGATGACGACGATGTCGCTCATCGTCTGGTGGTTGCAGATGACGATAGCGTCCTCTGCCATCGGCAGTGGGTCACCCGTCATCTCGATGCGCAGGCCATTGACATGGTCCAGTGCCCAGGCCCAATAGCCCCAAATAACGCCAGCAAGGGTACGGTTATAGGCGCGGAACCAGCGTTTTGAGATGGGCAGCAGCAGCAGGCTGGGAAATTGTGCCAAATTGACTACGGCGAGGGGAAAAAACCCTAAAAATAACGATACGGGCGTCCATAGCAATTGCCAGAGCCGCAGCGCGAAGCCGCTGGATGGGCGTAACGTTCTGATTGTCATAGGGACCTTCCAAGATAGCTTGAGTCGTGCGGTCACAACCTTCTCCAGAGCGCCATAGCCTAAATTTGATTATGGCCTCATTATAATAGTTAATACAGTACATTACAATTTTATTGCCCGGCACTACTTAAGTTCATCCTGTTTTTGCCGAAAGACCGTTAGGCACGCGACCGATGGTAAAGCTCAAACTTTAGCTGGGTGGTTTATGGCTAAAATTCTTGTAACTGACGATTCAAAATTTCAGCGCAATACGATTGGGAAGCATCTGATAGCCCTCGGCCATAGCGTTACCTATGCGGGTGACGGCCTTGAATGCCTCAAATGTCTGGAGACCGAACGTCCCGACTGTATCATCACCGACCTTTTAATGCCCAACATGACTGGCGACGAATTGCTCAAAAACCTGTTAGACGCAGGCAACACCATTCCCATCATAGTGATTTCCGCAAATATCCAGGCGCCGATGCGCAGCCTTTGTCTTGAATTAGGGGCCAAGGCTTTTTTGAGCAAACCATTTAATACCGACGAACTATCCGCTGCTCTAGGACGTCTGATCGTGGCGCAGAGGTCGGCCTCATGATCATAAACATTAGTTCCGATCAACTCGACATACTTAAGGAGATCACCTCCATTGGTGTGGGTAGGGCAGCTGCGGCAATCAGCGACATGATGTCCGTTAGGGTGGGCTTGACCTTACCCAATTTAAGGCAGGCAGGCTCATCTGAGGTTTCTGCCGATTTGGCGTCCTTATCCTCTACTTTAGTCGCCGTCCACATGAGCTTTAGTGGCCCAAATAATGGCATGGCGATGGTCTGCTTCTCACCCCAGGATGCCAAAACTCTGGTTGGATCATTAACTGGAGAGGCCGTCTCGGCTGGAGGCCTTGATGATCTAGCGAAGTCTACGCTTTGTGAAGTGGGCAACATCGTTATTAACGGAATCATGGGCTCTCTAGCTACCAGCTTGTCATGTATTTATGACTACCATATACCAGAATTTAAAGAAGGTACGGTGGATATTATTGCTAAAGGACTTAATATTTATGACAATAGTAATAAATATTTTATTACGACGGCAGGGTTTGACGTTTCGAAAATAGAAATAGTTGGCCGAATAATACTTTGCTATGATGCAATATCAGCAAATAATCTTTTGGCGAAAATAGATAATTTAATCTAAGGCGATAAAAGTGGATCGTAGAAATCCAGAAAAGCTCTGGCTCAATGCCATTGCTAATCTTCCTACCGGAGTGATCATCGTTCGCCGCGATTTAACTGTTGTGCTTTGGAACCGTTGTGTCGAGTCATGGACTAACAGGGCCAGCGCTACAGTGATTGGTTCAAAGCTTACAGAGGTCTTCCCGCACCTTGCCGGATCCCACTACGCATTGCGGTTTGACTCGGCATTTAATGGCGGCGGCCCGACGATATTTTCGCCGCTCCTCCATCCCAATATGATTCCAAGCACGAATCATGATGGCTCAAAGCGTATTTTAAAATGTATGTTTAGCGTGATCTACTCAGCCAGCGGTGAAGATCAATTTGCAATGCTATCTCTAGAAGATGTTTCTGAACTGAGTCATCGACTTAATGATGTTCACACGGAACATGAACGGGCTCTCAAAGAAATTGCCCTGCGCAAAGAGGCGGAAGGTGCTCTAGAGGTGGCGTCAATGGGGGCGTTGCAAGCATCGAAAATGGCAGCCTTAGGTGAAATGGCAGCGGGCGTTGCCCACGAAATCAATAACCCACTGACCATTATTTCGGGATTCGCTCAGCAATTAACTAAGTTACTCACCATCGGCGACGCCCCGATAAATCCGGCCGTAGCCAAGGCGATTAAAAATATCACTCAAACAGCGGATCGGATTGCCGCGATCATCAGAGGGCTTAGAGCTTTTTCCCGCGATGGGTCGCAGGATGAACCGGAGTTTATTGCATTCGGGCGCATGTTGTCCGACTCTGCCGACCTGTGTAGCGCTCGATTTAAGTCGCATGGCGTTGAGCTACGTCTGCCAGAAGAGGCAACTTTTTTGGTTAAGTGCCGCCCCGTTCAAGTCACCCAGGTGATCATTAATCTTCTCAATAACGCCTTTGATGCGGTGCAAGACTACGCAGAAAAGTGGGTCGCTGTCGAGGTAGCAGAAGCTGGAGATTTCGTGGTTTGCTCGGTTACGGACAGTGGCACCGGGATTCCCAAGCACATCGCCGAACGGATTATGCAGCCCTTTTTCACCACCAAAGGCACCGGTAAGGGCACAGGTCTTGGTCTTAGCATCTCTAAATCCATCGTTGAACAGCTCGGTGGAACCTTAGATATCAACTCCGAGAGCCCAAATACTCAGTTCAGAATTTCTTTGCCCAAAGGCGAAGCATCGAGTCAGCCTGGTAATGTAGCCTAGGTCTCGGGTTCACCAGGCGTAGCTGCTAAAGCCATCCATCGGTTTGCTGAACTTTTGCACCGCTTGGCCAAAGACATCGGTAAAATAACCAAGCCGCAGCGACACGTCGGTCCAGCGCTTGACGCCGACACCGTTGGCGGCGATCTGTGTATTCGCGACGTTATCTTCATAGACCAATTGCATGAAGATATCGCGGGAGGTAAATACGGTCCAATTAATTTCCTTGGTAGCAGACCAAAGTAGCTGAAACTTTGGCTTGTTTTCGAAGGTCCAAGTGGGCATCGGCCCGCCAGCTACGGCGAGGCCGAAGGTCCCCACCGGGGTGTAAAACGAGAATTCGGCATTGTATGGAAAGTTGACGAAAATCGCTTGGTACTTGACCGCCCCAGGACGTGACGGGGTGCGCACTTGGACGTTCCAATAGTTGAGGTACAAGGTCGGATAAAAGCGCAGCGCGGTGTCCCATTCGTCATAGCCCATAGGGTGGTTGAGGGAGCCAAGGGCTAAACTAGTGATCGCTTTGGGTAGCATCCCGCGTTCGTGTGCTGAGGTGACAGGTGCGCCTGACTCGCTGTCGTTCATGATTCTTTTTGACCAGCTATTTCCATACATAATGGTGTTTGGTACCAGAGAAATACTGTACAGCAGCCAGTAACTGCGTTCACTTTGCAGCAGGGTTTTGGCCAACTTCGGTTCGAGTTTGACGGGTGCTTCTAGGCTGCGCTCAAGGGTATGGAGATCGATGATTTCTGCTTGTAATAGCGGCGTGCCCTGGCCTAGCCCGTGGCGTAGGATTACCAAATGGTCGGCCTTAGACTCGTGACCGAGGATGTTGGCCTGGCTGCGTGTTAGCTCGGTAAAGCTCGCAGCATTGAGGTTGGAGATATTCAGGTAGTTAAATAATTGCTCGTTTAGTGGTGTCCTGACGAAGTGGCCACAGAAGTTGGCTTCTTGGCCCTTAGTCTTGGCCCATACAGCAGCTATGCGTTGAGAAATGGCCACATCGGCATGGCCGGGTGGTGCAATCAGATAGGTGGGGCAGAGCCTCGGGCGCGGTAGGGGGATCCTCTCCGTAATCTGCGGGATGGGTAGGAGGCCTCGGCAGTCGAAAGCTGCGCCGTCTAAGATGTCCAGGGTGAGCGCGGCAACTCCTAGTGGTGGTGACAGGAGCGCTAGCAAACCATTGCCAAGGCCGCTGATGATCCACCGCGGTCCGCATTGGACCGTGCCTGCGGCCAAGGTGACTTTGGTCTTTGGATCGATTAATTCGAGGCTATGGCTGCGGCCACGGCGCAGGCGGATGAAGTCGGGAGCAAAAAAGTTAGGTTCATCGTCCAAGTTAACGAGGACAGGGTCGGCAGAAGTGGTGACACTGACCGTTTCGTGGAGTCCACTAAGAGTGCCGCAGCCGGAGAGGCTCACCGCTAAGAAGAGCCACCGACAAAAACCCGCAGATAATATGGCTAAACGCTTGGCCATGACGCTTCATGTTACGAGGAACAGGAAGGATCAGCCTACAGAGCGCCAGTTGATAGGTCAATGGTCACTCCGGGCGCCGAGCTTGGGACCTGGGGCCTGGAAGGCAGGGGCGGCAAACCCTGCCTATTTCGCCACACCTTCCTTCTTGATATTCTGTAGAGATGAACCACCCAGCGCCATTGCCGCCACTGCCCCGTGTGCTGATCGTCGATCTGCCGCTGGCTATATTTATCGCGCTTGGCGTGGCTGGCACGGTTTGGGTGTCCGACGACCTCGACGTGCTCCGCTTTAACCTCGTTGGCTGGATCGGTATGCCGCTGACCGTCCTTTACTTTGCTTCGCTCAGCCTATACCCAAAATGGCCGCTGCAGATGCCGCGGCTGGCGCGAACCATGGCGGTAGGACTGGCGCTTACCTTCGCCGGTGGTGTTGCGACGCTGGTCAATGCTGTGACATCTGATCAGCAAACGGTAAAGCGTACAGTCCAAACCAGTGTCGGCATCGCCACCAGCGACGTCCAACGCGGCGGATTCGGCTGGGTGTTTAAAATCAGGCGGTTCTAGAAGCTTAGGACCTTAACGCCGTTTATTGTAGCGCGCTAAAGCTTCGTCTGTTTGTGCTTTGGCCTTAGCGAGGGCCGCCGCCGGCTCGGCCTGGCCGGCGAGGACTCGCTCGATCGCCGTCTCAAGATGCACCCGAGCCTCTGGAAAGGTGCCCATGAGCGCACCGCGGGTAGCTGGCGTGTCGGGCGATGAGCGCAGCTGGTCGATGGCGGTCCAGGCACCTGGGTTTTTTTTGTAAAAGCCCTCTTTTTCTAGCTCGTCGATGACATCGACGCGGATGGGAAAGTAACCGGTTTTGGTGTGCCAGGTTTTTTGGGCGGCCTTGGAGGCCATGTACCTGACGAATTCATAGGCGGCTTTCTGCTCTGGTGCAGGTTTGCCGCCAAGAATCCAAAGCGAGTTGCCGCCAGTGATGGTGCCGCCGGCAGCACCGGGAGGCTTTGGCAGGGCTGCGGTTAGAACTTTGAATGGCGCCTTTTTTGTAATCTCAAAGACGTTGCTCGTGGACGTGATGAGCATCGCTGAACGGCCGGCGAGGAAATTCTGCTCGGCCGGATCCCAACCGCGGCCGCTATTGGCGAAGATCCCGTCTTTGACCATCTTCGCCCAGAGCGTTACGAACTCAATACCTGCTGGGCTGGTGTAATTGGCAGCGGTCGCGCGCCCCTTACGGCCGTTGTCGTTATTGACCAGGGTCTGACCCGAGAGGGCAATGAATTCCTCAAAGAACCAGCTGTGCAGCGGCCAGGTGATGCCGGTGATTTTAGCCGCTGAGTTAGTCAATTGCTTGCTGACCGCGTAAAGCTCGGCGTAGGTCTGCGGCGGGTTTTTGATGCCCGCTTTAGTATATAAGTCGGCGTTGTAGTAGATGATCGGGTTTGATGTGGCAAAGGGCAATGAATGCAGCTTGCCGTCGACTTCGTAATAGTGGCGCAGCTGGGGTAACAGTTGCGCCAAGGGAAAGCTTGGGTCGTCCTTGATAAAATCCTGGAGGGGCACAGACGCTCTTGAGTCGAGAATGACTTGGGTGCCGATATCGGTGATCTGGACGATGTGCGGGCCCCGGTGCGCCATGAGCGATGTCCGAAGCTTGTTCAGCCCTTCTTCATAGGTCCCTACGAATTGCGATTCGACCTTGATACGGCCGCGGTTGGCTGGGTCCGCGTTGAAGTCGGCGACCAGCGACTGAATCAATTGCTCTTTGTCGCCCGACATGGAGTGCCAAAATTGCAGCGTCGTGTCAGCCCTGGCGGGAAGGGCAAAGAGTAGGCACCAGATGGCAACAATGCCGCGTAACATCATTCAAGTCTCCGTTTAGCCTTTAAGTCCACTCATGGTAATACCACGGACAAACTGCCGCTGCACAGTCACGAACAAGAGTAAGGTCGGGGCGACTAATATGCTGGTTGCCGCCATAATGACGCCCCAGCTCGATGATTCGTTTTGTGAACGAAAGATGCCGATGCCGATCTGGGCCGTCTGCATAGTCGTGGACTGGGTGACGATCAGTGGCCAGAGGTACTGGTTCCAAGCACCTACGAACGCATAGATGGCAAAGGCAACAATGGCAGGCAGCGATAGGGGCACAACGAATTGCCACAAGAAGCGGAGTCGCGAGGCACCGTCCATCAGTGCCGCCTCCTCAAGCTCAGCTGGGATAGAGCGGAAGAACTGGTACAGCAGAAAGATGCCAAATCCTGATACAGCAAAGGGACTGACCAGGCCGGCATAGGTGTCCAACCAGTCGAGTTGAATCATGGTGAAGTAGTTAGGGATGATGGTCACCTCACCTGGGATCATCATGGTGGCGACGATGCCAGCAAGGACCCAAGACTTGCCTGGAAATTTCAGTCTGGCCAGTGCGTAGGCGGCGAGGATGGACGTCAGCAGCTGGAGCAAAGTGATAGCCGTTGCGACCACTAAAGAATTGAACAGGAAGCGCCACAGTGGCGCCCTTGACAGTGCGGTCACGTAGTTGCTGAAGTCAATGGCGTTAGGCAGGATCTGCGGCGGGTATTTAATCACCTCGCCGCCGATTTTAAACGACATGCAGAGTAGATAGAACATCGGAAATAGTTGCACTAAAGCTGGTGCCGCCAGCAGTAGGGTGGCGAGGCGGCGGCTCAGCCGGGCCTGCCTTTCGAGGTTACCCATAGTGCACCCGTCGTTGCGCCAAGCGGAATTGCAGCGCAGTTGCAATCATGATCAATAAGAACAGTAGCACCGCCTGCGCCGAGGCATACCCGGTGCGGAAATTGACGAAAGCCTCTAAGTATAGCCCGTACACCATGGTTGTAGTCGCTCCGGCTGGGCCGCCGCCGGTCAGAATATGGATCTGGCCAAAGCTCTGCAGCGAGTTGATCACCGATACGACCATGACAAAGAACAAGGTGGGCGACAGTAGCGGCATGGTGACGCGGCAGAAACGCTGCCAGGCCGAGGCACCGTCCATGGTGGCCGCTTCTTGGATTTCTCCCGGAATTGCGTTTAACCCGGCAAGGAAAAAGACGATGTTGAATCCTAACTCCTTCCAGACGGTGGCGATCGCTACGGCTGCCAGTGCATGAGCGGGATCTCCGAGCCAGTTGGGCCCATCGACTCCGAGCAAACCGAGCAGATAGTTGAGGTAGCCAGCAGTTGGATTGTAGATGAACACCCAGAGCATGGCCGCCATCGCCGACGAGATGGCCACCGGGAGCAGGAAGATAGTACGAAAAAATCCCTTGAAGTAGGGGCTCTGATCGAGGCCAACAGCGATTCCAAGACTGATCAGCACACCGGGTATCACCGTTGCCAATGTGAAGACGAGCGACGTCTGCAAGCTGGCCCAGTAGTCGGTGGAACGGGCTAGTTCCCCGTAATTGGCGAGGCCAACCCAGGACCTAGCTGCAGTATATGGGTCGACTTCATGAAGGCTTAAATAAAAGGACTGCAAGGCCGGGTAAATAGTGAATATAGCCAGGCCGATCAGCGCCGGCGAAAGCAGCAGCCATGCTTGCGTAGCCTGCCGCTTCAAGGCTGACTCCTAACGCGTTTGCCTGCAGCATCGAAGAAAAACAGCGCGGTTGGCTCGACGCTTAGCGGTAGTTCCAGGTCCAATGCCGGCGCTACCAGGGCTTTGGTTTCTGCTGTCACTGGCTGTCCGGCGACGTCGAGATGGACATAGGCAATCGTTCCGAGAGGCTCTACTAGTCGCACCTTCGCCCTGCCGAGGGCGATTTGCCCCGAAGTCCCCATAATCGTGCCTTCCGGGCGAAATCCGACCGTCACAGCGCCTTTAGGCACGGCTCCCGTAGGAAACATCGTCGCAGGTAGGAAGTTCATCGGCGGTGTCCCGATGAAGGACGCGACGAATTGAGTCGCCGGATCATTGTAGACATCGAGTGGTCTTCCTACTTGCTCAAGGAATCCGGCCCGCATCACGGCGATCTGATCCGCTAAGGTCATAGCCTCGATTTGATCGTGGGTGACGTAGACGATCGTCGCCTTGGTGCGTCGATGCAGCAGCGAGATCTCTGCGCGCATCCGCACGCGCAGCTGCGCATCAAGGTTAGACAGTGGCTCGTCGAACAGGAACACAGCGGGCTGCCGCACCATGGCCCTGCCCATGGCAACTCGTTGCTTCTGACCACCTGAGAGTTGGCCAGGCTTTTTCTTTAGTTGGTCACTCAGGCCGAGTATTCGGGCGGCGTCGGTGACCCGTGCGGTGATGTCTGCGCTGCTGCATTTCGCCAGCTTCAGCCCGAACGATAAGTTCTGCTCCACGGTCATATGGGGATAGAGTGCGTAGTTTTGGAACACCATGGCGACGCCGCGTTCTTTGGGCGTCAGTTCATTGACCACGCGCCCGCCGATGGCGATGTCTCCGCCCGAGACGTCCTCTAACCCGGCGACCATGCGTAACAGAGTGCTCTTGCCACATCCCGATGGGCCTACAAGTACTAAGAATTGCCCAGACGGGACGCTCAGGTCGATGCGGTGGATGATCGGCGAGTTGCCGAAACTTTTGCTGACTTGTCGGAGTTCTACGGACGCCATCTTGACCTAGCCTTAAGTATGGGTTTACATCGTGAGCAGTACATAGCCGCCAAATCCGATAAATAGCAGGGCTGCAGCCAAACGCACATACTTCATCGGGACGATGTTGGTGAGCCGTTCGCCGAAGGCCACGGCCAGCCCATCGGCAGCCAACATCCCGAGCGTCGTCCCTATCGTTACGCTGATCGGTGCTTGAAACCTTGCCCCTAGTGCTATCGTGGCTAGCTGCGTCTTGTCGCCCATCTCGGCTAAGAAAAAGGCTACAACGGTAGTGACAAACGCACCATAGCTCGGCGCAGAGGGCATAGCATCGGCTTTGTCTGGCACCAAAATCCAGGCGCCAAAACCGATGAACAAAGCAGCGAGGAGGTAGCGGAGAGTCGATGGGTCGACGAGGCTGGCTAGCCAGCCACCGACCGCCGATGCGAGCCCGTGGTTTAACAGCGTTGCGACGAGAATGCCCGCCATGATCGGCCACGGCTTCTTAAAGCGAATGGCCAGTATTAGGGCTAAAAGCTGGGTTTTGTCGCCCATTTCCGATAGGGCAACGAGAAGAAACGATTGCCAGATAGCGTCCAAGACGACCTCGCAATGAAATGACTAGAGTTACTTGCTGTCCGCTGATGCCATCAAATGCTGAATGGGACGGCCCAAGGCCCAGATGGCCGCGCCGCTGAGGAGTCCGAGTGCCGTCAGTAGGCCGAAAAAGCTATCCTTGGATATTTGACTGTACAGTGCGCCGACATAGCCGGACAGGGTATTACCGAAAAAGCTCGAAAGAAACCACATGCCCATCATCAAGGAGACGATCCGAACTGGTGCTACCTTACTCACCAGTGACAGGCCGATCGGGGATAGATACAGTTCACCGATCGTCAGCAAGAAGGTGCAGCCCACCGGCCAAAAGATCGAGCCCTTTCCCGCGCCGACGATCCTCGCACCGACAAGCATGACGATGAACGAAAGGCCGACTATGGTGCAGCCGATCGCCATTTTACTGACGCTAGAAGGCTCGCTGTTGCGGCGCCGTTGCCAAGACCAAAAGATGTCCAAGAATGGCGCTAAAAGGAAAATAAATAAAGGATTGAACGATTGAAACCAGGTCGAAGGCACGGTGAATCCCGCTATGGTTGGCCACACCGTATTTTCATCCGCCCAGGACTGCATGGTGTTGCCCTGTTGCTCGTAGACGGCCCAAAAGACAATGTTGAGCGTGCACAGTAAGACGAGTGCGCCGATGCGTTGCCATTCCTCGCGGTCGAGCTTTTGCTTGGCAGGAACTGCGGTGCTGCCTTGGTTAAGCTGGCTCTGACGGGCTAGGGTAAGCGAGTCATCGGCGATAAATCGCTGCCCACCGAGGTAGATGATCAAACCAAGGACCATGCCGACGCCGGCTGCAGCAAAGCCATAGTGCCAGCCATAAATAGCGGCCAGCGTGCCGCAGATCAGGTTGCAAATAAATGCGCCTAAATTGATCCCCATGTAGAAGATCGTAAAGGCGCCATCGCGGCGCGGATCATCCGCTGAATAGAGACCGCCGACTTGTGTCGAAATATTTGGCTTGAAAGCACCGTTGCCCATAATCAGCAGTATGAGGGCGATGAAGAACCAATTTTCAAAGGCCATAATAAAGTGGCCCAGCGCCATTAGTAACCCACCGACGACCACGGTCTTGCGCTGGCCCCAAAAGCGGTCGGCAAGCCACCCACCCAGTAGTGGTGTTAAGTAGACGAGGCCAGTGTACCAACCATAGATCACCGAGGCCTGTCCTTGGACATCAGTCGGCAGGAGCGTTTGCACTGTTTGCCAGCCCCACACCGCCATGGGTTCGCCCTGCCCTGAGATAGGACCACCTTGAAGCAGCTGCCTGCCGGTGACAAAAAGGTAGTTCACCATATAGAGCTTCAGGAGTCCGCGCATGCCATAGAACGAAAAGCGTTCCCACATTTCAGTCAAAAATAGGACAAATAAGCCAATGGGGTGGCCAAGAAAGGTCCGATCCGAGCGGGTACGGGCGCCGACTATAGGGGCATTGTGTTGTTGGCTTACCATGGAGTTTCCTGTTTTTGGTCGGCTG
>Ga0315284_10004319_pt1 | contig 20185 bp, 19 predicted proteins | sample YL17G09_16_MG_FD_203696 | JGI IMG/M metagenome (GOLD analysis project Ga0315284, IMG submission 203696) | Sediment microbial communities from Yellowstone Lake, YNP, Wyoming, USA - YL17G09_16 | ecosystem: Environmental > Aquatic > Freshwater > Lake > Sediment | place: USA: Wyoming | collected...
AATAATAATAATAATAATAATAATAATAATAATAATAATAATAATAATAATAATAATAATAATAATAATAATAATGAAATATAATCTCGTATTATAAATTATTATTATTATTAAACCAAAACTTTTGATATTTATATATCTATCCGATATAACATCTGTAGCACTACGGCATCTGTTACAAAAAATATTTTTGCATCTTTTCATATGATATAATACCTAAATTAGACGTATTATCCATGGTACTATATGTAATATAAAAATTATTATCATAAAAATCTAAACCTAAGCAAAATTCAATATTTATTTTATTAAAGGTAAACATGTTTGAATATTTTTTTAGTTTTAATGTATGTAAATCTAAAACAACCATCATATGATAGTAGTGACGTTTTTCTTCATGACTCACAATGTGACAAATAAACCATATTTCATCTAATATAACTTTACCATTTGTCGATCCTCTTATTTCGTTGAATATCACAGGCATTACAATTCTTTTAACTTCACCTAGGTGAATAACACTTTCAGAATTGCTACTATTTTCATTATTTTCACAAATTTCATCTGTTTTTACTTTTAATATAAGTAATGGAGACCAACTATATATATGATATAATTCATTATTATAATTAAACAATACCCAATTTTTTTCGATTTTATTTTGTTTATCAAACGATAAAAATTTAGAGTTGACACTTTTTGTATCAAAATCAACGAAACCGTGCTCCATTACTATTTTAAATTCCGAATCTTTACCAATGGGTCTAACACCATTAAAATATAGTTTATTATCATAAGATATTAAACGCATGTCTTCAATGCCTTCATAATAATCGTCATATGCGGTATTATAATTCAAAATATAATTATCTTTTACATTTAAATTTTTATCTAACTTTATTAACTTATTTTTACTAGTAATATGATTATTTTTAATGTCATAACAACCTGATTCTGTAATTAAATAACTAACAATTCTCATATTGATATATATGTCATCATTCAGAAAACATATGCTTGGCGTGCTATTAAAATTTGAATCGTCCACACCCATATCATTACAAGTTATTTTTATATATTTATCAAAGTCATTTTGCATTGATTGAACATAAAATTTATGATTTCTTAAAATTTGGTTTTTATTTACGGAATTCATATTTAATAATAAATTAAATAGTTTATTGTATTCTATTCTATCATTAGAGACATAATATGCTATAATTAAATATTCTTCATATATTTTATAACGATAAACGTCATTTTGTAAAAATAAATAACTAGAAATATCAATTTCATTATTCTCGATTTTATTAAGAACATTTTTTGCAACATTATAATACAGCAAAGATAAATTGTGTTCTGAATGAATTCTGTGATGTTTTATCAACTCATATATATTTTCTAATCGTTGTGGAAAATAATCAAAACCTTTTAACCAATAGTATATTGCTTTTTCAATTTCGTTCATTTTTTTATGTGATAATCCAATCTTGTAGTAACTCATCCATACTTCTTGAACCCATCCGCCAAGTTCAATTCTTATTTTATAATAATGTATCGCATTTTTTAAATCATTTGTATCAAAAAAACTATTTGCCAAATAAAAAACAGTTCTTGAATTTTTTGGATTATTTTTAAAATCTTCAGTTAATAATCTTATATCTCTTTCAAATTTATCCAACTTACAAGCACCATCTCCGATGTCTGTAATAAATAACTCATTTTTACTTAAAAGTTGTACTGGGTTTATATTCGGACAAGTTATATATTCATGAGTTACTCCCCTATATTCAATATTTTCAACATTTTTTATTAATCTTATATTTTGATAATAAAAATCATCGCATCCTTGTAATATATAATATGCCGTGTGATTTAATTTTTGTTTATCAAAATTATATATGTTTAAAACCATATCAGCATCCAATAATAAAATATAATCAGACATCCCATAACACGCTTTCGCTGCAAATGTTCTATTATACTCAAAGTTTTTAAATGGCTCTTTAATAATTTTACCGGATATATTTTTTGATTTAAAATATTCATCAATAATTTCACAGGTATTATCTGTGCTTCCTGTATCACATATACAGTATGTATCAATTATACCAATAACTGAATCAAATAATCTTGTAATAATTCTACTTTCATTTTTTACTATCATATTTAAACATAATGTTATATTTTTATTATTTGACATCGTTGCCATGTTGTGTTGTTATTCCAAACTTCATAAATTAATTTGTGAAAACTATTTATATTTATTTAATACCATATAATATATTTGTATTTTATTAGAATTTACATTATGTTTATTATTATGTTTATACTATAATATTAATTAAAGGTATTTTATTTTATTATTATACTATAATTTATGTGGTGTTGCATGTATCCTTCATTTTTTAAATTTAAAAGATTTACTGATTGTGTTGAAAATGGTGAAAATCAAACACATTATCATAATTACGATGACGAGTCCATAAAAAACAACCTGGATGAATTTAAATCACTTTTCAAGACCCAAGAAAAAGCATGTTATGAGCTGCGGTCAGAAAATACGGTATTAAAAATGAAACTAGAAGTAGCAAATGAAATGATTCATGTTCAATCTAAAAAAATTAAATCGCTGAAACTAAAAAAAAATAAATTAGAGATTGAGAATAATGTTTATAAAAATGTCATGTGCGGTTCATCGTTGTCATTGAATAATAATAATAATAATAATAATGGCAATAATAATAACTCGGTTAAATGTATAAAGAATGAAGAACATGTTTTGCACGCATATCCGCCGCCTCCACCACCTCCGCTCCCTCTTCCTCCAGTAAATAAAATGAAAGCAAATGGCAATTTCCAAATGAATAATGTATTAGATGAACTTAAAAGTAAAATAAAAAAAATCGATGAATGAATGGAATAGAATAAAATGTTTGAAAAAATGATTGAAAAAATATTTAAATCATTTAAATGTCGGAACAAATAGAACAAACATATTTTTATTCTTCAACAAGTTCATCAAACTCGGCATCTTCGTCGTCATTCGGATAAATGATTTTACAACCGCTCCAACCGCCCTTGGCAACCTTTTTAAACTTCTTGTCCATGTAGTCGTGCAACTCTTGGAATCGCGGAACATTCTTGTCATAATTGCTCGTGTACCATTCTTTGAATTCTTGGTTCAGTTCATCGCGCTTTACTGCAAACGCCTTTCCAGTTTGATCGTTCATGCCGGGAACAACTTTGATCTTGTCGCGAATAAACTCCGACAAGTAATCCTGGCTATTCCGATACTTGTTGCTGCTGAGACGAACCTTTTCGCAAATTTTCACAATTCCGCCGGTTTGGTAAGCTTTTAGCACGAGCATTGCCATGAATACGGGCGCCCATACTTCCAGCTTCTCATCCAAATGCTTGTCCACCTTGAACTGATGCGGCATATCGGGGTCGTCACTTTTGGGATCCTCGCAGAATTTTGATTCAAAATCCACTTTGCAAATGCGCCTCCAGGTGCCGTCATCGTTGCTCTTCACATCAAACATGACATTCGTGCAAACCACCAACTTGAATTGGGGAACAAAGGTGATCATTTCTTGGTACAGCGCACGACCTTGCACCGGATCTCCGCCCGTAATTTCTTTCAAAGGACCTTCGTTGATTCGATCTCCTTTCGACGGCTCGTTCATTACCGCATACCGCACACCCTTCAATTGCACAACTTCCGACGCGGTGCCACCGATTTTATTTCGTTTTTCGGTGATCAGCGTAATGGGCACAGTGCCCTTATACTTTCCGAAACAGTGTGACATGAGCTCAACCAGTTTCGATTTGCCATTGCTGCCACAACCGTTGTAAATATTAAACGTCTGGTCGCGATTCACGCCAATGAGACAAGATGCGAGATGTTCCCACATGTATTCGCGTAGTTCAGGCGACGGAAATAATTGCGACATGAAGCTCATGAGTTCTTTTTCAATTCGCGCGTATTCGGAACATCCGGGAGCATACGTGTCCAAAAAGTCAATTTCGGTGCATTTTGAAATGTAATCAAACGGCTGACCAGGTCGAAATACTTTTTCGTTAAAATCTACCACGCCATTATTGAACCCCATGAGATACGGCTTGGAATCCAGGTTCTCGATAAAGTCCTTGTCGTAAAACATTTCACGAACTTCGCGCAATACATTGTTCTTCACACTCGTGGTTTTCAGCTGGTTGCAAATCTCCGTCATGCGTTTCGAACGATCTTGGATGCTTTTAAATTGCTCGGATGTGCTGTCGTGTTCGTTCAAACTATCCAACAGTTTCATACTTCGTTCGGAATAAATGCTAAGCATTTCGGTTGAAATGAGCCAACGAAGCGAAGTTCCAGAATCGCATTCGGACCACCGGTGATCTTTGAACTCAAACCACGCATTGTGCTTGATGCTGACACACACGAACCGCCCCTTGAACAAGTGGTACAACACGTTTGCAAGGTCAACGTCCGACGCTTCATTTATTTTTGTTTTTCCAATGTGCGTGATAAGCGTCTGGTCGATATAATAATCCACCGTTTCCTCACGAATTTTCTTGTATTCGCCGGGATTATCTTGTTTTGACCAAAACATGATGGAGCGCCTTGAAAGTTCGCTCTTCCCGACCCTGAATTTTTGCCACTGTTTGAATAGGTCGGGGATTTTGCAATACTCGAATTTTTCACTCTGCGCGCTGAACAGCATCCACGTGAGAAACAGTTTTTCGCCGGTATTTTTTAGCGCCCATCCCACTTGAACCCACTTCTCATACGGCTCAAAAAATTTGCTGGAAAGCGACATGGTAAACTTGTGTGTTTCAACAACTTCGTATTCCCGCGGTTCCGTCAAACTCATAACTGTTCCCACGGCGTATTCAAGTTGTTCCTTGTTTGTAATCAAACTGTAATCAAATGTCGGAATGGATGACGACGAAACCATCACAATGTTGACGCGAGATGATGAAGATCCGGATCCGGCTGTCAAAGCGGTCGTCGCACAAGAGGGTGCTTTTTTTGTTTTAAACATTTGTTCGATTTCCGCTTTATACGATTCAATCAGTGGAAACGTCACATGTCCACGATAACGAGCAGTAAGGAGCTTAAAGTCGCGGTCAAACTTGAAATCGGTTACTTTTTTCTCAGAAAACCCCCATTCGCCGTTGCCGAGCTTTAGCAAAAAGTGATATTTCAGCAAGTACGCCTTGCATCCCGGTTTTCGCGAATTGTAGAGCTGCCATCCCGTTTTCCCGCTTGTAATCGAGTTATCAATCACATCTTCCCACGAGTTTGTAATGGGAAGCTCGGTCCAAACTGTAGGTAGTTCTGCTAGAACTTTTGCCCGAAGGAACATTTGCTGCTTTCGCTCCATCTGAATTCCAATAATCATATGAATGCCGTCTTTTGTCATCTCGCTTTTGCAATTCACGGTCTGTTTTTCGAAAATAAATACTGGTATTTCAACCTGGGCATCAATCTCCAATATTTTTTTAAGCGTGTTCATATATAATAGTACCATGTCGACGACGTGATCTTTTGTATGTTTTCGTTCTTCGACGCTGACATCATACCTGAAATCGAAATCAACAAGGATCGGGCCGCCGTCTTCGTGCTGAATTTCCGTAAGATATTCTTGTTTTCCCTCTACAAATACATGATTATAATATTTTCTATAAAAATCGTCGAGTTCGGATTCGGGTATTAAGTATGCCCCACCCTTGATTCCCAGTTCCACATCTTTCAGTCGCGTGTGAGTGCATTTTTCCCCCTGTTTTATATAAAGAGACGATATATATGATGCGAAATTATACGTTCCCGTTCCATTCGCCTTCGCCATGCTCATGGTTGCTTGTTGATATAATATAATGAGATAAGTTTAATTCAATTTTTATTTATTATACTTTTTTAAATAAAAATTGGAAATATGAAATATCCCTAAAAAATGTAATTCTTGTTTTCTTAAAAATGATTTTCGTGTTTTTGATAATACTTCTATAAATTCTTCAACTATTTCGTAATTGTTTATTTTCTTCTTCAAGCTTCTTTTTCCTTTTTATATGCAACTTTTTTTTTGAATTTTGTGACGCCAACTTTGCCCCATTGTCAAGAGCATCATTTACATCATCGCTCTTTACATCATCGCTCTTTACATCATCGCTCTTTACATCATCGCTCTTTAATAATGAATAATACTGTACTAATATTGATAATATTACATATCCAATAAAATATGTAAATAAATGTTTCAGAGATTTTGATTTGCAAAATAAATATGCCATTATACATGTTATAAATGCAAACGTTCTAAGCTTGAGTTTAAGTGTCGAAAATTCGCCATCTTTACCAAAATAATGCATAACCATTTTTTCCATAAACATGGAAAAAAAGAACATGGATAAAATAATAATATCAATTGACTCAACATCGTTAGCTATTTTTGTGTAATCTAAAATTATAAATAATAATATAAATGAATATAACAATGAATGTTCGTATGGTTCTTTAAATGCATCACCATCTCTTATATGATTTATAAAACATCCAATATAACAAATTATGAAGAATAAAGGATCATTCATGCTTACTGATACGAATGAAACATAATGGATGCCTTTTAAATATTCCATAAATGTGGCATTACAAAATTTCTTTAGAACAATATTATCATTTAAATCATCATATAATTTACAAGACAAACCGCCTAGAAATGCTTGAAATAACATGTTTTATTTATATTTTATATTTATTTACAGTAAATATTTATTTAAATTTAGAGAAACGCACATCTAATGTTATTTCATTTACAACCTTTAACTCTTTTATTTGTAAAGCGGGTTTTCGTCAATGCGCGTTCCGCAGTACTGAACTGGAGATTTCGCATAATCAACCGGTTCATAAATTCCCGCTTTTTTTGCAGATTCGAGCAAGAATTTGAAATTATCCCAGAACTCTTCCTTGTGACCAATGCTTTCCGTCATCAAATGCGCGAGTTCATGAATGGCAACAAACGTTAGCGTGCTCAAATCGATTAGCCGTGTTCCCTCTTTATCTTCGTTCAAGCAAAATGCCATTTTTTCACCCTTGTTCTCGCTGTAAGCAGTGTGCTCGCTTGTAGGCAGTGTTTCGCTTATTTTACTTGGATTGAAATTTTCAACCAGGCGTTTTACTGCCGGATTCGACGCGTGTTTCAAATTCATGTGTTCGACCAAACGTTTCATTTTTTTGGTTGCTTCTGCCAATAAATCTGCCGCCAATTCAACCTTGCTTCGCTCTCTCACGCAATATGTATTTCCGTCCACTTTTGAAATAATGCACCGCAAATTGAAAGAATCGGAGTCCTTATATATTTTTATTGCGAATAAAATCATTAATAAAATAAGAAGAATACCCAAATAATTTACTTTCATTTTTATATTTTTTATTAATTAATTACTTATATAGTAATATATATTTATTTTTGAATTAAATTTAATCTCTCTATTTTCTTTTCTGTTGATCTATATAATTGTGTATACGTATACATTAACCAACTAAATAAACTTAAACTAACCAGATAAATAAATCGTATATTGAATGAATTTGGATTCCAAACTTGTGCAAAAAACAATGCAGTCATTATTAACAGATGTTGCGCCAAAAGTGTTGATAACGCCCGACATTTCAAATGTTGTGTCAATTACAGGCGACGGCGACAGCAGCAGCAACGGTCATCGCATTCGTAGTAGCCATCGTAGTCGGCGCCAAAAAACTTTAAAAAAAAAGAATAAAACGAATAAACTAAAATTAACATTGCCCCCGCATTCCGCGTCATCCGGACACCGTGACCCAGTCATTGCGCTCTATGAAAAAATGAATGCCGCTAATGTGGAAGTTAATCATCAAAATAATGCCGGATGTTTTAAATTTCAGGAAAGTGCAATCGACATTCAATCTCAAGTCCCGCGCCCATCATCGTTTTCTGAAGATTTTCTCTCGAGAGAAATGAGAGAATGCATAAAAAACGATTCAAAAAAAACATTAACATTTGAATGTAAAATAAATCAACGAGCCATTCGAATATTTTTTGTTTTGTTTCAGCATCATACTGGTTGTCGTGAAGTCACTTCATACTATAAAACGTACGCGCGTCGCGTCTTCATGTGGCTGCACATGGTGTCTCTAAAATCCAGTTGCGTCGAATCTCTCGACATTTACATCTATTTGACCCCGTTTAAAAAACGGCTGCCCGAGAATAAAAGCGAAGTCATCGGTCCGGTGAATGCAAATACCGGATACACCTATCGTTGCGAAAAAAAAAATGAAATCGTTATTTATCGTCAAGAAGAATGGTTCAAGGTATTATTACACGAAACAATGCACTCTTTCGGTAATGATTTCGATAAAGAAGAAGAAGGTGGTTCGACGGATTTGAGGGAAATATTTTCCCTTCCGCAAGAAATTAACATTCGACTGTCGGAAACTTATTCGGAGATATGGGCTCGAATCATGAATGTTGCATTTCAAACGTATTTCAAGAATCCGCCGTCGCTAGAATCACAAACGGCGAAACAATTCAAGAAAAATTTCGAACTGTATTTGAATTTAGAGAGTGTATTTTCTCTCTACCAGTGCATAAAGATTCTTGATTTTATGGGAGTCAACTACCAGGTTCTCATTGACGAATCCGAACATTCTAGAACCATGATGCGCGCGTTTTATAGAGAGAACACGCACGTGTTTGCGTATTATGTTTTAACGTCCATCTTATTACAGAGCCGCGGCGATTTCTTATCGTGGTGTATGAAAAAGAACGGACACGGCCTAGACATGTTCAAAGTAAAAGCGACACAACACGATTTCGCCGAATTGATTGCGTCGTGTTATAAAAAACACGATCTTTTACAGAAAATTGTAGAAACGGAAACGAAAGTTGTGAGAGATTATCAAAAGGCGATTTCAGCATCTTCCGCCAACGGCGATCAAGACGAAGACGGCGACGATCAACTTGTTACGACGCTGCGAATGACCATTGTCGGTTTTGATTAAAGTTTTTATTTTATTATATATTAAGTAATATATATGTAATTAATGTCTACCGTACGAAAAAAAATTGTTCCAACTTTATTGAAAGGTGCAGAACCTACTGGTAGTAACGCATTCAAACAAGCTGCTGAAAAAAAAAATCCATTAGATTCAGCAGCCGATCTAATTGCGTCACGTTACGGGGTTTCCGATGAAAACATTCCACAAATAAATGAAGAAGCGTTTAAAAAAAATCGAGAGATTGGAAAAACGGTTGTTCCACTAAAAGAATATTTTCGACAAAGCGCGGCCGATTTTGAAAAAAAAGAAATAGAAAATAAAAGGGTCAAAAAAAAACGAGAGTATGTATTACCGCCATGTGAGAGAAAATTAAATACGTTGCAAAGAAATATTGACGCATACATGAAAATTTGTGATCGCGATATTTCAGACGAATCGTTTATTGACATGGTTAAAAAATCGCGAAATAAATTAAATGCTTCTAAAAAAATATCAAAAAAGGGCGGTAGTAAGAAACGCAATAGAAAAACAATGAGGTCAACAAGGTCGAGATATTCAAGATACTAAAAAATAAAATAAATGAAACAAATATAAACATTCGACGCTATTACGTATAAATAAAAAAGTAATAAAATAAAATGTGTTCGATTTATAATGACGAACCGTGGAAATATGAAAAAGACGATGTAGACATCAACGGACTCTTTGAAATAAAAGGATTTTATATTAATTTGGATCACAGAACAGATAGGAAACAGCACGTAGAACATCAACTAGAACAATTGAGAATGATGGGTAACATTACAAGATTCAATGCGATAAAAAATGCAAACGGGCGAATCGGATGCAGTTTGAGTCACTTGAAATGTCTTCAAATGGCAAAAGAAGCAAAATGGGAATGCGTGATGATTGTGGAAGATGATATTTTATTCATGTTGCCGGATAATTTTGTTGAAAATGCAAATTCATTTTTTTCAAATAAAAAAAATAAATGGGACGTGCTCCTTCTTGCAGGAAATAATTTGCCTCCTTTCGAAACCAACGACAGTGTAAGCATTCGAGTATCGCACTGTCAAACTACAACCGGATACATTGTAAAGCGCCATTATTACGACGCGCTCATTGCAAATATTAAGGAAGGCATTGCAAAACTGATGAAGGACCCCGAGAATCATTATTATTATGCCATTGATAAATACTGGCTGACCCTTCAAAAACAAGACCGGTGGATACTTTTGATTCCAATCATCGTGGTTCAAAAACCGGATTACAGTGATATTGAAAAAAAATACACCGACTACCGGCGCGTTATGGCGAGTATTGATAAATCAGAATTTAGAAAATAGTAAAGAAATATAGTAAAGAAATATAGTAAAGAAATATAGTAAAGAAATATAGTAAAGAAATAAAATGAAATGGTTGGCGTCTACATACATGTTAAACTGTTTGACACGCCTGACCAGTTGAATTGAGCACCGCACCTTTTTTTCGTAGTAAAATCGAACTTGTCGCATAAATTTGGATAGTCCTTTATTAAAAATTTGGTTGTTCCTGAACATAAATTGAATGATCCCGATGCGCAATTTGTTCCGTCGGAACTCCAGTAATCCGGACAGTCGGATACAAATGGCGGCCAGCTTACAGTATTGTATTTTGAAGAATAAATGTTATACCCTATGAATGCGAGAACTCCGAGAAATATAAAAACCGCTACCCATAAAACTGTGGTTTGAAATGACATTTTAAATATGTGTATATATACTACTCTATATATTTAATCAATAAAATATTTTACAATTAAAATATTTTACAATTAAAAGACGTTGAAAGAAAAAGAAATAATTAATACGATTGGAATTAATTATTTTTATAATATAACTATATAAGCATCAAAAATAGTATTAAATAAAATGAATTTGAATCAGAATATTCTTCCTAAACAGTTTTCAAACGGGCGTCTTGACATTGAAAGTCCTTCTCCGTCGGCACAGTTTGCGCTGTTTGATAAAATCCCCATTTCGTCACAGTGCACATCATTTACGGATGCAATGACGGGAAACTGGAACGACACGCCCATGTCTCTAGCGTTTTTTAGCGACCAAAATATGAAAATTATACAAAACGGGATTCGCGCCGGTGTATACAACCAAAGTGGCGGTAAATACGACATTGGTCCGCAAGATTGCGACAACCTGAAGATGATTATGCGCGGCATATATTTAGAAAGCGCAATGAACCAGCCAACAAACATCACCGAACAAATCGAATCTTTAAACAATTTGGTTTGTAGTTGGTGCATTCCACGACTCATTAGCGAAGCGCGCGCTTATATCAACTACAAGCGCGACGTCTCAAACATGTACACGCTCATTCCGCCGCCCACGCTGTCAACCATGAAGGGGAAAACGCTGGAATTAAATCCTTGGTTCTAAATTGTTATATTTTTATTTTTTAGTCATCTAAGGAACTGGAAACGGGCGTTGTTTATTTTCGACGACGAGCGGATTCGGTAAAATAAATGGGATTCTCTCAAAGTATGCAACTTCGGGAAGTGTAGTTAATTTCGGCGCGACTGGAGCTTGAGGAGTTACTAAATTTGTAGAGTTTATTCCCAAAAGCGCTGATTCAATATCGACTGAATTTTTTGAAAATGCTTCTCGCGGCATGTGACTGGGAATTATACCGACCGTCGGCAGCGCGTTTCTATATGCGGCCCCATATTGCGAATGGTTGTATTCCGTGTAACCGAAAATTTGGCGATTTTGTTTTTGTTCTAAACAATAATCGGACGTTGTGTTTTTGTTTCGAGTTGATGCCATTTTTATTTATAATTAACAATAATATTTTATATTTTCTAAATTATTATTTTTGTATTTACTTATATTAATATTTATATTATTATATTTTTATTATACATACATATACATTAAATTATTATAACGACTTTAAAAAAAGGTGTAAATAATGTCACAATTAACAATAGAAGAACGACTAGAAAAAGAAAAGAGATCTATGGACAAGTTCCTGCATGAGAAGGATGTGGAAGATCTTATAATTGAAATAAATCATACTGTAAAGAAACCTTTTTTAAAGACCTGGCTAAAATGATAAAATTTTATAAAGATAATAACTGTACCGGCGATTTCGTAGCGGGGGTCGTGGCGACAGACGGCGGTAACAAATCTAGATGTAAAAAACTAAAAAGAATATATAAAAAAACGAAAAAAGTAAAACGATTCAACAGTCGGCGGAATATAAAGTAAAATATTGTAAATTAGTTAATTACAAAGAGACGATTGCATGAATCATGTCGCGCTTCGACTCTTCTAAAATAGACCCGGTGGTAAAATAATCGATTAAACATTTATGAAACAAGTCAAAAAATTGATAAGAAAACAAACACACAAACATGATTTCGTGCGTCAATTGCATGTGCACATTTACTTTTATACCTTCTTCAATAATTTCTTTTACTTGGTTGCAATCTATTAATTTTTGATATAAATGTAACACTTTTTCATTGATTTCATCTTGATCAAATTTCTGCATACCGAACGCTTGTAAAATTTGTATTTGATACATCATGTTGCGATAATCATCATTGTCCATTAGTTTATATGTGCAAATAAAGTCGGCGCTATACGTTGTCGTAGTAGTAGAAGCATTTTCGGACATTTTATTTTGCATTAAATATCCATTATTCTTTATTATATATTTAATGCAAAATATTTAATGCAAAATATTTAATGCAAAATATTTAATAAAGAACATTTAATGCAAAATATTTAATAAAGAACATTTAATAAAGAACATTTAATAAAGAACATTTAATAAAGAATATTTTTACAACGTTTACATAATACTTTTGTAAATAGCTTAAATAGAATAGAATAATACATGTAAATACCCAAATATGAGCGTATACGAAAGAGAAGAAGAGCAAAATAATAATAAAAGTCACGAAGATGTTGGCGGAGGCGAAGTGGCACCAAAAGAGTTTAACAAGTGGGAAGATTTAGAGCACTTGGACGCAAATTTGTTGCGCGGGATTTACGCGTACGGTTTTGATAACCCCAGCATGATTCAGCAGAAATCCATCTTGTCATTTTTTGACAGGAAGGACATGATTGCGCAAGCTCAATCTGGAACCGGTAAAACGGGTGCATTTTCTGTGGGCGTTTTACAAAATATCGATACAAGCGTTAAAAAGGTGCAAGCGATTATTCTTGCCCCGACGCGAGAGCTTGCCAAACAAATTCACGATGTTGTTTCTGGACTGGCAGTATTTATGAAGACGCTTAAAATTCAGTTACTGGTTGGCGGGACTTCCACGGATCAAGATGTGTCGGCTTTGAAAAATGAAACGCCGCACGTGATTGTTGGATGCCCGGGTCGCGTGCACGACATGATTCGCAGAAACCACATTCGCGGAAGCGACGTAAAAATGATTGTGCTTGACGAAGCGGACGAAATGTTGTCTGCCGGGTTTAAAGAACAAGTGTATAATATTTTTAATTTCTTGAATTCAAGTGTACAAGTGTGTCTTTTTAGCGCGACAATGCCCGAAGAGCTGCATGCGCTTGCTTCTAATTTTTTAAGAAACCCGGTAAAGATTCTTGTGAAATCGGAACAGCTTACGCTGGAAGGCATTGTGCAGCATTTGATTGCGCTGGAAGACGACTCGCATAAATATACCACACTGAAAGACATTTTTAATATGATATCTGTTACCCAAACCATTATTTATTGCAACAGCATTAAACGAGTTACCGATTTAACCGAGGCCATGGTTCAGGACAATTTCCCGGTGTGTTGCATTCATTCTGGAATGGAAAAGTCGGAACGCGATGCGGCATTTAGAGATTTCAAGTGTGGGAAGCATCGCGTTCTCATTTCGTCGAATGTGACCGCTCGTGGAATTGACGTTCAGAATGTGGGCGTTGTCATTAATTTTGATGTGCCCAAGGATGTGCACACGTATTTGCATCGCATTGGGCGATCGGGTCGATGGGGGCGAAAGGGTGTTGCGATTAATTTTGTGACTCGGTGGGATATAAAGAAGATTAAAGAGTTTGAGGTGTATTACAACACGGCGATTACGGAGATGCCGTCGACTATAAGCGTTTCTTCTTAATTAGCGCGAATTATGTATGAATATTATAATATTTTATTCGTAACAAGAAGTTTTTATTCGTAACAAGAAGTTTTTATTCGTAACAAGAAGTTTTTATTATTCTAAATGGATAATAAAAACAATAATGGAAAATAAAGAACCAATAATGGAAAATAAAGAACCAATAAATAAAAAAAAGGACATTGTAAATACGACATTTTGTTTACCGATTACATATGTAGACAAAAACAAGTTGCACGAAATCGACCCCCATGTCATGACAGATTTAGAGCTGATTCGCGTGCAAAGTGACTTGGAAAAAGAAGAAGAAAAAGAAAAAGAAGAAGAAAAAGAAGAAGAAGTAAATACTGTGGTAAAACAAAAAACCATGTACGAGCACGTATTCGGCCCTGAAACAATTTATGGGAAACGATTTTTAGAGCAATGGGCAAAATATTATACATCGGATATAAGATTTTTAAAAGATTCGCAAACATTGATTCAAAAATGTCAAGCGAATCATTTTAATCAATCTGTCGAGTCGTATTCAGATATTCACGACATTTGGAGCTCGATTCAAGGCGATAAAAATTTCAAGGATAAATTTGGATACATTGACATTGCCATGTTGGAACCGCTCAACTCGTCGTCACTGTTTCTTCAAATTCTTTCCTTGCAGAATTTGGCATCTCCCGTCATTTCTCTCTTGACTCCGCTCATCATTCTTATTATTCCATTTTTTATTCTGCGATTTCAGAAACTGACGATTGACATCTCCACATATATATCTTCCCTGAAAAAAATCGCACAGTATCACCCCGTTGGTAAAATATTTGAAAATTTTGGGTCGGTTCCATGGGATAAAAAGGTGTATATTTTTATTTCGATTGCATTTTATTTCCTTCAAATTTACCAAAACATAATGTCATGCTATCGATTCTATAAAAACATGTTTTTAATTCATAATAATATTCACAAGTTTGCAAACTATATTAGCGGAAGCATTGAAAATATTCGCACCGTACATTCGATTATTGAAAAAGAAAAATTGTCGTCATATCGCGGTTTTCAAGTGGAAAGTGAAAAACATGCACAAACTCTCTCTGAACTGTATGACGAAATAAGAAACGTAATGCCGTTCAAACTCACACTTGCAAACGTATCAAACATTGGAACAATTATGAAACTGTATTATCGATTTCATTGCGACGAAAATGTAAAAAATGCAATCAGCTATACATTTGGATTTAATTCATATGTGGAACATCTCTCTGGATTGGCGCGCTTGATTAAGAATAAAAAGATTGCACCTTGCACATTTTTATTGCCTTCATCTGCTTCATCTGCTTCATCTGCTTCATCTGCTTCATCTTCTAAGAAAACGTATTTTAAATCGTCGTATTATGCGCCGCTAATGAACGATCGCCCTGTAAAAAACAACATTGTATTGAATAAAAAGGCCACGATTACCGGACCGAATGCCGCTGGAAAAACCACGATGATTAAGTCCACACTTTTGAATATCATTTTCTCTCAACAATTCGGATACGGATTTTATAAAAAAGCAAAACTGGTGCCGTACGAATTTGTTCACAGTTACCTGAATATTCCAGATACTTCGGGGAGAGACAGCTTGTTTCAAGCCGAGTCGCGCAGGTGCCGAGAAATCATTACTTGTTTAGTTCAACATAAAACAAAGAGACACTTTTGTATTTTCGACGAGCTGTATTCCGGGACAAATCCGTACGAAGCCGTTGCCAGTGCATATGGTTTCATTAAATATTTAAACACGTTTGATAATGTGGACTTGCTACTAACCACCCACTATTCCAAGTTGTGCAAGCTTTTAGAAGCGGAGCGTGTTGAAAATATGCACATGAAAATTGAAAGGACTGGCGAACAAGGACAACAAGAACAAGGACAAAAAGACAAAAAAGAACCGAATTCGATAAGATACACATATAAATTAGGAAAAGGTATTTCTTCTGTAAAAGGCGGAATTAAAGTTCTTGAAGATTTAGATTATCCGATTGAAATTATTAACGACACGAGAAATATGATTCATGGCGTTGATGTTGAAGTGTAACCGTAATTTTATCTATCTATATGCATTCGATTATTTTATTATTACTATTATTAAATATTAGGTTATATTTTTATTTATAAATAATATCTCCTGTATTATTTATAATATGAATTTTTTATTTAATTATAGAGTTACACAATCTCTAATATTAAATAATGATGTTGATAGAGATAAGTTAGTAAAATCAATAACAAAATTAAGTAAGGCGAATGATAATTTATTTATTATAGGTGAATGTCTTACTTCGGATGCGGGCGATAAACATATTTACATAAATATACAAAATAAAAAACTGACATTTAACTTTAGTCATATATTTTATGATGGATACTCTATTTATGTAATTTTGAATAAAATAGATCAAATTTATAAAGGCGAAATTGATAATCATAAATTTAATATTTATCATCCCAATTACTCTAAATTTAAAATATTCATAAATAATATTAAATTGTTACCTATAGTAAATTTAAAAACTGTATATAATATACTTAATAAAAATACTAGAAAAAAAAGAATTAAGATATTAAAAACAAAATTTAATGAAGAAGTTTCAACCAAAGAAATTATTCATTATCTTATAGAGAATGTTGATAACATTAAAATAAAAAAATATTGTTTAGTTTTAAATGCGAGGAAAAAGTTTAATGAGTACGAGAATTATTTAGGAAATTTAGTATATTTGTCACGCACTTTTAATAAAAATGATGACATAAAAAAAGTTAGTTATATTCAAAAAGATAATAATAAAGAAACTAATATAGAAAATATATTAAATAACACATTTCCCAATGAATTGATGATTAATTCATATTTGAATTTTACATTGCCTTCTTTTGTAACGGGGTTTAAACCACTAATTTTTGGTAGTAATTACATCGTTATTCATCCTAAAAATAATGATAAAAAATATATAATAGTTGATTATTATTATTAAGTTTTATTAACATGTATCTCCATTTATATAAAATCAAATAATTCAACTCCATATAATTTATTATTTTTCCATATATGATTCGGATATTTATTTGTTGGTTTGTAAGAACGGTTATAGTTTATTGACCCATCTTTATTTTTAACAATAACCCTAAAATGAAAACCTTTTACATCATCTGTTCTTCTATAATCTCCTGCATGTAGCATATGTTTTGTCATCACTACACATTCATGATTTTTTATATTTGCATAGGTCATATTAGTATTATTTTTGTTTATATATATTTTATTGTTTTCACTATTTCGAATAAGGGATGGAATAAGGGATGAAATAACTTGGTCTCCGACGCCCTTGGTAAGTTCTATAGAAAATTTATCATCTGAGTTCCTTAATACACAAGGGGTATATTCTTTTTTATAATCATCTGACTCTAATAAAAACAAGTTTCCATACTTTTTATTATTTTCTATCAAAAACCAAACATTAAAAGCATTTCCTGTATAAGTATTATATTCTCCATCAGTATGGAAACCATGAATTATTGCACAACTAGATATATTCCCTAAATCTAATATTACACAATCTTTAAAATTTACATGTTTATTGTTTATTAATATTTTTTTAGTGTCTAAAATATTTTTTAAGCATTCTTTTGCCATGTTTTTAATATCCAATGTTGATGAAACATTATCTATTCTCAATATTGTATATTGATTTAATTCGTCAATATTTATACTTTTATTATAATCCTGTTCTTCTAAATATTTATAATTTTTTTTTGAGAATAAACCATTTTTTATTATTTTGTCTCTAAAGTATTTAGATTTACTAATTATTTTTCCCATTTTTGTATTTAACATTTTAATAATAAAATCATTAGTTTTTTCATCTAAATAATTCATTATTTTTTACTAATTTTATAATATAATTTTAATTTTATATTATATTATAAAATTAAAATTATATTATAAAATTAGTAAAAAATATAAAAATAAAAACAAAACTATAACATAAAATAAAAAATGTTAAGCAATATTTCCGATTTATTTACAATGGCTAGTTTAGTCATATGCATGCTGCTTTCTGGTATTATCTTTTATTACCTTCGCACACGCATCAGCATGCTGGAACAATCCGTTATAGATCAAGCGCAACTTTTGCAACAAGTGGTCGCATCGTTAAAATCGTCGCAATACAGACAACAACAAATGAATGCGAATGCAAATGCGAATGTGAACACGAATGTGATTTCCGCGCAACAACAAGATATTGATAATTCGAACCAAAGACAAATGAATTTGATTCAAGTGTCTGATGACAGCGGTAGTGACAGTGACAGTAGCGATGATTCTGATTCTGATTCTGATTCTGATTCTGATTCTGAAAATGGAAATGTTTGCAAAATTGAAGACGGTTCTTGTAAAATTATTGATTTATCGACGATTTCATCATCTGCAAACTACTTGAAACCGTCTTCGTCTCATTCTGAAATCAAAGTGATTGAACTAAAATCAAACATTCGCAGCTCCAATGATTACGTTGGTAACAGTAGTGATGAAGATGAGGATGAAGATGAGGATGAAGATGAGGATGAAGATGAGGATGAAGATGAAGATGAAGATGAGGATGAAGATGAGGATGAAGACGGGAATGAATACGTGGATGAGGGTGAAACGGATCGTCGTCATCATGATCATGATGTAAGTGGCGAAAAAAACGATAATATTGAAAATAAACGTACTGAAAGTAACAATGATGATCTGGAGAATAGTGGAAACGTAAATATCAAAAAAATGAAAAGCATTATTATTGAAGATTGGTCAACTTCTGTTTCCTTGGATGAAATGAAAAATATGCCCGTAAACTCATTGCGAAGTTTAGCAAAAACAAAACTTGGCAATATTGACGTTCCAACCATTAATAAAATGTCAAAAAAAGATATATTGAAGGCGCTGCACGAGGAATAAATGACTGTAAATAAATGACTGAATAAATTAAACAAGTAAACAAGTAAACAAATATTTATTTATTTATTTATCTTAAAATGTAAAATAAATAAATAAATAATAAATAAATAAAATATATATAGGAATATAGTAAGATATATTTATATATTTAGACATGAGCTGGGGAACTTGTTATTCGGGATCAAACAACATTCATTTTAATTTTCCGCCGATTATGAACGATGGTCGTAATTACGCCACGTGGCAACCGGGCGCCGTTATTAACGAGCAGTTACGAGAGAAGAACAATATACAGAGCAATTCGGATTACCGCCAATATTTGATTCGAAATGCAGACGAAGTCATGCAAGCCAATTTAATTGGCGCATGCGATTCTTGTGGTTTCAACTTGAATTTGATCAGTAACAGCAACGAAATAAATTCTGGAAACGATACGAAACCGTTTCTATTTTCTTCTCCATGGGACAGAAGTCAGCCGTTTGGATACGAATCCAGCGATTTGAAGAATTTATATTTGTCTCGATACGAACTGCAGAGTCGAATGATGGCGCCGGCTCTAAACCAGGAACAATATTTAACCGGCGGATTTCCAAACCCAAATTCTTAACAACAACTTACAATTTGTCTACTATTTAGTTGTCTACTATTTAGTTGTCTACTATTTAGTAGTTGTCTATTTATTTTATTATAAAATAGAATAAAATAAATAAAAAATATAAGAATAGAATAAGAAGAATAATTAATAAATAAAGTATAAACTAAAAAGATATATAGTATAAAATGTCAGATTATGTCAGTAGTATTCTTTTTTATGTTGCAATATTTTTCATCGCATTCATGTGCATGCAGTATAAAAAATCCACACGAAACGGAGAGATTTTAGACGAAAACGATTTAATTCGAAAATATTTACTCAACGACGAACACTACGATACAATTTTCAATAAGAAGAATTCCAAACCGATTTTGTGGATTCATGTGGAATATGACGTCAATTCTAGGTGCTGGCTAAACTATGGGTCCAGAAACAGTACCGAATTAAACC
>Ga0315284_10004320_pt1 | contig 20184 bp, 9 predicted proteins | sample YL17G09_16_MG_FD_203696 | JGI IMG/M metagenome (GOLD analysis project Ga0315284, IMG submission 203696) | Sediment microbial communities from Yellowstone Lake, YNP, Wyoming, USA - YL17G09_16 | ecosystem: Environmental > Aquatic > Freshwater > Lake > Sediment | place: USA: Wyoming | collected...
TACTATATTCAATACTAGTAATACCCTGCTCACTATCTGCAATTTCATACCAGAACTCTACATCAGCAGTGTTTACAGTTGAACCACTTGAAGGTGTGGGTGCAATAAAATTAATGGAAAATACCACTGTTCTCTCCTTTATACATTAGCACGGGGTTTGTTTATAAATATTGTATTTGCTGCATTTTGATCAAAGCATATAATCATATTTGTCACTTCTACATCTACTAATCCTAGCGGAGTCAATATCGGACGCTCATTTACAAAGATAGGCAAAATTTGAAAACCGTAGTCAGTACTGTTTGCATATCCTATTCTATTAATTTCATTTCTAGCATCACTCTCCGTTTCATATAGTTCAAGTTGAAAAATAGAAGGTAGCCCAGTAAGTCTTAAATAATAAACTTGAACGGGATTTATGTCTATACTTATAACTACAACTCGTAGAGTATCGTTGGCACGAGTGAAAGACTCTCGTGTGAACCTATCGCTAGGAGGACCACCACTCCCTCCCGATGTTCCACCTAAATCTAACACCTCTACTACACTAATAATGGGATGACTGAGTGTCTGAGCACGAGTACACGCAATCTCTACATTGTTTAATGAAATGCCGGACTGATCAATTTGTTCAATAAATGACTGCAATGTTGTTTGACTTACACTAATAGGCTCTCCATTTATTGTTTCACCATTGATTTGTATTGGTGTCAACACATTTACTCCACTCCCTAAAACTACCTGTGGAATACTCCAATTGCCATTAACTTCTACCTCTGTTTGTCGTGTGGACCTAAACGGAACTTCATTATCAGAAATAATATAGTCAGTTGTTCTGGTAACATCAGTATCAGGAAGAGTTATTTCCAAACCACGATGAGCTCTATGGTAAATAGCACCATTTTCTAGTCGAGTTAATAAAGCAAACTTTTTATACTTTTTCATTTCTCGATCATGAATAGGACTATTTGTAAATTGCCATTCTATCCAACCGTCTTCCGAAGCTGTAATAATATCTACATTATTAACAAAGTGGCTCCTACAAGGCTCTTGATAGTCACCTTCAAGTAAATTGCTATATGTGGCACATAAGCTAACTCCAGGTAACACAGCTGACTCTGGTGTGCTTGACAATTCCCACTCATCCTTTGTTATGGGATTGTCGTCCAACAATATCCTAACACGTTGTTTATTTTCAAAAGGAACACCTGTCAAAAATCTAATACCAGTAATGGGAATTGGCTGATCAAATTCTATTTCTAATTTATGCCAATCAGGATGCTTGTTGCAATAAACTTTATCCTCAAAGTTTACTTTCAATATTTCTGAGGGATCAAAACCTACCACCATTTTGGATGACCCAAAACCATTAAATGTCCCTGCTACAGATACACTGTTGGCAGGTCCATTATATACGAATTCAACAAATTGTGTTGATTCTACAGTTAGAAGTGAGCATTGGCCAATGGCTAATTCAACAACGATTGGATTTGCACTATCTACTAGAGGCTGTCCATCTACAATAAATCTATAGTAATGTACACCAGCAGGCACGAGAAGTGTTGTGGTCCAAATGTCATTCTCTTCAGCATAAACATATTGTCCAGATTCTAGGTTGTACGATATAATTTTATTGGCAAACAAATCTGCTTTAGATCCAACTATGGGTGTTCTAAGTGTGTAGTATCCATTTATTCGCTTGGGCCTATAAAACAAGTCTCTCTGTAGATCTGACAGAATACCTGTTAAGCTATAGTCAGCCCTTATACCCAAGATGCGAATATAATCTTCTGGTAACGAAGTTCTTCCAAAGAAGTTGGTAAGTTCTGTAATCGTTTTTAGTCCATTGAATTCGTCAATAACGGTCGGTTCTGATACTTGATCTTTAATTGAACCAAAAATCCCGTCTGTTAGTTCTAGGGTATCACCCATAAAAACATTGTTAATATATACATCAACAGGTTCACCTAAAATAGTATCATTACTATCAACATCTCTACCCAAACTGTGTCCAGCAGTGTCAACTATTTTAGTTCTAATTTGCGAGACATACTTTTGTACTTGAATACTATTTGTGCCATCATTTAATTCTAAAAATGACAATCCTCCAGAATTAATTAATTGATCACCCGCCTGAAAACGCATTGATGTGCGAATTGAGTAAGAGTCAGATAATGGAACATTTAAACTCATTCGCGCTGGATTCATAAATACGCCAGAACCAGACTGTGTCCCAGTCATATTTATACCACCATTTTGGGCAACACTGTACACATTGGGGGTTACATTGTATTTAACCGTATCTATTACATTTCCTGAAAACAAATCAACAACAGTTCCTGGGTAAGACGCCTTTACTAATGCCTCAGGAGTATTGGCAGATTTAACTCGAAACCTAATCGGACCTACATTATCAAAACGTAAAGCAGTAGTAACACCACTTCGCCCAAAGTCATATTGATATGTAGCCTTACCACCACATTGTGTTTCTGACGTTAAACCACGTTGGGTAACTAGAACGTTTTCCAATGTAGGATATTTCAAACCATATACTTGATTATTTTGGAATACCGTTGGATTGTTCCATTTTACCGTTTCTATAAAATTAGTCATTTACAGCTCCCTTTGGACATTGATAATTTTACCAATTTTCCCAATAACCTTAATCACAAAAATACAATTCATGTAACTGCACTTTACATTTTCTTTATTATTAACAGTAAGACCACTAATCAGTGTTGCCTTTTGATTAGCGGCATTTAACATTTCTCTTTCTAATTGTTTCCAATCTTTATATTCAGCATCCGTCAAAGATTCTCGTGCTTGTATTTTATACACAATACCTAACCAACAAGGTCTTCTAATTTCACAGTAACGTTGTTTTGCAGTTACAGTTGCCTCAGTAACCTTCATTTCTAACCCCGACTCGGTCCTCTTCTCTTACCTCTTAGCTGTGTCAAACGACCAAATGGTGTACTGCGCTGCTTCATTCCATCATATATATTCTGCTCTGCATCAGTGGTTTGTCGTTGTGTGTCAACGATCATTTTACCCTTATCCGCAGACTTACTTTCAATAGCATTCATTGCTACTTGCGCTTCTCGTAACAAACTCTCAACACGCTGAATAGGTAATCCTAAACCACTCAATATAGTGTATACTGTAAGACAATTATTGGGGTTATTATCCTTATATAGCCCTCTATAAATATTGGCATTACCAATCAACTCATTGAGTCGGTGATACATGAAATTGACATTGACAGCAGGTATTTGATTTAATATAGACTCAGGACCTGTAATTATAATACCACCGGAAACTGTTTCCTTTAAATTAAATCCGTCAGCCAATAATCCACCCTGTAAATTATTTAACACACTATTAGCCAGCTCATCATCAAAGGTAACAACGCGACCATCCTGAATCTCAATAGGAATATTGATCTTACCAAATATTGTACAATTACCAGTACTAAATATTCGTAGGAAATCCATGGGATCAAGAGCGTCGAAGTCTGTATCGCAACGACATAGGGTGTTAAACATAGTTAGTGTATTTACAATATCAAAATTAGCTACTTTCCAAAATTGAGCTGCTGTGATATTGGGGTACAGCTGTTCAATCTTTGAATTGTCAACAATAATCAAAGCATTAACCTTACCCTCTGCACTTTGTCGTGCAACCCTATCTAGGGCTCTAATGGCATTTGACTTAGTCAATGAACCTTCGCTAGCCAAAGGCAATGTATATAATACAGTGACTGGAAGACCAAAGCGCGATACCATATTTATCATATGGATGATTCCACCTGAACCAGTTCCTCCACCCCCTCCTACACATATTATGACAGTATCAACATTTTGACCAAATGTTCGTCGCATTAAGCCAGTAATATCTTTTTCATATTCAAGTGTTGCTGCTTCGCCAACTGACATATCCTTACCAGCACCACCTAGGGCATAATCCATAAAAAGCTTATTCTCTTCAGGAATAGTTAGAGTGGCCATATCTTGCTTAGCTGTATTAATAACACAAGCAGGATATCCAAACTTAAAGAATTGCTCAGCCAGTCTACCACCTGCCTGACCAATACCGACAATTCCCCATCTCATACCTTTTATTGTAGGGTTCATCAATGCCTTTTCTAAAGTATCAACGACCTCTTTCTTAGCATATTTTTCCTGTGCTACACTGCGAGCAACTTCACGTAACTCAATTTTTGCTTGTTCTAGTATTTGATTATCAAGTTCAGGGATTTGCATTTGTGGTACTGGCTTTTGCTCTTGTTCTGGTTCCATAACTGGAGCTCCCTCTTTCTCTTTTACGATTTCCTCAGTAGGTCCAACTGATGGCGGACCTACTACACCTGGATTATTGTTGTAGTTATAACGAGCTGCATCTTCGGGACGACTAACACGCTCAAACACCGGACCAGCTCTTATACCTCTCTTATCATTATCGTTACTTTCTACCATTATCTCTCCTTTTTCTTAGATCGTGCATTAAAATGCCTGCCTCATAAAGACTTTCAATGGTTCCTGCGTCTGTCCACCAACCTTCAACTTTAGTACAATATAATCTGCCCTTATTCATATAAGCACGATTAACGTCTGTAATTTCATACTCACCACGTGCTGATGGTTTTAAAGTAGAAATAATTGACCATACATCAGAATCATAGAGATAAACGCCAATAACAGCCAGATTCGATTCTGGCTCTTTTGGTTTTTCAACTAAGTTTACAACTTTTCCTGTAGGGTCTAGCGTAGCAACTCCAAAGCGATGTGGGTCAGGAACTTCAATAACAGCAATCATTCCGCCTTGTTCGCCTTGAGTTTTATAAGTGTCTATTATAGATTTAATACCATTTTCTAGAAGGTTGTCACCCAAAACCACCACAACGTTTTCGCCCTGTGCCCAATCTTTACAAAGTTTTAGTGCCCCTGCTATCCCATCAGGGTTGCTTTGCACACGATAGGTCAATTCTACACCTAAATCTGTTCCATCACCCAATAATCCAATCATACTACCGCAATGCTCTTTCCCAGTTATAAGCATGATATTTGTAACACCTGCATTTTTTAGATATTCAATGGGATAGTAAATCATGGGTTGACTATATACGGGTAAAGCGTGTTTGTTTGAGATCAAAGTTAGAGGACGTAATCTAGTCCCAAGACCTCCGGCAAGAATGATGGCCTTCATTTCTTCTCCTCCTTGTACAATGAAATCTTATGTTTAATATTTTTTAAATTTAACCCTTCACGATAAGAAATACGAATTAAACTATAATTATTCTCTTTACATAACCTATTCTTACGCTCATCTCTCTCTTGCTGTAGTATAAAATTTAATTCTGCCTGTTCTTTGCCTGAACCAAACATAACAGGCTCAAAGTGCTGTTTTCCATCATACTCAAAGGCCATTCGTAATTCACGAATAGAATAATCCACACTTTGTCGCCCTAAAAAATCAAGATTATCTAAGTGCCTAATTTTACCTGGAAATATTTTTTCTAATATTTCACCTAATTGTTTTTCTTTCTTTCTCCCCCTACAAGTTGGACAACGATAACCTTGCTTAAAATCGCTCCAAGTTATTTGTCGACAATGCCCCTTGGGACATCTGTAATTTAGTTTAGAATGTACATTAACATAAGTTGTAGACAATAAAACATATCCATCTTTCTCAAATTGCTGTCTAATATATTCTATATTTTGCGGACTATTTCCAGCACACATAGCACAGCGTTGCCCTGTAGAAAAGAACCTGCCCCACGATATTTTACCTAAATGTCCTTTGGGACATTGATATGCAAGATAGGTATTGCTATTAACATATTCATTAGACAATAGTTTATACCCTTGCTGTTCAAAAAATTCTCTTACTTCTTCTATTATTTTCTTTTTAGTTCCTGCACATTTACTACAGCGATATCCTTGTTTAAAATCTTCGTATCTAATTTGTCCTCTATGCTTATGGGGACATTCAAAATCAACTTTAGCCCCACTATTTACATATACATTGGAAAGCAGAACATATCCCTCTTCTGCAAATCTTGCTCTAACGCATTCTATTGTATGCTTTTTGCCCATACCCCTTACCTACTTAATAGCACTTTCTTTGCTATTTCACCCACTTTAGTCAAACTAAAATTTTCCATTATATGTTTACTTGCTATTGTTCCTTTTCCTTGAGCTTCGTCTTGATTTTCATACACATGTCGCATTAGCCTTTGCATATGCTTTATATCGGGTAGTGCCCAATTGAATCCCGCGTATAGTGGACATCTTGCAATCGCTGGCACTATCTTTTCTACATCTATGAGGTACGAATTGTCATGATTCATAAAATCAACATTGGCACTCCAATTTGTGCCAATAGTTGGTAAACCACAAGCCATAGCCTCAGCATACGGTAAACCCCAGCCCTCTCCAGAAGAGGGTAAAATGAAACAATCAGCTGACTTATAAAGGGATGGCATCTGATGCTCGTCGTATTCGCGAGAAATCAACATTACGTTTCTCAAATCATATTGACTCAGTTCTCGTTCTACATTTACTGACGAATCATGAGAACTGATCTTTAATATCAATTGCACTGGTTCTGTTTTTTTGAACTCAGCCTGAAATGCTCGCATTAATAAGTGAACATTCTTACGCTCTCCCCATTCGCATATACTTAAAAAAGAGAATTTGTCACCTTTAGGTAACAAAAAATCAACATAAGGATTAAATCTATTAGTATCTACACCTAAAGGAACTATCTTAATAGGGACCTTTACCCCACTCTTTTTAAAGGTATGTTGATTAAATGTGCTGGGCACCCACAGCTCAGTTAAGTGTGTATTAATATATTGTACCCAATGTTGTGGTACCCCGTCAACCTCTAACATCGTGTAACCAATTCTACGTTTTTTATGTTGCAATTGCTGTATAAAATACTCTGCCACATAAAAGACCATTCCAGTATCATAAACAGATGTGTTACTTATTGCGTCTTGAATGATCAAATTTACGGACCTATGTTGTGGCTTTTGTTCTGATGGATGAGATGATAGTGGCTTAAATGCTACATCAATCTTGTTTTCCATCAACCCCATCGTTAATCCCCGACACGCCTCTGCGTATCCTGATGCACCGAATATCGGGCCCTTTATTTCTACCCCACCATCTCTTTGCGAAAGATGTGAGGTCCACTTCTTAACAAACTTAACTCGATTTGTTGACAATAATGATGAGGCATTAATGTTGTTAGCACGAGAAGTGGCTCCATGCTCATGAAGTAGCGTTACTTCTCCACAATAAAACACCTTATATCCTGCCTGCTCTATTTTTAAGCACATATCAGAGTCTTCAAAATAAGCTGGAGTAAATTGTTCATCAAACAATCCAACCTTATCTAAAACTTCTCGCTTTAGATACATGCATGCACCAACCACAATTTGAACTTTTCTATTTACCTTATATTGTCCATAGTCCTTAAGAGGAAAGCCCCATTCGTTCTCTTCACCCATACCGTCTTTTTTAATAAGAGCTCCAGTGTGTAGCAAATGTCCGTTGTGATATTTATGACCTTTCATCCTGCATCCAACCACACCTATTGACAGATCGCTATAGGATGTCTCATTTAGCTTGGCTAACCAATTTTCTGTTACTACTATATCACTATTCAAGACAACTATGTCGTTCTTGGAATCAACAGAACGTATGCCTTGATTCCACCCTTTTGAAACACCAACATTAGTTGTGTTTTCAATTAATTTTATGCTTTCAATTTTTCTCAGTACTTCAATAGACCCATCTTTCGATCCATTGTCTACAACAATCACTTCATAGTTTATATTTAAAGTATTACGTTTAATGCTATCTAAACAATTAATAATAGAAACTTTTGTGTTATAATTCAAAATTATAATGGAAACCTTACCATTAAATGACTGATTTAACTTACTATACTTTAAATCAGAAACCTGTTGTTCCACAGTAGGTATCTGTTTACGCAAACACTCTATCTCTTGTCGTTTTGCCTCTATATCTTGTTCTAGTGTCTGTAACCTTTCCTTTCTTTGAGCAATAACTCTTTGATAGCTATTGCCTCGCGACTCTTCCAATGCCTTAGAATCAACAATATTGGTCTCTGGTTGCCGTGTACGCTGAAACACACACTTCTTAGCCCACGATTGTTGTCTAATCATTTCCATCAATTGCTCTGCAATATTGTCCCATGAATATTTGGGCATCACTTGCTCGTAGGCCATTTCTGCTCTCTTACGCATTTCACCTCTATTTTTATATGCATACCTCATTAGTGTACAAAGGTGATCAATGTCCGGCTCAGACACCTTACCTCGAGCATCATAATGCCAGTATTGCATTGACTTAGGTGCATCAGTCATTTTATAAGAAATCAAAAGTGAATTAGATTTAGTACAAAAATCTGTCTGTCCACCATATCCTGTTATAATAACAGGTAGTTTGCATGCCATAGCCTCTAATGCTGGAATACAAAAGCACTCACTACGAGTTGGTAAAACAAAACAATCGGCACCTGCATACAATGGAGCTAATGTGTCCATTTTATCAATAAGAAGCCTTATTTCAGGTGTAGCATGAGATCTTTTTATGCCACCCAATACTTCTTTTATATTAATTTCATAATGAGCTTTTCGTTTTTCGTCTGTTAAGCTTGTCTTAATCAATAGCACAACATCTTCTGTAGATGCAAATTCGCGTGCAAATGCTTGTAACAATATGTCAAAGCCCTTACGAGCATGAGGTTGTGCTACACATAAAAACTTGAATTTATCAGTATGAAAATCTACAGGTGAGACATCAGGATTATAAATGCGAGTGTCTATGCCATGAGGTAAAACAAAAGTCTTGCTACGTAAGGCACCATTTTGAATAAATATGTTTTTGGCAAACTCGCTCGATGGTAGGATTAAATCAGCGTGCTGATTAAGGTCTTTGATCCAACCAGGAGGCATGATAGTTGTTTCATAATTATAAATACAAATCTTTCTATCGGAATTGAATAAACGCAAATTACGTGGAATTGTGTAGCCAATTCCAATAGGAGCCCGTTTACCTGATCGATCTATTAATTGGCGAAGTTCGTTGTGTACTATTTCGCTTTCTTTATTTGTACATTGCACACCTATATCATATCCGAGTCTAGATAGTGCAAGACAAAGCTCACCACCTACCACAGACCAGGAGTGTGTGCCACCTAGGATTCCTCGATATAACATTTGCACCATTTGAGCTTCCTCGCTTACCCATATCTATGTACATTTTATCGATAGATATGTAAGTCTTTATGGGCAGTTAGTCATAGTGTCCCAACCAATTTTATCAAGAATTTGATTGATGGTATCAGCAAGAGTTAAGTGTCCCGATGGTGCATCAAAACATCCACGTGCATTAGACACAATAACTTGCGCTGCATCTAATTGTAAATCTCTCAATCTAGCATTAAGTTCATTCAATTGTAGTTGCAAACTATCTTGTAATTGATAGACAACCTCAGTGACATTTCCAGTTTGAAAACGTGCTTCAGAGTCTTCAAACGCAATATTTGCAGAAGTTACAACTCCACCTTGTGTTTCACTTGTATGATTATGTGTTGGTGGCACGTTAGGAATATAATCATCTCTAATAACAATAATGTTAACTAGATCATTTTCAATGTCACCACCAGCAAACTTAGGTCTCAAATCAACCTGATATTGCCCAACACCAAATGGCTGTAAAACTGGAACACCATTCTTACCACGATACCTACTATCGACCGATAGGAAGTCATTAAATTGTAAAACGATGCCTCTGTCAGTAATGGTGGGTACCAGATGATGCCAACGCCACACATCTACAAGATTATTATTTACAGGTACAAACAATAACACTGCAAATCGCATATTTTCAATTGGAACTCCCTTTAGATGTAAACCTGAAGAATCAGGGGTTCCATCTGCCATTGTAGCTTCAGAAGAAGCAAAACGAACTGTTAGTGATGTGCCGTCTGACGCAAAATCACTACTAGTATAAGACATCTTGAATGGTCCAAAGTTCTTACGTTGTCTGAGCTCATAAAATACTGTTTCAATAACATCAGACCTATTTACAATAGCTACACCACTCTCTTGCCATACTGTTCTAACAATATATGTACTTGATGTAACGACTGAGGGTGTAAACGTAATAGTGTTGTCATAAACAGTAGCTGTGCCTTGCAATCTACTCAAAGTAACGACATCTATTACTGTTTTTTGATCAGTAGGATCACTCAAATTATAAATTTGAATAATTTCTTTATTAGTATTTGCAGTGATTGGCTGTGTAGTGGTTATCATAACACTATTTACGCCAGTCACAAGAGCTATTGCAAAACCAGACATCACAACATATGTGTCAGTCTGTCTAATTGGTGTAGTTTCATTGAAGAATAAAACTGTTCGTCCAAGAGGATAGGTAATAGAAGGTCTCTCACAAATAGCTCTTACCACTTGAAATCTCTGGAAATTATCACTCTTTCTAAATACTAAAATTGAATTCAAGCGAGATTGTGTAGCTTCTCTAAAGCTGGGTAAACCACTGGATACTGCACCAAAGTGACCAAGAAACTCCTCGTAATCCCACTGATCAACAGAACCATCGCTATTGAAATCATATATTGAACTATAATTAGGGTCACCAGTTGAACTACCGTATGCAGCTTGAAATTGGTTTAAATCAATTTCATCAATTCTACCATCTGCATTAAAGTCAAACCGTACATCATAAGCAATACCCGTTACTGTTAGTGCACAAGTTGTAACTGGACGTAACTGATAATAGGTAACAGTTACTTCATCTTCAGGAGATGGTTTAATGTCTGCACCAAATACAATGCGTCCTAATTCAGGATTAAGACTAATTTTATCTGCTTGTAGCAATTCTTGTTGAGAACCAGGAGGCATAGACACATAAAGAAGTGGATCAGCTAAATTAATAGTAGCATGCAATGGATCTCTTGGATCTGGATACGTGGTACTACCATTTACCTTAATAATAATCCATCCCTGAGTGATTGCATCTTGCACAGAAGGATCATTATTAATAATTGGACAAGACTCTGCTGTGCTCCATGGAATCAACCGAGTATAATAGAAATTTATTATTGAGTAGACTTCATTTAACTGAAAGTAGTGAATCGAAGCTGTTGCGTTTAATCTATTGAACAATAAATTCTCATCATGTGTATTCCAAAATACCTGTCCAATGCTTGGGTGAATACCAACTTCATTATCAGCTAATCCAACTGAACTGGTAGTATATATAATTTCACGTTCTCCAAACCACTGCTCGCCTGTACCTTCCTCTACTACTGTTTGTCCAGATAGAAGAGTATCAATCTGTCTGATGTCCATGATTGAGGCACCAAATGGAGTGTAGGTGAATTCTAATGGAACACCAACCACGTCTCTTACAAGTCGATTTTCAATATAAACATTGCCAGTTTCACCAGTGACAAATCCAGCATCGGAACCAACTCCTCGTCCCATAGCAATTACACGATATACTAAATTCAGATTAGAATCATCCATATGTGTAACTGCAGTAATGCTTTGTTGAGAGCAGTCTTTACCAGTATGGTTGCGAGAAGTAACACGCAAACCTATAAATTTATTATAATCATCAGCTGTGATGGGCCAACCAGGGTCGGAAGGATCTCTTCCTAACGATGTGGCCAAATCTTGCATTTGTTGTAAACGTTGTATAGAGTTAGAACTAAACAAAATGCGTCCACTTACAGTATGTGGAGCTCCTGTGCCACCACGAGTAGCACTTTGTGTACCAGAGTAGGAAATAGGTATATTTGCAAAACCTATTGGCCAATTAGATGTGCCTGTAATCTTAATCACAATGTCATCTTGAACTATAGCATCCTGAACACTAATATCAGTGTCTAACACTATGTCGCCAGTTTCTTCAAAACACATTGGTAATGGTTCGAACTTAAACTGACTTTGTGGTAGCAGTGTATCACTAACTGGATATATGTCTCTAGAAGCAGTGGTACCATTCCGACCAGGTGCTTCGTCATACTGTGGAATAGCATCAAACCCAGTTACACGTTGTCCTACATTACCGTAAGGAACTATAGGATCGCCTAACTTTAAGTCTTCATTAATGATAGCAGTAAGTGATCCAGCTGTAAGGTTTATCTCAAACTGGCGTTCACGAGTAAGTGACATAATACCCGTAGAGGGATTAGGCGTTCTTATTTGAACATTATAATCCTGAATAAATATTGAACGACCTCGCTCTGTTTCTGCTACAAAGTTATAGAATGTATTGGGAATCATTTCCGTCTTATCAAAAGCAAAATTTGCTATGCCAGGAATAAGGCTACCTTCTGGATCTGTTATAGTAATAAAATAACTGTTAAATGGAGGAGTGGTGGGTGTAGACCCATTGAGAGCCATTTCAAAACGCCTTGTGTTTTGGCCACCATCTAAATAAAGAATTAAATAAACACGGGACACTCTGTCAATTACAACTCGTCCTACCTCATCGTAGATTTGATGTCCCACATCATCAAGGAGTGGCATTTCTGCTGGAACATTGTCTACAAAAAATACGAAATCGTCAGGTCTAGAGGCCTTTATCTGCAGTGCAGATAAGCTTGGTGAACATATACAAGGATTGAGCCAATCGTTATATGCTAGATTGGTCATCTGGTCAATTTGAAAGTCAAAGCTCTCTGAAAACGGAACAACGTTTCTATCGGTCACCGTAGCTAGCAACAACCATACTTGTTGATCAACTGACTTTGCAACCTCAACATCCCACTCTGCTTTTGTAAAAACTCGGACCTCAAAAGTGTCTTGATATCGAGAATCTACAGTGTTTCCAGTTCTAGGATGCAACTCAGGATCTGTTGGGTTTAATACAAACTGAATAGCAACAAAATTAGCATACTCTGAGCCGTCAACGTTGTTCCTACGATCTAATAAACTCAAATGTCTCTGAGACTCACTTACATTAATATGTTCACCCTTGAAATAAGCCTGACCAGAAGACACTTGAACAGCTGACGTATAGACCTTATGATAAACAATTAGCTGTATAAGTTCTGCGTTTTGACTATAAATGCCTTGCTGGAATGCACCATTCACATAAAAATGGGCACCTAGATCTGAACTGACAGCCGCTGTCTCAGTTGTGTTGGAGTGAAATACCCTAATCTTATCTTGACTATTTGTTTCTCTAATAAAGCGGAAATTAACAGCATAATAGCTACCAACGGCAACTGGAATACCTTGATTGTCATTTAATGATGAATAATCAAGTACTAATCTTTGATTGCTATTGATAGAAGGAAGTTCAGATGAAGTAAATTGCTTAGAATGCAACACATTGAGAGATAGAGCACTTAAAGGATTAGAAGGAACTGTTAATTCAACTAGCTCCACTAAAAGAACACTGGCACCAGCACCTTCAACCATTTCTAACTTTAAATCTAACCGCTGAACATTGTTGGTGACAGCTTGAAATACCTGATACCAACGAACATCCTGTGTATCTAAAATATCTTCTGGGAAATCCCTATAGTTTTGCAAATCTGGATTCGTTCCAGACTGAGGAACCACTGGATATGAAAATGGTTCAGCCAAGATTGGGTCGGCTGATACTATTAAACCATTCACAATGCCATTAAAGGCAATATTCTCAATACCTTTTTCTATTTTGGTATTAAGAAAAATTTGCAACTGTTCAAGATCGTCAACATTTAACTGCTGTCCGTCAAAATAATTCGGTTGTTTGCTGGGGTCAAGATCTTCATTAATTATTCGGGTGCTCATCTCTTATCACTCCTCTGAATTGTTACGCCTGAACCTGTTCGAAGACAATTCCTACTTCTGCAAAGACGGGTGCAATGCGCTTGATCAATTCCGTTATCAATTCTCGGTCTATTGTACTGTTTTCATAGTAATATACAGTAACATCAATACGACGGCCAGCAACCGTAGGATCAATCACCTGATTATCAGGATTAGAAAGATTGACTCCCTGGCCACTGTCATCACGGTTATCTATTCCAGGTAGACTATTGACACTTGTATCATAATGACACAACACAAGTGTTTCAGTGGGAATATTAATTCTATCACTACCAATGCCAATCTGTTGAAGTGTCATTGTCTCTTCAGGACTCAGCACTGCTACTCCCTCTCTTAATTGAAAATTAATTTTAGCTCTTAGAATCTTAAAGTCTTCTGATATTTTATCATCAGTAGATAATGCATTTAAAATTCGAAACTCTTCTATAATTCCGTCAGCTGGCCTATCCTTAGTTGATGCATTTGTGCCTAGATAAAACAGCTGAGGAATTCTATCTATTATTATTGGTCTCAATAAATTGAACCTAATAGTAACACTATGTTCATTACCATATCCACATCCACCTGTCGAGGTATCAGTGGCACTTATAGTAATTGTATGTAATCCACTCTTCAAGAAATCTAACACAGTCCCTGAAGGAAGCCAACCATAATCTATACCATCTATAGTAACATTAGCGGTTGCGACACCGCTAAAATCTTCAATAGTATAAACTAAGGTAGGAATTTCTGTAACAGGATGAATATGATCGTTTGGTGGTGATGTAATTACAATTACAGGTGCTGTGGTGTCTACCATAAATATTTCAGTACTCTCTGACTCTAATCCTGACGTACCCTTAACCACTACTCTAATTGTATGTCGACCATCTGGAATGATGGGCAGCTGGAAGATGTGTAGTGTGCCAGGAAGTCTGTCAGCCCCATAGGTATCATCTATGGTGCCTGGAATTCCATCATAACCATATCCATCGTCATAGCCATAACCATGTCCATAACCACAAGCACCATCTGGTAGATTATCACACCCATACCCATACCCACAGGGCTCAGGTATCCATCCTGCTCTATTGTCAGCTCCGTAATAATCGTAGCCATAAGCATCACCTATTCTTACAGTAGGAACTTCTATGCCATCGATGTAAATACGAACACAATCCAAATCTCCACACACATTGTCTTCACCTATAGTACTAAACACCAAAAGTGGAGACGAATCACAAGAGGGGAACCTATGTGTTGGGTTTCTAATAATTACTTCTAGTGATCTAGTAAAAACTTGGAAACAAACTACAGTTTCACCCATTATGCTGGTACCTTTCCTCTCCGCTCAACAAACAATGTAATTTTACTTCCAGGTGTTGCTGTGCCTCTAACTGTTATTACTTTTTCTGTAAGAACAAGATCCTGAGTAGGGAAAGTCACTACAGGATCTAAACCAAAATCAGATGTTACTCTAATTCTAAAATCGTGTTGACGCTTTTTAATGTTATGATGTTGCTTAAGTGGAGGACTCAAATCTTCGGTAGCCTCTTCACCTGTTTTTTCATCAAAGAAAACGAATGGTATTCGCCAAGTACCATCTGACTTTGTAATAGTTGTCGCTTCCGTTACACCCTGTGGTATTGGCCTAACGTCTATTGTTCGCATTTCAATTCCGCTTCTGTTACTTACAATGGTTCCTGCTTGAAATTGTAAGATGTTAATACCTTCCACTAATGATACTTCATACTCCCAAGTCGTACTTGAGCTAAACGGAACAATCAACATCTCTGTACCACCATTTACAATTAAATATATACCACTATTTGCACTTTTGATACCTGTAAATATATAAGACGTTTCACCAATAGGAGCGCCTGGGTTAGGTGACACTGTAAATGCTGGAATTTCTGTATTAAGCTCAATCGTTCGAGACTTTACACTAGACACACAGCCAAGTTGATCAATTACTTGAGCATAAACAGTTTTTATCCCATCAGGAGCTGGTAATACAAAAGTTACCTCAGGCTGATATAGTCTGACAGAGGCATCGTGAAAATCAGGGTAAGTAGATAACAATAATCCCGTTACAGTATTGGTATAACTATTAGCGTCAACCTGTACAGTTATCATTTGATGTGCTGTTACGGAATCTTCATTACTCAGTGTATAATGAGTAATCGTAGGATTCAGTAAATCAATCTTGTACTCAAATTCTTGTATTTCACCAACATTACTATAGTTGTCAATCAAATAAGCCTGAATAAACACTGTTCGTACACCAGTTGGTCCTGCATCAAGAAGAATTGGCGTTAGATATTCACCATAAACACCAGCATGATTTAATCTATAATAAATCGTTCCAGGTCTATTTCCCATTAGTGTGATCATTAGAGGTGTACTATAATCACTGGGTACAGGATCTGAACTCACAAGCGGTCCATGTATTATATACACAGCCTCTCGTGTGACCTCGTCTGCACCTAAGGTGTCATGTGAATAGTACTTTATGGCTGTTGTGCCTTCCTCAACATAAAATGGATTAACATATAGTTGTCGAGTAGAAGACGTCTTGGGATCAGTCCCATCAACTGTATAATATATAACTAAAGGTAATATATTGCTTGTAAAACTTACCTCTACTCTATCTTCATATGTTCCAGGCTCGGGATAAATTGTTGTAGTGGCCAATGGGAATACTACATCCACTTCAATACTACTTGTTGGACTAGATGGTAATGTCATGAAGAAGGGTGCTGACCATGGCACCACAATGTCATTTACTTGTATAGTAGCCTGTCTACCAGCTATAGATAAATATACTGAGGCACCATCCTCAAATCCCGAATCAGGAATCCCAATAACATGTCCACGACCTCTAACCAAAAAGCGTGTAACACCCGAATCATTTATTGTTTTATATGAATGGAAGGTATCTGTAGCACTTGAGCCACACTCATATTCGGTAAGTGTAATGTCTCTACCAACCGACACTACTCTATCAGCAACAACTGGTGTACCATCAACAAACCTTGCAGTACCCCATATTTCCATATAGCGCAATATGTCTGTAGTTACTAACACACTTTTACAAATTGAATCTGAAAATGGTCCATGTGTTACAGTTAGTGTGATCTGATAAACACCAGGTATTACATAAACATGCGAAGGGTTTCGAGCATAGGAAGTATTCAATGCACCACTGGTTGGATCACCAAATTCCCATGACCACGATAGAGCTTCTTTTGATGTATCAGTAAAATATGCTTTCACTCCTCCTACGTCAGGTACAATACTACCAGTTATAAAGTCAGCAACAAGATCAGGAACTGGAAAAACCATTACACTTACTGGGCTTGAAACAACGCCACTTGGAGCTGTTTCATTATAGGCTGTCAATGTTACAATAAAGGTTCCAGCAAGAACATAAATGTGAGTAGGGTTCTCTTCAATAGAAGTATACCCATCACCAAAGTCCCACAAATAACCACTTGGAAAACCAGTAGATTCATTAGTAAATGACACTGTTGAAGGTTCAAATCCAACAATAGGTGTTGCTGAAAAGGCAGGAACTGGTACTGGCATTTCAGCTGTAACGTATTCTACCTTTGTTGTTGTATATGTACCAACAAGAGGGTTTGATGCAATTAATGTAACTGTATATTTACCAGGCTCCTCATATATGTGCAATGGGGCTGCAATAGTACTAATGTCACCATCGCCAAAATCCCAGAAAAATGCAATTGCTGGGAAGGTAGAAGTGTTACTAAACTGAACGCCCAACGGCGTTGGTCCTGATAATGGTATACCAATAAAGTCAGCATGCGATGTAGCAACATTTATATAATCAACTTTTGTATTAGACGTAGAACCGTAAGATATAGATGTTGCTATTAAAGTAACTGTAAATATGCCATCTGTAAGATATATGTGAGCAGGATTGGCAACAGTTGATGTATCACCATCACCAAAATCCCAGAAAAATGTATCATATGGAGTTCCACTATTTGTATGAGTAAAAATTACACTTAGTGGTGCTGTACCAGACACCACATTTGCTGAAAAATCAACACTCTTTAGAATAAGAGGTATAGATAACGCAACTTCACCAGATCCTGTACCCATTACAAATGGTTCAGACAAAGCAGGGCTACCTGTTCCTGAACCTATTATAATTGGTTCAGCTAAGGCAGGTTCACCACATAGCAAAAACCCTAGTGAAAGGGGGTCCGATAAAGCTGGTTCACCTATAGAATAACTTATTACAATATAATCTACTTTTGTTTCTGTATCATCCACTCCACTGGCTGTTGCTGTCAATGAGACTGTGAATGTTCCCTCATCATAGGTATGAGTAGGGTTTTGACTTGTGGAAGTATGTCCATCACCAAAGTCCCATAACCAACTTGTGGGTGATCCTGTTGAGGTATCAGTAAAATCAACTATGTTTACATTGTGAATAGAAGATGTGAAGTCAGCAGTTGGTCCCAATGGTACATCATCAATGTACATTACATTTGCTAATTCTCCACCCTGCCCATTCATACCTAAAAATGTTCTACTACCTATTGTGACAGCAGCATCAGGCGCTACAACTGATTCATAGTGCCCCTCTGGATTAGGATATAGTCCATACGTTTCATAATATGACCAATCTACCCCATCAGGTGATATGTATAAAAGATTTGTTTCTGTAAAGACCCAACCCTCTTCATCACTACCAGTCCATTCACCCCACCACGAAGTATAACAAATATTAACAGAAGTAGTAAATATAACCGAACCGTAAGTACCGTGGTATGCCCCTACTGACCAGGTATCAGTATCGAGAATACCAATATTTATCCTATCAAATGCAAGACTTTGGGCTGTGACATATAGCTTACCTCCAAATACTGTCATGTTACCTAACCAGGAGGAATCGCTAAAAAAGTAACCACTATCCCAAACACCACCACTCTTCTTGTATATTGGTGAACCATATCCGGCACCACCATCAGAAGCAATTAGATATAAATCTCCATTGTATACTCGCAGACCACAGGCATTCCAAGCAAGTCCATCCGTTTCTGATTTTTCTAACACCCAAGTTGTGCCATCAGCACTTGAATAACATAACTGCCATTCACCAGGGCTTACTTCGTCAGACGCAATGGCAACATATAGTCTACCATCATAAACTGTCAATGATAATGGACTATATGGATTGCCATCAAAGTGACCATTTAAGGCACGTGTTGCTGCCATTATCCAAGTGGTGCCATTATATTTCCAAATACTACCATCTATCATTCCAACAAATAATTCACTATTAAATGCTGCTATGGTTACAATGTAGCTACCTATGTAATCCTCATGTATAAATGTTTTGATGTTATCCCATGACAGTCCATTGTCACTGCTTTCATAAATTGCTGGATAACAACTCCCATATGCACTATTAGTACCAGTATATAATTTCCCATTAAAGGCACATAGGCTGGGCGTACTACATTCATTGTCAATATTGAAATGATCAGTTACCCGATTGTAAGTGTAAATATTTGTCATTACTATTTTCTCAGTAAAATCAAATGTTGTAGGTTAAGCACCACGAATTCTAAATCTGACATTAGAAAACAATCCTGCACCTAGGTCAGCTAAGTAATTCCACACAAACACATAAGGTTCACCAGCACCAGTAGGTCTAGAGTCGCTTGCATTCAAACCTGTCAAGGGATCGCTACCAGAACCAGCTGTTGCTGCAAACCACGTTATACCACGATCAATAGAATACTCAGCTGCTAAATTAGCTGTTCCAGTTAATCCTGCCTCATTAAATAGTTGATAATTAAAGGTAACAGTGTTGGCAATTACATCAACAACTGGAGACTGTTCGATTTCGACATCTGCAGCACCTACATCAAAGAATGTATAACTGAGTACTACAGTAGAAGCACTGGATCCAAGATATGTAAAACTAAAGCCATCAAAAGTATAAATATCAAAGGCACCAGGACTGACAGGAGATAAAAACATTACACGAACCTCAGGAACCGATGGATCAATACAAACCTTGATATGTGAATTGCGAGATTGCCATGTTGAAGGTAATGATGCAGTCACATTTGACCACGTTGTTCCATCTGTACTAGAGAACAATACTGTTCCTGTGGTATCATTCAAAAATGCATAGAATGTACTACCAATGTTAACTAAGGCAGGACCATAACCAAGAGAAGCGGTATTGCCATTAGTAATATTTGGATTAATTAACTTTAAATCTGCAGCTTCAGAGGCAATGTTTGTAATTAAATTTACCTTGCCATTGGCGT
>Ga0315284_10004321_pt1 | contig 20178 bp, 30 predicted proteins | sample YL17G09_16_MG_FD_203696 | JGI IMG/M metagenome (GOLD analysis project Ga0315284, IMG submission 203696) | Sediment microbial communities from Yellowstone Lake, YNP, Wyoming, USA - YL17G09_16 | ecosystem: Environmental > Aquatic > Freshwater > Lake > Sediment | place: USA: Wyoming | collected...
GAGCCGGCTCTGGTCCTGCCCTATATAGGTGTGGTTGGCTGGCATTCAGGACTCCTTCTTGGGCCCTCGGTCGTACCTATCGGCGCAGAATAGGAGGAATTCCTGGAAGTGCCGCGGGGAGATCCAGCCGCAGGCCGCACACTCGTCCACATCGAAGCACCGATCCCGGTACTGCTTGGACTCGGGATTTTCCCATCCGAGCTCATTGGACTTCCGCATGGAGGCGCAGATGTCTAGCTCCCATCCGCGCCACTGCGGGCTTTCGACCACCGTCTTCCAAAACGAGGAATGGGGACAACCGCAGTCCCTATCCTTCTCGTTCAATCCACAATGCCACTCCCACCCGGGGCCGCCCTTCTCCCCACTCCAGCGAGAGATGTCATCTTCGTCCGGGAGGGTGTCCGCTATAATGTCGACAACCTCGAGTGCTTCGTCTTCCGTCATAGATTCTCCCCGTGGCCCCTCAGGGCTTCCTTGTATTGGCCGGAGTATGTGCCGCTAAGGCAGTACACGCAGGCGCGCTTCCCGAAATTATAGCGCGTAGCCGTTAGGAAGTCCGACGCTTCTTTCCGACTAAAGAACGGTCCCGTGATGTGCCCGCCCATCATGTGGACATCCGCCCCCATGTTCTGGCGCGGATCTAGGATGAGCCAGTACGGCGAGTCCGTCCCCTCGCAATCCCCGGTGACTTCGAGCTGTATCTTCACGGCTTCTCCTCCACGAACTCCAGCTTCCATACGCCATCAACATCATCCCAGCGGTCATGATTCTTGCAATGGGCGGAGTAGCGGAACACGGGCAGGAAGTGTTTCGAGCATAGGAAAAGCCCGCCACTCCCGTCTTCGATGTAGCCCCACGAGGATGGCAAGCCGAACTTCACGGGCTTGCTCTCCATGAGGAGCCGATGCACCTCCTCGTGCTTGGCCTTGCATCCGGGGTGCGAACACCCGATTTCGTATTTCTGGAATATCATTTGCTCGAGCTATCGTTGCTCACGCTAGCTAGCTGCGGCACCAATGTGTGCTTGAGAATCGGGATGACGATGAAAAGCCCCACGCAATGCCAGAAGGGGATGTGCTTGTAGACCTCCGGTAGCTGGTAGAAGTATATGGGGGCGAGCCTATTCCAGATGAACCAGAACGGGACGCTCAACGACACGCTGGCCGCGAATGTCAACGCCCATCCGATGAACGGTATCTTATTCAGCATTTTGTTTCTCCTTTTTTCCTTTCACTCCGCCGTCTTCCCAGTCGTCGCAATGGTGCCAGAAGCTCGTGAGCTCCTTCGGCACCCCCTCCGCGCACCGCAGGCCGCACGCCATCCCGTCCCCGGTTTCAATCCAATGCACGCAGTTCCCGCACTCCTCGCTCTGGAACCAGGCGGTACCCATCTTACTTTCCAGCCTCGCCTTCCACCATCTTGAGGCGCTCTCCGATCCACCTGACGACAGGGACGGCGAAGCTGTTCCCGTAGGATTTGTACTGCGGTCCGTCGGGACAGTTCTCCGCTTCCTTCCCACGCCACGGGATCTTCGTCCAGCAATCGAAGAATCCCTGAAGTCTCGCACATTCGATGGGCGTAAGCCGGCGTACTGCCATGCCGGTCTGGACCTTCGGGGTGTTTCGGCCAGTGGCGTTGGCGTTCGTACCCATGGCAGGGGCCTTGTCCCCGGTCAGGACATCGCCAGCCTGGTTCTGCGTGAAGGCGATTGTCCTACCCACCTGGCCACAGTTCGTCCCAAGACTCGTGGCAACCTCAGAGTCGGCCACGCTATTGTACGGGTCGAAGATGTAGTTCTGACACTGGGCGCCCGGCTCGGAGGTCACGGCTCCTGTCTTCGGTCCCATGTCCCGGACCTCGCTCCGGCTATTCTGCTGGAAGCATATGGCGGGTGGACATCCAGCGTTAGGGTGTGGACCACCCCCCCCTGCTCGCAGGGTGGGAGACACCTTATCGGATGGCACCTGATCCTGGCTATTGGCGTCGAAGGCGATGACGGCACCAACCGCGTGCTGCTTCCCGGCTTGGAGGGTGAACATGGGGTCCCCGGGCTTCCCCACCCCAATCCCGGCGCGCGGGTCATCTGTGGACTTCCCAGTGCGGGCACCAGCCTCGAGAATGGGGATAGGCTTCACGGGCCCGTAGACCACCGGGGTGAGGTCCGTGGTTCCGCCGGGATGGTGTCCAACGAGGCATCCTGTTATATCGGAGTCAGGGCTTGAGCCGTCCATGTTGCACGCCTTGGCCGTGGACGGGTCTGGAGGAGCTAGGACATAGGCCGGCACGCTCCGCTCATCCGTGGTGGTACTCTTGGCCTTCATGGTGGCTGAGATGTCATCCTCCACGATGCCATCCGTGTCGTTCTGCCAGCGGTAGGCCCTTACTCCTCCGTCTCCTCCTCCGTCTCCGCCTTTGCTATCTCCTCGTCCGTCAGCGGTTTCGGGGCCGAGTCCACCACATCCTGGAGCGCCTTCATGAGCTGCTCCGGTAGCTCCTTGCCCCTCGTCTTCGCCCTCCGGATAATCCCAGCGGCAGCAACCGGACTCAAAAAGTACTTCCGCGGTAGGCTTCCAGTTTCCAAAATGTCCGACAAGGAAGACGCGACGGCGTCGCTGCGGGACTCCCCAAAATTGAGCGTCGCACACACGCCATGCGGCAGAGAATTCGGGTCCAGACACAACACCTGCACCTGGCCACGCCCCGCCTTCGAGCGCGGACACAAGAGGAGCATCTGCTCCAGTAAGACCAGCGAGGAAGCACCCAAACGCGTTGTCGGTGGTGTTGAGGACTCCGGGCACATTTTCCCAAACAACCCAAGTTGGTCTGATGTCATGGACTGCCTCCACGAAAGCTAGGGTCACATTGCCCCGGCGGTCTTCTAGGGACTTCCTAAGTCCCGCTACCGAAAAGGCCTGGCATGGAGTTCCGGCCACCACCAGGTCGCACTTCCCGCGGTACTGCTTCCAGTCGTGGACGGTAAGGTCCCCGATGTTGACGACGCCGGGGAACCTGTGCGCCAAGACCGCGGATGGGAACGGTTCAAGCTCTGAGTAGACAAGTGGCTCAAATCCCAGCGACTGCCCCCACTTCGTGTCCATGTGCCAGGCCACTGAGGCTGCTTCTATCCCTGAGCACATCGAGATGTAGCGCATTCTATTTCTCAAATCCTCGGAACCACCTCATGAAGATGGCCTTAGCCACCCGCGGCTCCATGGGGACTATCCGACCGGGTAGCGGGTTCGGGATCTGGACGCCCCAGTCCTCGTACCCGCCAGCTAGCTCACGGGCCTCAGCATAGGTGGCCCGGACATCCGCGTCCTTAACGCACTTCGGCCACGGGTAGGGGACCCCGAACTTCTCCGCCAGGGCCTTGCTGACAATGCCCTCCATCTTCGAATAGTCCGGGAGCATGCGCTTGATGGGGCTAGGGATGTCCACCAGATATGTTTCCGCGGCGTCGTGGAGAAGTCCGGCCAAGACGACTTCGCGAGGCTTGTTCTCCATGAGTATGGTCTTGGCCACGAGGATGGAATGTTGAGCCACGGAAAAAAAGATCGCAGTATGACCCGAGAACCGACACTGGTTGCTCAAGGCGTGGGAGATGTCCTCTATCTTGAAGTCTTCCGGACGCGGATCCATCGGATAGAAGTGGACCCCCGAATAGGTCTTGCACCAATCCCCCTTCCTTTCCTCGGCCATCTCAACCTCCCCTCATCCTCAACGATGTTCCCCTAGACCTCAAGACCCAGGCCCGGGACGACTGTATCCCGAACCCGAGCGACCCATCGTAGTCCGTCATGTATACATCCACCCACTTCCTCTGCGGCTTCCCGTTCCGGTTTTCGTCGGCCATGGTGTCGAGGACCTCACACACCACGCCATACCCCTCAAGGAATAAGTGGTCCCCGAACCGGACCTCTTTCCCGATTAGGTCCCTGGACACGGCGCACACGCGCCGGGCGTCCCCGTCCTTCAGCTCGTACCCGGATGCCGTGATTCGTGAGCCGCATTCTACATGCGTGTAGTTCGTCACCTTCACTATCCCCAAGTCCTCGACCATCCGAAAGACCGGGGCGTTCGACACGCCAAGGGCCACGATTAGAACGATGACCGCAGCGATGACCGGGGATAGGAGCTTCTTGTTCCTCCGCTTTCGAATTGTCATTTTACTACAACTGGGACAAACTTGCGCGTGCCACTTCTTCACGCCATCCTCACTAGGTTCCCCGACTTGGCGGCCTCGAAAGTCGAGCAGGCGTCGGCGATGTGTTCCATATCAGCCACCACCTCCCACACGGCCTTTAGGTCGGGGTATTTGTCCCTCATGCGCTCCATGATTCGCTTCTTGATCCCCACCTTCGCCTTATCGCGCTCCTTCTTCAAGGCCTTCCGCGCGGTGGCGTCCATTGACGCATCGGCCTTCTTGGCTAGGATGTCCATCATGTACGCCTCTTCCCCTAGCCCGGCGCGCCGGGTGTCGTTCTGGGAGTACCACTCCACGGCTAGCTTGCGGCCTTCCACGATGGCCCCTATCATTCCGGACGCCAATGCCATGCACCGCACGGCCCGCGCGCTCTTGGCCCCGCCGCTAGGTATTTCCGCCACGACGCGCTTGAGATCCATCGTGTCGATTAAATCGTACAAACCCCTAGAGATGGCCAATATGCGTTCCATGTCGACATCCGCCACATGGAGGTGCTTCTTGTTCGGGTTCTTCTTTGGGCGGAAGCACGCCACCTGGACGAGGGTACCCTCACCCCCGGGAAGCACGTCGAACACGGCGGCCCCGGTAGCCTCGAATCCAACATCAAGGGCAAGGATCAGGCTCATGCGTCGTGCCTAGTCCCGGGCTCGTCGTCCTTCGATTCTTCGCAATCGCAGGGTCCGTTCTTCTTGGCCTTGTCCGACATCTTCCTCATGAGTTCGTTCATGGCTTCCGGAAACTTCGCCGAAACCGCGGCGTCCATGGCCTCGACTCCGGCTACGGTTTTGTCCCGTACGGAATCCCCTGGAACCCAGTGGATTACCATGCACCTCCGGCAGAGCCGGACCTTGGCTAGGCTAATGCTATTCATGCCGATGTGCATCAGGGCGTCGGTCCTCTCGCACGACTCTAGGATGAGCGGCTCATGCCCGAAGGCGGCACATCTTAGAGCGTTCAAGATTCCTCGGATCATTTCTCTGTCCTAGTCATGTCGATGATTTTGAACCCTGCGGACTGTTCGATAGACTTCACGGCCTCGGAATGGGTGATCCACACGGCCTGGACATCCAGTTCCTTCAGGAGCCTAATGATGAAATCGAATGCGGTGACGGACCGGACCGAGTCCAACATCTTCATATTCTCATCCATGAAGACCATCTTGGCCCGCTGTGACGGTTCGAGGACCAGATAGAGGATTCGCTGGAGGACCGCAACGAAGTCCCGGAGTCCGCCGCCCTCCCCGTTCTTCATGCTGACCTCCCGACCGTTCGGAAGGACCACGATGAACTCCGCGGAGATGGTACCCTTAGCCACTATGTCGATGCGTACCGTATAGTCCCTGCCCCATATCTCCCGGACGCCCTGCGTGATTAGGCTCTCAAACCTCTGGACGACTCCACTCTGTAGGCCCTCCGAGAACCTCTGCACGAATATGACGGCGTCGGAAAGGTCCTGCGACCTAGAAGATGCTTCCCCTAGGGACTTCTCGGACTTCTCGAGCAGACCGCTCAGGACGCCTAGCTCGGCCTTGCGGGCTATGACCGTCCGCTCTAGGCCAGCACACTCGACTTCAAGAAGGCTTGAATGGCCCATATTTCGACTCCCCTTCCCTAGTTAATCCGTCAAGGCATGACACGCAGTCAACTCCCTGCCCGCGCACGATCTTGTGCATATGGTCCTTGCAGCACTCGCACCATGTGGCATCGAACGGGAACTCCTCGCCGCAGTGAGCGCAGGCGAATCCCTTTAGCTCGGACTTCTTCTTATACATCAGGCGTCGAGCCCCTCGATGGATAGAGACTCCTCGGCGATGTCGTGAACCTCGGTGATTGGGCTAGACACCGGGCTCGATGGGGCCGGCTTGAAGTTCGGGTCCTTGGCGGAGTCCAGGGCCTGTCTGACCCGGGCGGCCACCTTCCTGATCTCCTCCTCAAGGTCGTCCACATTCACCCCGAGGTCTGCGAGCTTCTTGGCGAGGTCGTCCTTCTTCTCGTCCAGCTGCCGTAGGCGTTCCTCGTACTGTGTCTTCTCGCGCTCCAGCTTCACGAGCTCGTCCATCATTCCCGATGCTTCCATGTTCCTATGCCTCCGCTATTTCTTCGCTAGCGATTTTAGCGAATCGACATTCATCATCTTGAAGCCCTTCCCGTCGTTCTCGTACTTCTGTTCTATGATGAGGTCCCACACCCTCCTGACAGCACCCATGGGGATAAAGGCCGGGGCTTCATCCTTGAAGCAGAAGGCCAGGACTAACTTGCACCCGCCCTTGCAGAACACTTTCTCGAACGCGGAATACCGGGCGTAATCGCTCGTCTTAATCCTTGGGGTCCCCTTCACATGGACGAGGAAGATGCGGCTTGCGTCCTTGGGAATAGTCATCCAGTAGTCAGGGAGCGACCGTAAAACCGGGTGCAATAGGTAGAAGTTCTCGACATACCCGTTCTTCTCGTCGAATCCCATGCGCCCGTGCGGGAATCCCTTGGACTTCATATAGTCCTCGAAGCGGACCTCGGCCTCGTTGGTCTTCAAGGAATTTCGGCTCACATACGAATCGTTGTGTGTGTCCATGACCTAGTCCTTAATCTCGTGTAGGATTTCCTTCTCCGCGCGCTTATAGTATTCGTCCACGCACCCGGCGACACCGCCCTCGAGCTTGTTGTCCTCCGCGGCCTTCGCCAGGGCGGACCCGACATTGTGCGCCTCGGCCTTCACGGAGAACACCGCGCTCACATAGGTCTTAACGAACCCCTCACGATGCTCCTCGGAGGCCATTCGGTTCGAGTACGAGGTGAGGTCGAAGAGACATTCGGCTGGTCGGCTATCCAGAACATGGAGGTCGCAATGTATCTCGCCGTCGCTCTCGATTGTGATGGCGGCGACCTGCGGGTACCGCTCGCGGTCCGTGATGGACATGCGCGATAGGGACCCGGGGTTGACGAATGTCTTCCCGAGGATGTCGTCTTCGAAGTGGGGGTAGTGGATGTCTCCGCTAAGGATGAGATTCGCATTCGTGGCCTGCGCGACCTTCCTTAGCGGGATGCAGTCGCCACCGGGGACGGGGGTGTTCGTAATCAGCTTGTGCGCCACAATGACCTTTACGGCGTCCGATTCCGGGAGTTCCCATGCCTCCCCGTCGAACGCGTGGATTCCGTAGATGGCGACCCCCTTCATAATGAAGGAGTCGAGTCGCTTCACGACCCCGGATTCCAGGAGGGTCCCCATGGCGGACGACTCGACCGTCGCCCCCTGGTAGCCGAAGATGTCGTGGTTCCCGATGACCGTGTAGACTGGTACCTCGAACTTGGAGAACGCGCGCATGACCTTGATAACGACCGAGTGCGGGACATCCGGCCTATCAAAGATGTCGCCTCCGAAGATGACGAGTTCGTAGTTCTTGCTAAGAATCCGGATCTTCTCCAGCTTGCCGAGGATTGTCCCGAAGAAATCATCGTCCTTCCTCGATATGGGTCGCGTGGCCCTAAAGTGCGGGTCCGTCGCGAAGATGAGGTTGAGTGCCATCTACACTACCCCCTGGGCCGCCATGCGGCGCATTCCTTCCCTAAGCTCGTTACCGAAGTGCCTACGGAGAAGCCCGACCGACTTATTCCGACCGTCCTTCTTGGCGTACGACATCATGTACCGGAACGCCATGGACATCACCACATCCGGTAGGCTCTCCCATGGCACGATCTCCCGGAGCTGTTCCTCGGTCCCGAACGGGTCCTTGTGGAACGGCTCGAGCGACTGCTCGGCTAGGCGTTCCGGGCCGTTCTTGAGCAGCATCATGGCGTTCACCAGCTTCCTCTTGTCTTCCATCTTGACTCTCGACTTCATGCCATCCCCCCCACTAGCCGTTGAATCCTAGATGCCGCCGCGGCCACATCCAATTTCTTCGGCTTTGATAGGCAGACCGGGCATTTCCCATCCTTGAATAGGTGCCCCTTGATACCTGCCAGGGCTTCGGCATGGGCCGCGGAAGCCTTTTTTAGCCCCGATTTCGTCACAACCGACCGCGACTCCACGGACCTCAGCTCGTCAGCCACGGATTGTAGGGTTCGCAGCCTATCCAAATCATGCCGGATTTCGACCGGATTCAGGCCTAGGACATGCTTTTTGGACGCTACGGCCACCTCCGCCACCCGGATCTCGTCACGGAGCTTCCTGAGGCCTTCTAGGGCCTCCAGGTTGACTAGGTCAATGCGAATGGAAACGGTGTCCGCCGCCAGCAAACCCTGCTTGGATCGTAGGGCTTCATGCTCCCGATAGACTATAGAGAGGTCGTCCCTACAGCCCTCCATCCCGGATAGACGCTCTAGGAGACCGCGGGCCAATGACACATTGGTCTGCATCGAATCAAGGCCCTTGTATCCGGCCACCCTAGACCGGAGGGACTCAGAGTCGGCCTCCAGCGTCTTCTTCTCGCTCTCTAGGCGCCGCTTGTCGGTCACCATGAGCCTGAGCATGTGGTTGATGATGTGGGCCCCGTAGAGCCGGCCAAGCCACTGCGCGCGTGTGGGGCCCGTCTCCGTGACCATGAAGATGGGGTCGTCCTGCATGGAGAAGTTCAGATTGACCTCGCGGGTCCCTATCTTGATTGGGGCCAGCCGTAGCATGTCCAGGACTCCCGGGATGTGTTCGCCGAAGTCCTCGTACTTGAGGACCGTCCCATCCGGCATCTTCACCGCGGCCCGGTTCTTCTTGCCCCTCCGGAACCGACCGATGACCGTTCCGTCCTCTAGGCGGATGGCGACTGCTGTTTCCTTCTCGGGGTCGTTAGGGTAGGTGGGGTCCCAGTCTCCGTAGAATAGCCACGCCAGCGCGCGCAATATGGCGGTCTTCCCGGAGCTGGACTGTCCTACGATTCCCGTGAACTCGGAGAGATCGATGGTCAAGGCCGCGTGCGCCTGGAAGTTCTTCAGTGTTATCTGTCGGATCAACATTCGAATTCCACCATATCCTATTTCAAAAGAGTCGGCTTTCAGGCCCAACCCTGGGTTGACTAAGGGTCAGGGGTCTAGCCGCATGCCGGCCTTTCCACCCGGGGGCGATTCCGAGTATCCGGTCAGATATCCCTTACTCGTCGTTCTCTTCCGCTTCGTCGATCGTGACGGCTCCCTCTGGACCATCTTCGTCCTTGACGCGGCCGAAGTGCATGATCCTGCCCTCGGACAATAGCTTCCGTACATCCGACATGGCCTTTTCGAAGTTCTTGGGCTCGCGCAGGAAGGTCAGGAAAGACGATGCCCCCTGGAACTTCTCCTTCCCGTACTCGATCCATGCGCCGCCCTGCTTGGCGATGTCCGCCCCCAGTAGGATCCCGGCGATCTCCGACGCGTGGTCCACCCCCTTCGTGTAGAAGAGGTCGAACTCGGCGGTGCGGAACGGAGCGGCCAGCTTGTTCTTGACCACCTTCACGCGTACCCTATGGCCTATCGGGATGTTGTTCGAGTCGAACTTCATCCACTTCTTCCCGACCAGCTTCGTGACCCGCATGCGGAGGGCGGCGTGATGCTTCAGCGCGGCGATGCTCGTCTCCTTCTCGGGGTCCCCGAACGGCCCGGCGTGGAGATTGGCCCTGATCTGGTTGATGAACATCACGGTCGTCTTGCTCCGACCGATGAGCCCGTTGAGGCGGGCGATGTGCTGCGAGAGCTTGTTGGCCCTAGCCATCACAAGGTCGTTCTTCGTGAGCGGCCTATCGAGAGCCGCCTGCGGGACCATGGCCGGTATGGAGTCAACGACGATGAGGTCGACCAGGCCCGACGACGCTATCTTCTCAACGGCGTCCATGCCGTGTTCGCACCCCTGCTTCGGCTCGAGCTGGATGAACCGAAGCTGTTTCGGGTTCACCCCATTCACTTCAAGCCACGCCGTGTCGTGTGTGTAGCTTCGCTCCACATCCCAAACGGCAGCCACTCCCCCGGACTTTTGTACCTGCGCCATGTACATGATGGAGAGGAGTGACTTCCCGGCTGACTCCCCACCGTAGGAGTCGATGATGCACCCGTCCGGGTACCCGCCGATCCCGATGGCCATATCCAGGGTTATGCTCCCGGATGTGGTTATTTTCGTGGCGGTCACATAGTCCTCGGCGGTAACGATTGGCAGCTCCCTAGCCATCTCGTCTAGCTTGGCAATCCTAGCCGCCGCGGTTTCCGGCTTCTTTTCCAATTTCACGCTCATGCCCCTCCCCCCCCTGTTCCACTGGATGGATCGATGACCCCGCGTATTAGCGGGTCGTCGATGCACCGGTTCCCTTCCTTGCTATCGTGAATCAACTCCTTCCCGAACTGCCCGGTCATCCAGCCGACGATTGACTTATCGTCCTCACCGATGATGGCCTTGGTTACATCCGGGGATTTCACCCCCGGGTTCTCAAGCTGACCCTGCTTCTCGATGACCTCCGCAGACCTATAGTCCCGGTGCTCGTTGGCATAGGTCACGGACACCACGGTCCGACCATTCGATAGGTTCCGGCCCGTGACAAGGATGGCCTTCTTTTTGACCACGGGATTCCCGTCCACTCCCTTGAGTGCCCCGTATTCTACCGCCATGGTCCCGACTACCACATCCGTTATATTGTCCTTGTCGTGGTAGCTCTGGATCCATTCGTTGATTTCCTGCGGCGACTTGTCGGTGTCTAGGTATCCGACATCGCTCCCACGCCTCACGATGACGACGAACGGACGGCCCCAAACGGCGGTCGGGTCCTTGCAGTAGAGCTTCTTCAGGTCGTCCCGCACGGTCTCGACAACCTTCCTGACATCGACCCCCATCACTGGCCTCCCCGCACGGTGAACGAGTTCTCGTCCGTGGGGTCCCCGCCTATCTTCAGGGCCACCATCACGGCCTTGAGCTGTACGGCAAGGTTCCGTGATGTGTCGTCGAGGTTGTCGTAGATGTTCTTCACCTCCATCTTGAACGCGATGGCCTCGGCCAGGTTCTTCGCCACGATCGACCGCTGCGAAACGAAGAACGGAATCTCCACCTTCACATCGCCGGACTCTGGCTCGTGCTTCAGGAGAACCCTAGCGACCTCCTTGTTGGCAAGGTCGTTGGCCATGGCCTCCCGGAGTTCCGCGCTCTTCGCTCCGCGGACGGCGTCGGTCAGAAGGGCCTGCTTCCCGACCGCCTTATGCGAGTCGTCCAGCTTGTCGATCATCGACTCCCAGAACCCCTCGTTCGACACGGACCTATTGAGGATGACCAGAACCCGGTTCTTGTGGGCCTGCACCTCCGCGAGCTTCTCGGCGATGCCCTTGGGCTTGTCCACGGCATCCCTATCTAGCTCCACCGCAGGTTTCACGAATTCCCTGGAGCCCTCCCGGACCTCGTATAGCTCCTTCCGGAAAGCCTCGAACTCCTCCTTACGGATCGGCCTCAGCGTCTTGGTCTGTTCTTCGGCCATGAGGTCACTCGCTGAAGTCCGATAGGCTGCTCAGCTCGTCCATGAGGGCGGCCTCTTCCTTCTTCTGCTCTGGCTTCTTCTCCGCCACCGCCACGGACTGGGCCGGAGCCTGGGCCTTGGCAGGGACCGGATCGGGGGTCTGCGCTGGAGGCGTCGCGACCTGGGAGGCTGGAGCCTTGGCCGGGTCGGTATCTCCGCCCGCAGCGTCGTCATTCCTCGGCGTGATACCGATGATGGCGTAGAACGGAGAACCGTCCTTCTTCGTGTAGACGGTCCCGTCCTTCTTGATGATCTCACCGACCACCAAACACACGGGGGTCCCGATGTGGGAATCGTCAATCGTCTTCCCGCCACCGGAGACTACTCGGATCGCCTTGGCCAAGTCCGACTTGGCTCCGATGAACCACTGCTTGCTCTCCCGGTCCTGCATGTAGTTGCCCCGGAAGCTGGCCTTCATGTCCTTGAACTTTCCGCGCGTGATGATGAAGAATAGCCGGCACCTCTTCTTCGGGCCGTATTCCGTCTTATCGTCGAACACGCGGAGGCCGTTGTACTTGGCCTCGTACGCTCCAGGGGTCAGATTCGCGAACTCCGCCGTCGAACCCTTGCCCTCCGAAACGGAAACCGAATTCTCCCTTGAGCTTCCCTCTTCGTATGTTTTCATTTTGTTTTCCCCATCGCTTTGGCTTTCCGGCAGCATTCCTCGAAGACCTTGAAGCATCCGGCGCATATCGCCGATTGCGTCCACGACCCGTCGCCCTTCGGTAAGTGCTGCACGACCACCGACTCAACGAACTTCCCATCGACTCCGGAGAAGTCAACCCCACACCTCCGGCACGCATGCGTTGGATGCCCAGCACCTACGACCCAAAATCCATTCATGATGTCTATGTGTACCGCGAGGCACTTGTAGCACACAACCTCCTCCACCATGGAGGATCCCATCCGCATGAACGGCGCGCGAAGAGGCTGTAGTCCATTAGCCAATTCGCCGCACCTACTACACTTGTACACGGAGTTATTATAGATCATCTTCTTCCCCGGCAGGCTCCCGGATCTCTTCTTCGCCGCCCTCGTCGCTCATGTCGATGACGCCATCGTCATCGGTGTCGTCGATTTCGGTGACCCTATCGTTAGGGCCGCGGAGGCTCTTCTCTATCTTGTCGAACTCCTTCTCCAAGTCCTTCGGGTACATGTCTTCGGGCTTCGTATCCCGTATGGCGGTAGCCACCGCCGAAAAAGCCTGTTGGGAGGTCATGCCGTCGAACACGCCCGGGTTGGATTTGATGCGGAAGATTTCCTCGTTTATGGCGCGCTTTCGCACCTTGCACTTGGCGAGTTCCTTCCGATGGCGGCTCATCCTTGTCAGCAGAACTCTTTTCATCTTTTCAAGCTCCTTGAGCCTCTCTCTCGACTTGCAATTCTCTTCCATGGTCATTCCCGAAACAAGGATTCGTACGCGACCTTTTTCCCGTAACACTCCTCTAGGGTTGACTTCGGCAGGTCGTTGGGATCCCTATCCATCGGGAGAGGCATGATGAAGGTGGGTATGACCTGACAGATCATCTTCCCCAGCTTCTTGGCCGCCCTCTGGCCGGGCCGTTCAGGCCTAGAGTCCCTATCGAAACATATGACGACCGACGATGGAGATAGCGCGAAGAGTCGTTCGAGCTGCTTGGGCGTGAACTCCGTGCCGAAGAACGCCATGGTCCTCTTGAACCCCTTCTCCCACATGGACATGGAGTTGAACGCGCCCTCGACGATTATAACTTCTTCGTTCTTCGAACACTCGTCGTAGTTGAAGACATGCTCCTTGATCTTGAAGTTCTCGGGGTTGTAGTACCTAGGCTCCATGCCGGGCTTGATGGCGCGGCCATGGTAGCCGATGATGCTCCCATTGAAACGGATTGGGATAACGACGCGGTCCTTGTTCGGGTGGATTCGGCAGAACCCGAGTTCGAAGTGCTTTATCGTCGGCCACTCAATCCGACGCGCGACATAGTCGGGAACTTCCTCCCGGGATATGTACCGCTTGAAATCCGATGGGAGTTCCTTCTTGGCCCGAGAACACCCCTGCACAACCTCGAACTTCCCGTTGTCGAGCTGGAGGCCCATCATACGGATTGTTTCCTTCCAGCCCATCTCGCCACCGCCCATCCTCTCGTGAAGCTGTTTGAGATTTCCCCTATTTTTGCAGGTCCAACACATCCATAGCCCAGTCGCACTTATAGAGAACGACGGGTTCTTGTCCTCGTGGAACGGGCATATGGCGGAGAACCCGTTGCTAGTCCTCTTCACCTTGGTGAAATTGTACCGGCGGAGGACCTCCTCCACATACGAGGGGTTCTCTCTAAGCTCCATTCGGCCCCCCATTACTCGTCGCTCTCCATGTAAGTCTTCTGCTCTCCCTTGTACGAGCCCAGGTCCATGGCCTGGAGCGTCGCGAAATCGAACTCCAGGAGGGCCGTGCAGTCGGAAGAATGCCGATGCTTGGCCAGTTGTAGCCGTAGCTGCTTGAGCCGGTTGTCCTCATCCGTCCGGTTGAACGCCACCATCCAGTCGCAGTTCTCGGAGATGGCACGAGCGTACTTGACCCGGTCCGGCGTTATCTTCTCGTCTTGCTTGTTCTTGAGGCTCGTCGTATCGAGCTGCGCCGCGGAGAAGAGGATGGTATTCGTCTTGCGCGCCACCTTCTTCAGGTCCCTTGAAACGGATGCCAGCTCCTTCACCTTGTCGCGGTTGTGGTACTCCGGGTCCATGACATTGATGAAGTCGACGAAGACATAGTCGATGCGGTGGTCCATCGCGATACGCTGGATTTCGCGCTCCACTCGTCCCGGATTCGCGGAGTCCAGGTCCACGACGAAGAACTTGTTCGTTCGGTTCTTGTACTTCTTGGAGATTTCGATGAAGTTCTTCGGGTCGGTGTCGAGAAGGATGGTCGAGCATTCCTGCATGAAGGCCTTCCGCTCTTCCTTGGCCTTCGCATGGGCGATGAGCTTAGCATAATATTCACCCAACTTATCGGGCGGAATCCTCCGGTTCCCGATCTCGCAGACATCGAACCCGGTGGCCATGGCATGATACCTGGTCATCATCTCCGCGTAGGACATCTCTATGGTAACGAAGAGGACATTCGCTCCCATCTGGAGGTACTTCTCCGCCCACCAGAGCATTACATTCGATTTTCCCTGTCCTGTCCCTGCGCAGATGACGATGAACTCGCCGGGCGCGAAGCCGCCAATGGCCTGGTCGAACGCTATGATTCCTGTCGGGAACCGCTGGAGGGCCTCGTTCGTGTACTGCAACACGCGTTCTTCAAGGGCCTCGTGGACCTCTCGGATGGTCGCCACCGATACTCCGGACGAGATGGAGAGCGGCAGCTTCAACATGTCGCGTAGGAGCGCGTTGTATGTCTCCTCGATTTCCGACGGGTTGATGTGCGGCAAGGAATCCTTCATGATCCGGGTGAGCTCCCGGCACATCCGGTTCGATCTTATCTCTTTTAGGAGGAGGTCAAGGTCCGACGCGTCGACGGGATCCTTCGCAATCCCGACGAGCATAGCAACGGCCTGCTCGAGTTCCGCCTGTTCCCTAAAGGTGTCCCGTAGGATGATGGTGAAGTAATTCTTGTTCGGGCTATAGTTCTGAATGATCCCATTATTTCCGAGCGCGGCGATGACCTTGCGCGCGAATGGGCTACTGAAATCGTCAGGAGAAATCTTGCACAGGTTCGCCGCTAGCGTCTTCGGATTCGAAAGGAGCTTCCTAAACGCGTGCTTCTCTACATCGGCTAGTTCCACAGAGAAAAGCCTCCCCTTGCCGTTTCGAACGGAGCCATTGGTTGACCCGCTCTACCTGGTTAAGACGGCTGACCGGAGGCCGATTCCGTAGACTTACGCGCCTGCTCTTCCTGAGCTGCCTTCACCGCCTTGGACTCGATGGTGTCGTTGGCGAAGGATTCGAATTTCAGAGCGACGAAGATCAGGACCGCCGCCTTGAGGACAGGGTCTAGCTGGATCTTCGCTTCGTCGCATGTCTTGGAAATCTTCGAAAGGGTTCTGAGCGCGTACTTGATGGTCTTCGTTTCGGCCTTCACTATCTCGTCGTCCTCTAGCCTGACCGTCTTCCAAACATTTCCGAAGTTCTTTCTAAACCAGAACATTCAACCCTCCGATTTCATTTCGCCCTGTTCGCCCAGCTTTAGGTGGCGCGACGCGTAGGTGATGCAATCCAACGCCACCTGCTCATACTTCTCAAAAGCGGACTTTAACTGACGCTTTAATGCCTTCGGCTTATCGGGGATGAGCAGGAAGGAATTCATGGTTTCTTTCGCAAGGTCCAGTTCTCTCAGGAGCTGCGGGTTTCTTGTCGCCAGGACTTCCGTCGTTCCTATGGGCCACGCGGAACCGATGCGCTCCTGCATCTCGATCATCTGGTCGAACTCCTGCTGGTCTATTCCTTGCGGCACTCTTATCTCCCAATCCCCGAGAAATTCTACACGAGTCTAGCAGAGAAGTCAAATCCACGACGAGAAGCGTGTTCCGCGGGAATCACAAAGTCGTGCGAGTGTCGCCATCAACGACATCGGTGAACGGGTCGGAACGACCATCGGAGTTCATGTCATCGACGAGGGTCATCGGCTCGGTCATCCGCTTGTGCTTCTCCGGGCGCCTCTTCTCTTCGTCGGCTGTACCCTCGTCCTCTTCAAACGGGGGGCTATCCGGTCCATGTATCGGACCATGCGGGTTGCTCGGACCTTCCGGTGTCCTTATGTCGTTCGGCCCGATCTTCCTCGACGGGACGACTCCGCCTGGTATCGGAAGGAGTCCGAGGTCGTGAAGGACCTTGAGCAGCCTCTGCGACGGGTCGGATGATTTGTCCACGACGAATGAATATCCCGGAGCGGTCGTGCCCTCAAGCACATCTCTGAGCTTCTCCGCGTCCTTGGCGGCCACGCGATTAAAGAACCACTTAAACCCGGGCGGGCACCCCATCCAGGTCACGATAGTATGACCATGCGCCATGACCTCGTTGAAGAACTCGTCCACGCACCATGCGCTAGCTCGGACATTGAATGCGTACCGATGATGCGGAAGCGAGTCTAGGAACGCCTTCGCATCTCCTGGGCGGAACGGATCTCCGACTGGAATCGTGACGACGATGGGTCCCAGCTTCTCCCCGAGGACGGACATCCTAGAGAGGAACCCCATCATCTCCGAACGGACCTGCCAGGGAGCGGTGGACGGCCGGATCGCGGCCGGGGCGTGCGGGGCAAACACGAAGTCCGACGGGGTCCGGCTCGCCCACCTAAATAGCACCCTGGTTGTCGGTAGGGCGTGCCGGGTGGAAGTCACCTCGACGCCGCCGAAGACTTCTCCGTAGCGATCGAGGAAGTCCTCCCTCTGACACTCCCTATAGAACCCATCGCGCCAACGGTCGTGGCAGAATCCGACCGTCCCGACGACGAGCTTCGACTTCCTGGGCCACTCCCAAATCCTTTTGAAACCAGGCTTATCCTTAACGGAGTCCCAAAACTCGGCAGCCTTCTTCTCGTCCAAGACCCCCTTGTCGAACCGGATGGTCTGGAGTGCCTTCTCTCCCCCGGCGTCCCCCACGATGAATGTGACACCGGCTGGGGCTAGGACTCCGGACCAGTTCTTCCAGCGGCGGAAGGTGTCCTGGTTGAAGTCCTTCGGGTCCCGGATGCGCCAGCGGCCCTCGTTCTCAGTGGAGTTGGGGTCGAATGAGAAGTCGTGTTCCATGGCCAACGCCGCGGTCTTCTGCTCCGAAGGAGGCTCCTTTGCCGCCATGAAGGCATTGACGGCCTCGACCGCCTGCTCCTTGGTCATGGCCGGGTCGCCGAGCTGTAGGTCGATGAGGTGGTCCTGGACCTCCTTGATCCACCTACCAGGTCCACGCCCCGGGAACATAGCCTGGAGTTCGTTCCCATCAATGAGCGGCTTCATCTGGGCCGGCTCTTGTCCCGGAACACTAACCTGCTCAATTCGTCGGCGGAGCTCCTCAAGTCCGGCCATTCCCTCTTCGACCGGGTATTCAGTCTTCCGGCCACGGGTGTCGGCTTCAGCCAAGCGAAGGATGTTCTCGAGTTCGTTCCCCATCTCCCGCATGAACCTCCGGACGGCCTTGTCGCTCCACTCCTTCTTGTAGCCGTGCGGTCGCATGTGGTGGCCTACTATGAACTTGACCCGCTCGATGATGTCGTTGGGGAACCGTAGGCGCCGGAGGATCGCATCGGCCATCTCAGACCCAATCTCCTCATGGCCTAGGAAGGACCCGAGCTGGTCTCCGACGCCCTTCGTGGTCGGCTTCCCGATGTCGTGGAGAAGGGCGGCCAAGCGTAGGGCGATGTCGCTCTCGGCCATCTTCCCGACTTCGTCGAGGACCATCATCGTGTGTTCGTCGACTGTCTCAAGATGGTGCGGGGTATCGTGTGGAAGGCCGACCATGCCTTTCCATTCTGGAACTAGGTGTTCCGAAATGCCATAGTCGGTCATCATACGCATGGCCTTGCCTGGCCGTTGGCCCATGAGGGTCTTCTGGAACTCCTCCTGGACCCGCTCCCAGGATAGCTTCTGCGTTCCAAGGAACTCCTTGAGCTTCGGGAGAGCCTTCCGCATCTCCTCCGCGGTCTCAGGATCGAGCTCAAACCCGGTCTTCTCGTGGAACCGGATGGCCCGGAGCATCCGTAGTGGGTCCTCTATGAAGGTCCCCTGCGGGTTGGGGGAGCGCAGGAGCTTGGAATCTAGGTCCGCAAGGCCCTTTCCGGTGGGGTCCACAATCCTTCCCCTGATATCAGGGGAGGTATTCTGGAGATCCTCGTAGATGGCGTTGACCGTGAAGTCCCGGCGCATGGCGTCTTCCTTAATGCCTGCGGCGGCCACCTCCGGCTTCCGGCTACCCTCCTGGTAGGTCTCCGACCTGGGGGCCGCCAAGTCGATTGGGACGCTATCCAGGCGCACCATGACGGTCCCCTGGTTCGTTAGTTCGCCGCCCTTGGCACCCCAGGCCTTCGCCAGGGCGTCGGAGAGCCTCTTTGGGGCCTCTAGGCCGTAATCGGGGTGTAGGACCACCACATCGAGATCCTTGGGGTCCTTCCCCATGAGCTTGTCCCGGACTGACCCACCGACCAGGTAGACCCGGAATCCACCCTCTGTCGCCGTGTCCTTGAGCTTCTGCAGGGCGGAGGAGGCGGCAGCCGGGTCTAGGGCGGCCCTTATCGATATCCCGATAGGAATATCGGAATTTCGATTGGAATACTTCTCTAGATTTGTGATGGAAAAGTCTGCCTTTTCGAGTTCGGCCAATCCCTTTCCAGTGGCCTCGTAGTCCAAGGCCATGAGCCCTGTCTTGGCGTTGAGGGACCACGGAACCCGGAGGGATCCCGCCGAGTGGAGCGTAGACACATCGAGCCGGATGGCGTCCGGCTTGTCGGTGAACCCGGTGGTGGCACCCTCTACGCGCGGGACTACCTCAGACTCGAGCCGCTGGATGACCATGCGGCGGGCCTCGTCTATGTCCATCGGCTCGGCTAGGAACCCGCGGACATGGAACCCGCGGTTCCCGCTAAAGGCGATGCGGACATTCTCGATGCCGTTGAAGCCCATCAGGGAGTCGCGGACCACGATGGCGGCATCGATGACCTTGGGCCATGGATAGCCTTCGCGTGGATCAAGGTCCACCCACACCATGTTGGTCGTCTTCCCCATGGCCTTATGGAACTCGACCGCCCGCCCGTTGTTTAGGCGATCGAAGTCCTCGACCGATTCAACGCGAATGGGTTCCTTGGTCTTCGAGTCGTTGCGTCGGACAACCAGCCCGGTCGGGGTCACGATGACCGTAGTCACCGGGGACCCGTAGAGCTGCGGGGCGAGCTTTTCCTTTACCGAATCGTAGTACTCCCAGATGTCGTGTTCCGTCAATCCGGAAGAATAGAAGTCGTTCGGGGGAACGATGACGGTGGCCGGGTGCTTAGGATAACCAGCTTCCCTATCCATCAAGACGGAAACCTCTCAAGCGGCTTATTGGGCCGCGGTATAACCGGAAGGGTCTGAGGCGAGCGGCACCTCCTCCTCAACCGCCACAATGCCGTCAACGCCAACGCTAGAACGACAACGGCGGCGAACAGAAGTTCTCGGGGCATGGAACGCGCACCCCCTTGACGGATTGTCCCATTCGCATTTCGTCACGCATCACTCGACCCTATACAAGAACGGGCTCTCAATGAGTTCGTTCGGCGTCAGGAACCTATCCCCGATGGGGTCCAGCCTAACCCCCGCCGCCGCGGCTGCCTTCGCCACGAAGGTCGCGCATGTCTCCGCGTGCTTCGAATCGAACGCGCCGAATACGAAATTCCATACATCATACCATTCTCCGACCATGTTCATGGCGCATGCGACGATCGAGTTGCGCTGCTCAAGCGTGACCCCACGGATGCGCCATAGCTCGATTCCGGGGTGTGACCAGTTTATCTTGGATTCTCGGCACTTGGGAAACCTGGCCTCGAACTGCATGAGGACATTCGAGGCTACCACGCTCATGTGGT
>Ga0315284_10004322_pt1 | contig 20177 bp, 18 predicted proteins | sample YL17G09_16_MG_FD_203696 | JGI IMG/M metagenome (GOLD analysis project Ga0315284, IMG submission 203696) | Sediment microbial communities from Yellowstone Lake, YNP, Wyoming, USA - YL17G09_16 | ecosystem: Environmental > Aquatic > Freshwater > Lake > Sediment | place: USA: Wyoming | collected...
CGGGAAAAGAAATCCGGATAGAAGGATCAGGGTGTCTTTAAGCACTTTTTTCCAATCGGTTAACCCCCCGGTTATCAGCCAGTAAAAAACTATTACCGGCGCATCAAAAAGAGCAGGAACTTTAAAGAGTGTTGCAACTCCGAAAAGAAATCCGGCGAAAAATATTTTTTTTGAAGTTAATTTTTCACCTAACAGAAGTAGAAAGGCAACAATGCTAGGTCCAATCATAAAGAGCTCGGCGTTAACTGTGTTACCTTCCAAAAGCGGTATGGTTGTCAGGAGTGCAAAAAAAACGGTAGAGATCTTGACTGCAGCTTCTGATTTAAGTACGAGCTTGGCAAGCTTGAAAAAGAAAGCCACTGTAAATAGGCTCCAAAACGCCAGGATAATCTTAAACCAAAAGAGATTTCCGGCCACCGCCGCCGTTAGATAAAGAAGCGGGGGCTTGTTGTCGTAGACATTCTTGTAAAGAGTCAGCCCCTGTCTGACACCCTGGCCGAGAGTTAAATATATCGTCTCGTCCCCGTAATAATAAGGTTCAAAAAAAGAGGGAATTCTAAGAACAAAGACTATGGCTAAAACTCCAACAACCCAGGCAGGAAGATGAATTTTGTGAATCCAGTGGTCTTTGGCCATAAATCATTATACCTTCTCCGTTACACGATATTCCATGGTGCATCTTGTGACTCGCGAGAAAAGTCTTTTTCGAGCGATAAAACAAGCTAAGACATATAGTACAGAGTGATAGTTCCTATACCTTTTCGGTCACTCTGTACTCTATATATTTCCCCAGCATCAACCTTGTATGGGCATCAAGCCCGGGGAGTGCCGAAAAGAAAAAGCCGGCTATGGGCATTAAAATAAACTCGAAGGGAGTAAGAATAACGCGCCAAATGGGCACCTCCTTAGGGCGTGGAGGTTTTTGAATATTGTCGATTATTATCATAATAGCAAGGAGCGCGAGTGCGATTGTTAATACAAACGAAGAAAGTCTTGGAACGGTATATCCCAGGGCAGTTCTCCCAAACGCCGGGTTTAGAAGTGTTGGGATAGTAAGCCCCAGGGTAATGATGAACCAATTAACGGGCCATAAGAAGTGTGCCCATATGACCTGAAAAAGTCTTGTAGTTTTATCCCAAAAAGGAACGTCGCGAGCTAGAAGGTAGTTTTTGATTATCCACGGATCATCGCTTACACCCCAGGCCCACCTTTTAATTTGCTCGTATTGATTACCCAGAGTTTTCCAAAATGACGTGGACTGGGCCGCGTCGGCGTGAAGTGGAAGGTATATGGGTTCGACTTCGATTCCACCCCCGCTTTTATAGAATGCCTTAAAAAATATTCCCCAATCCTCGGGGATCTTGTCCGCATCCCAATATCCGACCTTATCCAGGAGTGTAAAAGATAACGCATAGTTTTGAGCATTTATAAGTCGATCACGCCTGGGAAGCTGGGCGAGGTTCCAAATGGACATTAAAGTATTTGGAACACGGGTTATGGCCGGGATTTCCCAAATATTGTTGTAAAACATAACGGCAGGCTGCCAAAACATCTTGTACCTTTTGGGGTTATCCATGAATTTAAATGTCAAACAGGAAAAATGCTTTGGATGGAATTTGTGATCCGCATCGCAGGAGGAAACGGTTATGTAATTTATATCTAATTTTTCTTTATCAATGTAGTTGCCCTTCATCCAAATCGCGGCAAATCTTTCGTTTGAAGCCTTTCCGACAACCTCTCCCGTTTCGAGCTCGTGAATGGTCATGAACAATTTGGCAAACTTCTTGCCAAATTTGGAATTTAGAATTTGGAATTTGGAATCCCGATCCTGTTTTATTTCTTTTCCTTCCATAGCCAGAACGGGAATTATTTGTTTAGTTGGGAAATCCTGGTCGGCAAGAGACTGCAAAGTCCGCTCAAGGATATAAACGGGTTCCTTGTAGGTTGGAATAATGACAACGTGCCGGATTTTTTTCCAGTCCGGGAAATCCTTAACATCCGCCATCCAGTTATATTTCTTGGAAGCTTGGATTTTCAAATTGGAAACGATTGACGAGATCGCAATCTGCATCGATTGGAAAAACCAATAAATATTGAAAAATAAGACAAAATAGGCCACAAATGCCGGAAAAACAAAAATTCCCCAATAGGGGAGGAGAATAAGATTCCAGGACACAAACCCGGGTAAGATCTCCAGCGCTCTCTGGATGCCCTTCTCGTGTTTAACGATGTAGTTGCGCATAGCTAGTATTTTACTATACATTCAGTGAATCGGTGCCACTATGCAGCAATGAACTGAATGTTGAGCCAAGGTTTTCATTAAACCTTATCTTAAACGGGGGAACAATGGTTCAGGGGGTTCGATCTTTGTACCTGGTTTTATATTTGTCCAGCTGTCTTTGCTGATCGGGTTTTTAACGAGGAGTTTCTCGACGTTTAAAGTTTTGGCAATCTTGATTGAAGTTTCTGGTAAAAATGGGTAGATCTGCCAGGCTATTTGATGGATAGAATCTAGAAGCCCGTATATTACCCAGTTAAATTTCTCTTTGTCGGTTTTCGCAAGTTTCCACGGCTCGTTCTCGTTTATATATTTGTCCGCCTCCTGAATAAATTTCCAAACGGAACCAATGGCTTTATCAAATTGATACTCGGGTAGAAATTTGTCAACATCAGCCCAAGACCTTTTCCAGTTGTGTATGGAGTCATCAACCCTAAGCGGATGAGTGTCCGGGTCGGCTTGAATATCTGGGACTTTTCCGCCGGAAAGCGCACAAACCCTCGAAACCATATTTCCCAGACCGTTTGCTAATTCTCCATTATAAACATCTCTCAATTTTTCCTCCGAAAAATCTCCATCCGTAAATGGAGAGAATTTGGCTAAAAGGTAGTACCTAAGGGCGTCGGCTCCATATTTTTCGATTAAATCTGCTGGGTCAACTACATTCCCCAAAGTCTTTGACATCTTTTGGCCGTTAACAGTGAAATATCCATGAACAAAGATCCCTTTTGGAAGTTCAAGACCGGCCGAAAGGAGAAACGCTGGCCAATAAACTGTGTGGAACCTGGTAATCCCTTTGCCGATAACATGCAGGTCAGCTGGCCACCATTTATTGTACTTTTCATCATCCCTTCCAAAGCCAATTCCTGATTGGTAGATATTTAAAGCATCGAACCAAACGTACATCCTTTGAGTATTATCTTCTGGCACAGGGACTCCCCAGTTTTTTGCTCTTTCGTTTGTTCGAGAAATACTAATGTCTTGGAGCGGTTCTTTTAAGAATGACGAGACTTCATTTTTTCTTTCATTGGGGGTTATTCTTAATTTGTCCGATTCGATGAGCTCGATTAATTGTTTTTGGTATTTAGAAAGTCTAAAGAAGTAATTTTCTTCGGAAACTGTTTCTAACTTTTTTCCGGGATGCTCAAAACACTCTCCCTTTTCATTTAATTCGGAGGGCAAATAAAACTGCTCGCAGCCTATGCAATAGAGGCCATTGTAAGTTTTCTTATAAATGTCTCCGGCTTTATCACAAAGCTCCCAGAGTTTTTGTGAAGAAGGGTGGTGTGTTTTTTGGTCGCTTCCTTTTTGCCAAATATCGAATTGGCAATGGAGCTTCTTGGTCAACTCGAAGAATTTTTCGGTGTTTCTGTCAACAAAACTTTGGACTCCCTCTCCGGCTTTTTCGGCGGCTTGGACGTTTTTCAAGGCATTTTCGTCTCCGCCGGAAAGCATCAGTACATCTTCTCCTAAAAGTTTGTGATAACGGGCAATCGCGTCAGTTTGTACAAATTCAAGCGCATGCCCAATGTGGGGGACTGCGTTAACGTAAGGGATAGCAGCAGTTATGTAGAATTTCTTGTTCATGGTCGTATTTTACCCTTTTTTGAACTAAAAAACCTCCTTGCGGAGGTTGTCGCCATCGAGAGGGAGCCTCGCTTAGGTGATCCTTTCTTCCATTTCGTTAAGATTTTTAGCTACTTTCCAGTTAAGAGATGCCAACTCGTCTTGGCCTTGATGTCCATGGACAAAACCGAGTGTAACAAGACCATTCACAACCCTATCCCACTTTTCTGCATCCGCTCCTTCTAAATACCTTATGGTACCGTCTTGATTTTCAATAATTACCCTTTTTGGTGATTCTTTTTCACCCTCCTTTGAGGGCTCTTTATCTCGATCTTTCATATAGTTATGCATCTTAACTACCAGATTTATAAAAGTCAAGTGTAATGATAAGTCGTACTCGGTTTTTTTATTTCTTAGTTATTTTCTTAATTCTTTCTGCCCAGACATTGGCCCATTCTTCGGCCTCGATTTTTTTAAGGGCCAGCTTGATTCCCTCTTTTTTCAATGATTTTTGACCATCGGTGATTTCTTTTGGAGTGGCCAGGAGATTCCTTTTAATGTTTTCTTTGTCCCTGCCCTTTTTAAGCCAGTAGGCGATAGAGATTCTTTTAATATATTTCTCGAGTTCTTTGCTATCAAAAAAATCAGTCAGGAAAATTTCAATCTCCCTTCGGTCTTTCAAATCGTCAATCATTTGGGAGAAAGTCCGAAGCAGTTGCCTTTTTAGCGAAGGATTTATCATGTATGCCCGAAATATAGCTCGATACACACCGCAATTGCAACCATCAAAAGTAGATTGAGTATGTTCCCAATCCCAAAGTAGGCGAGGATTAGAAAAAGTGTAATTGAGACTGATCCGATTAAACCCCTCCGGCCCCCTGCAAAAATTAATGAGAAAGTAAACAGGAGGCAGGAAAAGATAAGAACAAAAAATAAAGGAACCGCAGCAAAGGTGTCAGGGTCAATAAAATAAATTAAACTCCCTAGAAATAGCCAGAGAAAGATTGTGATCAAAAGAGTGGGGAGAAAGTTTTTTCTTTTAAGAACTTGTTGTTTACGCAACTCTCTTTTCATACTCTATAATAGGGCAATGGATCCGACAATTATCTTAATTATAGTATTAACAGCCCTCGTTTTGGTTGTTGTTTTTCTCAACAGAAAACTATCCGATTTGAAAGAGTCCCAAAAACCTTCCGAGGAACTCTTGGAAATTATTAAAACTCTTCAAAGCGGGTCGCGCGAGGATAGACGCGACCTTTTATCTTCGCTACAGAAAAATACACAGGCGGTTAATGATCGTTTGGATAACGCTGCCCGTGTAATCTCTGCCGTCCAGCGGAATTTGGGGGAGATGAGCGAAATCGGCAAAGGCATAAGAACGCTTCAGGATTTTTTGCAGTCGCCAAAACTCCGTGGGGGACTTGGGGAAGAAGTTTTAAAGGAAATGATCGGGCAGACCTTTCCTAAAAACGCCTTTCATTTACAGTATCCTTTCAAAAGCGGGGTAAAGGTAGACGCGGTTCTTAAAACCGAAGCAGGGCTTCTTTGTATAGATTCAAAATTCCCCATGGAGAATTTTAATGTGATGTTAAAGGGGGAGACGGAGGCCGAAAGAAATTCTGCAAAAAGGCAGTTTACCCAGGATGTTAAAAAGCACATAGAGGATATAAGTAGGAAATATATATTGCCCGAAGAAGGAACAATGGATTTTGCCTTAATGTATATCCCTTCAGAAGCGGTTTACTATGAAGTTGTTAATATTCAGGAACTTTCCACTTTTGCGAGAAAACTAAGAGTCTATCCTGTTTCGCCAAATACTTTATACGCCCATCTTCAGGTTCTCCTTTTGTCGTTTGAAGGCAAAGATTTGGAGCTAAAATCCAAAGAAGTTTTCAGGATTTTAAGAGCCATTCAAAAAGATTATGGCAAGGTAGAGGAAAATTTGAGTACTTTACAAAAACATTTGAACAACGCTTATAACATGATGAGCAATGTCTTTGGTAGCTTCACCCAGTTAGGCCAAAAAATTAGTAGTACACAAAGATTGAGTGGAGGGGCAGGAAAGAAGGAATTGAACGAATAATTTCGTGCTACAATCTGATCGTGGTAAAGGACACATCAAACCTCAAACTAAATAAAGAACAGCAGGATGCAGTTAAGTTTGGGAATGGACCATTACTTATTATTGCGGGGGCGGGGACGGGGAAGACGACGGTTATAACCGAAAGAATTAAATACCTCATTTTCGGTAAATATGCAAAGCCTTCAGAAATTCTGGCACTAACCTTTACGGAAAAAGCTGCGCGGGAAATGGAAGAGAGAGTGGATATTGCCATGCCATACGGGTACACGCAAATGTGGATTATGACTTTCCATTCTTTCTGCGACAAAATTTTAAGACGTGAGGCACTGCACATCGGACTCGACCCTAAATATAAATTAATGAGTGAAGCGGAGTCTGTTCAGCTTTTAAGAAATAATCTTTTTAAATTGGATCTGAATTATTTTAGACCCCTGGGAAACCCCAATAAATTTTTGAGTGGAATGCTACAGCATTTCAGTCGGTTACAAGATGAAGACATCGCACCCAATCAATATATTGATTGGGTGAATTCAAAATTTAAAATTAATAATTCAAAATTAAGTGACGAGGACAAGGTAGAACGTGATAAATACAAAGAACTAGCCAACGCCTACAAAATGTACGCTGAGGTTAAGGTAAAAGAAAGCGTTTTGGACTTTGGGGATCTGATTGTTAAGACCTTAAAGCTTTTTAGAGACCGGCCCAACATTTTAAAAGAATACCAAAAGCAATTTAAGTATTTGCTGGTGGATGAATTTCAGGACACCAACTTTGCACAAAACGAGTTGGCGATTCTTTTGGCGGGGAAAGAAAAGAATATAAACGTGGTTGGAGATGACGACCAGTCGATTTATAGATTTCGTGGGGCAGCAGTAAGCAATATCGTTCAATTTCGAAAAAGCTTTCCCAAAACAAAAATTGTTGTTCTTACAAAAAACTACAGAAGCACCCAAGAAATTTTAGATAGGAGTTATGACCTGATTCAATTTAACAACCCCGATCGGCTTGAGGTTGTGGAGAAGATTGATAAGAAACTGGTTTCCCAAGTTGCAAAAGACGGCACCGAAATCAGTTTTATACATGCAGATAGAGTTGAGAACGAAGCGGATCTAATTGCCAAAGAAATCCTTCGACTCGTGGAACTCGCTCAGGACTATAGTTACAAAGACTTTGCGATATTAGTGAGAGCTAACAATCATTCCGAACCGATAATGCGGGCCCTCTCCCGCCACGGGATTCCATACCAATTCTTGGGTCCGGGAAGGCTTTTTAAACAGTCGGAAATAGTGGATCTTGTTTCCTATCTCAAAGTTCTTTACGATTTTACCGACTCGGTAGCCTTTTATCGACTTCTTTCGATTGACCATTTTGGAATAACCGGTAGGGAACTGGCGGAACTTGGGAATTATGCCAGAAAAAATAATATTTCCCTTTTTGAGTCGGCAGACCACCTTTCGCGCGAGGCTTCGGGGTGGCAAGGAAAATCTAAAGAAACTATAAAAAGTTTACTCAATATTGTCGATAAACACCTTGATTTGGTCAAAAAGGAGACGGCGGGGCAGTTGCTTTATTACTTCCTTGAAGAGACGGGTCTTTTACTAAAACTTTTATCTCCTGAGTCAGCTGAAGCGGAGAATAAAGCCAAAAACATCTCTAAATTTTTCGATAAGCTGAAGACTTACGAAGTTGATCATGAAGATGCAAGAGTTCTGGCAGTCGTCGACTGGCTGGACCTTTCAATGGAACTTGGGGAATCTCCTCTGGCAACAAACGAGGATTGGACCGATATAAATGCTGTAAACATTTTAACTGCCCATAGTGCTAAGGGGTTGGAGTTTCCAGTCGTTTTCCTTGTTAATTTGGTGGGCCAGAGATTTCCGACAAGCGAGCGCCGTGAGCAAATTCCTATTCCCGATGCACTTATAAAAGAGGTATTGCCGGTGGGGGATTATCATCTGGAAGAAGAGCGCCGTCTTTTTTATGTGGGGATGACCCGCGCAAAAGAAAAATTATTTTTTACAGCTGCAGATTATTATGGAGAAGGAAAGCGGGAGAAAAAACTTTCACCGTTTATTTTTGAAGCCTTGGGTGATAAAGCGGTTGGTTCTGAAGAATTGACTGTCAAAGTTAATCAATTATCATTTCTCGATTACGAGTCCCATGAAACACAAGTCACTAGTCACAAGCCACCTCTCCAAATTGATTATCTTTCTTACTCTCAAATTGGAACTTTCCAGACTTGCCCATTACATTACAAACTAAAATATATTTACAAAGTCCCAACTCCGCAGTCATCAAGCCAGTCTTTCGGAACCTCGATGCACTCAACTCTCAAAGATTTCTACGAAACCTTGAGAAACCTAGCCTTCGCTAAAGCTATGGCAGGCAACAAGCGGCTGGAAAAAGTAATGTTTGATTTACTTAAGAAAAATTGGGTTAGCGATGGGTTTAAATCTAAAGAGCATGAAAGGAAATTTTTTGAGAAAGGAAAGGTTTACTTATCGGGATACTTAAAAGATGGATTTGATCCGAAAGTATTGCCGGTCGCCTTAGAACAACCATTCACTGTGCCACTAACCATGAATCACCAATCACCGGCCACACCGCCCTTAAAGATCGGCGGGAAAATCGATAGAGTAGATGTTTTGCCGGACGGAACAATCGAGATTGTTGACTATAAAACGGGCGCAACGATTCCGACGCAAAAGGAAGTTGATCAAAATTTGCAGTTAAGTTTTTACGCTTTGGCTGCAACAACAATTCCCACAGAACCGTTTGGGGTAACTCCCGATAAAGTAAAACTCTCATTATACTTTTTAGACAGTCAGGAAAAAATTTCCACTACTCGCACCACAAAACAGTTGGAAGATGCGGTAGCCGAGATTTTCAAAGTGAAAGAAGAAATAGAGAAATCTGACTTCAAGTGTAGTGGTCACATGTTCTGCCAAATGGGCTGCGAATTTTCACTATTTTGTAAAAGTGAGGATTGACCTTGCATTATAAGTTACAATAGATATATGCATCTTTGTTCAAAACCACAAAAAGTTGTTAATCAATTAACAAAAGAGTGGTGCTACGAACCGAGACTTTTTGCCACGAACGGTACGAATTTGCAGTGGTTTAATAAAAAGTTTGCAACTGAAGAATTAGCAAACTTATATATTTATATAAATAAAAATATAATCATCTCTAGCTATTTTTGAATCAGCTTATGCATAATAACAACTTTTTTGTAAAAGGTATCACAATCTCTATTGTTATTGTCGCTTTTGCCGCCGCTTATTACTTAGTTGTTTTCCTTCCCAAAAAATATGAATCTGAACAAGGTTTAAGACTTTATGAACAGACATTAAAACAGGGAGTTGATAATCAAAAGAAAAAAGATATGGAAAACTGTGTTAAAGAACTAGGAGAAAAATTGAATGATAAAGATTTTATAAAAAGCTTTAGCAATCTCCCTGGAACATTAGATAATGCCGAACAGATAAGAGATATTTACATAAAAAATTGCATGTCTAGGAAAGGATATTCTGATTTTGAATAGTTTATTGTTTATCAATTCTTGGTTAGTGGCTGTTTTGGTGTATTCGGTATTTATAACTTATATCTGCAGGAAAAAAAACGCTTGGGACGTGATTTTCTTTAATTCAACTCTTTCAATTTTTGTGTTAGTTGTCCTATTTTTTACTCGAGTGATGTAAGTACAAAAAATATCATAGTTGGATCATTGGGTATAATAGCTACTGCCGAAAAAATTATAAGTGTATTTAGAAAGAAGTAATTGATAACCCTTAAAGGAGGCTCCCTGCAAGGTATATATAGTTTTACTTTAATGATCTAGATCATTAAACAATATCCCTTTCAGTTTGAGGTTAAACATACCAAGACTTCCTTTAACTGGAACCAGGGGACTGATTGGGCGCAAGTTTCGGAGAAACCAGGCTTGGGCTTTGGGATAAACTTTTATACATGCTTTCCTTTCGTGTTCCTTTGTCATCGGCTTAATGTCAAAGAGTTCTACAATGCAGAGCGCTTTGCCATAAGGTTCAATTTTGGGATTTTGCGAAGAACAAATCACTAAATCTCCGCGGTATTTTGTTGACCACTTTCTTGTCTCTATTGTTTTCTTTCCGCTCGCAACCAGATTTGCCCAGGGTTGTCTGAGAGAAATAGCTCTGTAGATCATAAGGGTAATCGGAATTTGGTATAGCAACCGGGGTAGAGAACTTCACGGCCACCAAAAGACTTTTTGAAATGGGAAAAGCCGAGCCAACTTCTATTAGGGAAGCGGGGATCGTAAACACCTTCAAAGTCAAAAACCTTGCAATTTTGCTTCTTAGCCCATAGTAAACCATTCCAGAGGAGGGAGTATTGAGAGAGGGAAGTACGGCCTTCGTTATTTGTAAATCCGTACCAATAATATCCAACATCGTGTAAAGAACGCGTGAAAAGCGCTCCTCCTGTAATACTGCCAGATATATTGTGCGACGCAAGGAATACGGAATAATTATCGGGGAAACTATTGTGTAAATTCAGAAGTTGTTTAACGGTCGGCACGTATCGATCAAATTTAACAGATTTTTTCCATGATTCACGCCATTTTACTATCTCATCGGGAGTAGAATACTGATGAATGTCTGGCTTCGCTCCCCCGTCTCGCGAAGCCCTGAGCAACGTCGAACGGGCATCTTTCTTGAAATGGCTAAATATTGTTTTTTGGCTTGATGTTAAGTCAATTTGAAGTGTTTTTGAGGGCAAATACGGCGACTTGCTAAGTTTATAACCCTTGTGAGATAATAAGTTATGATCAAGCACGGAATCGACGATGGAGGTTAAGTTGGGCTCTAAAATAATCTGAAAAACCCGGTATTTTCGGCACAATTTATCGATCGTGTTAAAATCAATCTTCTCCGGCCGTTGAAGCTTCAAAACCGATCCAATCAATGGGAATTTCCTGATGAAGTAGTTTGTTTTATCGATTCTCTCTACAATCCAACCCCCTCCTTTTAAGTAATTGGCGTAATGTTGGGACTGTCTTATGTCATTCATCTGAATATGATATATCGATATATCATACGCGGCGGCAGCTTAAAATCTATGTTTTGATAATCCGAAACGGGCGGCGAGTTTGAGACTTGGCCAGTGAATCCATTCGCCGATCTTATATAAGAAGTACATCGGCTTATTAATAACCAGGTCCCAAGTTCCTAAAAATTCAATAACTTTTGGGTTATAGCCCTCCTTGAACTTTGTAAACCCTTTGCCCTCCTCCCTGCCCCAAAGATCAAGGGTTTTTAGTCCCATTTTTTTACCGAACTTTATCGCTTCCCACATCATCAGGTTGTTGGCCATTACATTTTTATATTTTTCGGTGGAGGCGCCATAAGGGTAATACAAAAAGTCTTTCCAAGAAAATAAAATCCAAGTTGTTATGACTTGCCCTTCCGACGCGCTAGCGATGCTGTCTGCTTTGTGCGAAGGAGGGTTGTATGTTGCGGCTAATAAATGTGCGATAGGTTGTAAGTTGTTTGTTGTAGGTTGTTTGTTAAGATATTTCCACATCAGTCTGTGGTATTTTTCTGTGTGGGCGTAAAATCCCTGGCGGTTGACCGTTTCGCGGGTTAGGTTCAGATATCTTTCGAATGTTTTGTCGGAACCGTCTTCGGACACTTTCACTCCGTTTCTGTCTGCAAGTCTGATGTTGTAGCGGGTCTTTGGGTGAAATGATTTCATCAAATCCTCCTCACTGGGTTTGAGATCAATCCAGAAAGTTGAGGGAGTAAAAACCGTTTTTCCCGGAACCGCGCCTGACCTGCCGAGTAACTGAATTGTCGAATTGGTCTTTATCACATTAGGCTCCAACTTTATGAAGATTAAGTTGTTTTCTTTTCCGATTTTTCTTAAATTCCGAAGCATTGTTTTGGTGGGAGCCGAACCTTTTTCAAAAATACCGACTTTGTAGCTAATGAAGGGTAGTTTGTGAAGAGTTAGAATGCCGTATTTTGTCTCAAGAACCTCGTTCCCCCACTCCCGCCTAAACTCCGCCCAAAAAGAAGTCTGCAAGGGGTGGGTGGCGATTTTATCTAGATTAGTCATGGTCTAAATATTTCTCGATAATATCATCGAAAGTTTCTTCTGCGCCCCCCATAGCCTTGGCGAAGGAGGGTGATTCCGCACCTATATTCTCAAGCAAGTTTTCAGATATGTCCATTATAAACCTTGAAGGGGGGTTATTTAGTTTTTCACCGAAGTAGAGGCGGGAGTTGGCATAAGTTAGATAAAGAATATCTTTGGCCCGGGTGATACCGACATAGGCCAAGCGCCTCTCTTCTTCCAGTTGACTTGAGTCCATCAGACTTCGGGAATGGGGGAAAAGTCCCTCCTCCATTCCAACGATAAAAACGGTCGGAAATTCAAGTCCTTTGGCAGCGTGCAAAGTCATTAGCGTAACCGCATTTTTTGTTTGGTTTCTCGGGCCGGCTTCAACGAGAGCCACGTTTTCCAGGAAATCATTTATATCGGGAAACTCCGTGGCAACACTTCTTAGCTCTTTTATGTTTTCAAGTCTGGCCAAATTTTCCTCTGACTCTTTTTGGAAGAGTGCTAAATAATCTGTCTTTTGAATTACCCCATCCAAAAAATCCAAAGTAGTCATACCTTTTGCCTCCGACATCTCTTTTAGTTTTTCAAACCGCCTTAGTCCAATCTTTTCAATTCTTTTTCTGGAAACGGAGTCTTTTGGATTCACCAGATATTTAATATAGCTAATTACGTCTTTAATTTCTTTTCTGTCATAAAACCTGACGCCCCCGACCAGCATGTAAGGAATTCCTGCATGTAAGAAAGCCTCTTCCAAAACTCGGGATTGGGCATTGGTGCGGTATAGGACGGCGATATTGCTATAAGTGACTGGTGATTGGTGATTAGTGGTTAGTGACTCGATTTGGGAAACTATAAAGTCGGCCTCATCAAAACCGTTTCTTGCAGCATACAACCTGATTTTTGCTCCGGCATTTTTCTCCGTCCACAGTTTGAGAATCGGATGGGAAGTGTTTTTGGAAATGACCAAGTTTGCTGCATCCAAAATGTTTTGGGTTGAGCGATAGTTTTGCTCCAAATTAATTATTTTTATGTCAGAATAATCTCTGATCAAATAGTTTATATTTTGGTAGTCCGCCCCGCGCCAGGAATAGATAGACTGGCTTGCATCTCCCACTGCGGTAATATTTTTCCTTTTTCCAACCAAAAGTTTTGTCAAAACATACTGAATTTTGTTTGTATCCTGCCATTCGTCGACAAAAATATGAGTCAGTTTGTGCTGCCATTTTTCCAAGACCCCCCGAACTTCTTTGAAGAGCTTGACGGTTTTAATTAAAAGGTCGTCAAAGTCGAGAGCATCATTTTCTTTTAGTTTTTTCTCATAAGCTTCGTAGACTTTTGCAACAATCTCTTGCCACTCACCTCGGATAAAATCTTTATACTCCGCCGGAGTAAGCATTTGATTCTTGGCCTCAGAAATTCCATTAAGAATTGCGGCGGGATTATATTGATCGGTATCAAGATTCAGTTCTTCCAAAATCTGTTTGACCAAATCTTTTTGGTCCTGTTCGTCATAAATTACAAAACCTATTGGAATTCCAATGTATTTCCCGTCAATCCTAAGAACCTTTGCGCAAAAAGAGTGAAAAGTCCCCACCACTGGTGAACTGTTAACTGTTGGCTGTTGACTGTTAACGAGACGCAAGACTCGTTCTCTCATTTCGTTGGCAGCCTTATTTGTAAAGGTCAGAAGGAGGGCGTTTTCAGGTTTAATTAAGTTTTGGGAAATAAAATAGGCGACTCGGTGGGTCAAAACTTTGGTTTTCCCGGATCCGGCGCCTGCTAAAACCAAAAGTGGACCATCGGTGTAGGTTACTGCCAGTTTTTGTTCTTTATTTAAACCCGTTATACTAGTATCTGCCATGACTGATAATATCACGAAGAAGAAAAGCCCACTCGTTGTTGTTCTTCTCGTCCTTTTAGGGATTTTGGCCCTGATTGTTTTTGGGGTCCAAAGAAGCATCGGTATAGGCACTGCAATTGCCATCACATCAAATTTTATAACTGCTCCGACGAATAAAATTGACTCTCAAAATGGTCGAACCAACATTTTGGTTATGGGAAGGGCTGGTGGTAGCCACAAAGGACCCGATCTGACTGACACAATACTTCTGGTTTCCGTTGGACTTAAAAAACCGAGTATAACCATGGTTTCACTTCCGCGGGACCTTTGGATTCCTGAAATCCGTGCAAAGATAAACTCGGCTTATTATTGGGGCAAAAACGGTTCCCCTTATTTAGATGTTTCGGAAATGGGCGGAGGAATCTCTTTTTCGAAAATTATTGTCGGGGAAGTCGTGGGGCATCCGATTCAATATGGAGTTGTTATAGATTTTACAGCGTTCAAAGACATTATCGATGCCCTTGGGGGAATAAAAGTTGATGTTGCCAAAGGTTTTACCGACAAGCTTTATCCTATTGCCGGACGAGAGAATGACACTTGCGGTGGGGACACGGCCTTTGCCTGCCGTTATCAAACAGTTTCGTTTAGCGCCGGGACTCAAACCATGAACGGGGATACGGCTTTAATTTTTGTCCGTTCCCGCCACGCAGAGGGTGACGAGGGTACTGATACGGCTCGGGAAGCCAGACAGCAAAAAATAATTGAGGCAATAAAGAAAAAAATTACGAGCCCTTGGGTTTTTCTTTCTCCCAGGGTCGACTTGGCGGTGTTTAATGTCTTGAAGAAATATGTTGAGACGGATATGGATAGCACGTCCGCTGCAATTGTCGCTCGAAAGGTGGCTAACGGAAGTAAATCGATAAATCAGTTTTTGATTCCCCAGGAACTTTTGTTTAATCCCCCGATTTCAAGAACTTATGACAAACAATATGTTTTTATACCCAAGGCAGGAAATGGTAAGTGGGAAGAAATTAACAAGTGGTTTACTGACGTGCTGATTTCTAACTAAAAAGCCCATTGTCCTTTCACAGCGATTCCGGTTAGGTAAAAAAGAAGAGCCATCGAGATAACAACCCAGGCGATTCTAAGGGTTTTCCGTTTAAGGATACTCGCCAGAATCAGGAAGAAAGGTGGAAGGGATAATAAATACCGTGGAGCGCTTAAGATAAATCCGGTTGATGTAAAAAAGATAACTCCCAAAAGATAATAAACAGCCCAGGAAAGACGAATTTTTAATTTTTTATAAAAAGATAGTGGAACAAAAATCCAGGCGACAGTTGACGTGATTGCTTCAGCAAGACCAATATAAATCCGATATTCACCCCATTTAGTAGAAAGGACTGCCACTCTCCACGATTGGTAGATTCCCTGCCAAGGGAAGGCAAAGGATTTTTGCCAATGGTCCTTCAGAATTTTTTGAAATGCAAAAATGTCGTTGTAAACAAAATAATTAATTGCCAAGTATATGGAGACGAATAAAACCGAAAATATTATTAAAATTGGAATCCTGATCATTTTTTTCGATTTAATGGCCTCGATTGTGAGAGCTGGCCACATTAGAATTCCGAACGGTCTGGTTAGAGTTGCCAGCCCCGCAGTCATGCTAGACAAGACTGTTTGATTATTATCAAAAAGATAGAATGAAAGACAAAATAGTAATATGAACAATGACTCTGGATACGAGGAGGAGAAGAAAAAGGAAGTAGGGAAAATAGCCATTAAAAAAACCACAAAAAATGAAAATTTTTCCGAGTAGTGTTGTTTTAGCAATTTATAAAAAACAACCCCCGCGAAAACAAATGAAATATTTGAAAGCAAAATGCTTCCGAGAAGTGAATTGCCAACAATTAGGTCTATTGTACTTATGACGGCTGGATATAGTGGTAAGAAGACGATAAAGTTTGATTCATCTCCCAGATTGGCATATCCATGTTGGGAAATATATACATAATGCGAGCCGTCCCAGTTTCCCGCAAAATGCATGATGCTTCCTGCGTAAACAAAAAGCGCAATTCTTGTTATTATCAATAATATGATTAGTTTTTTTAGCATTTTGAAAAACTGGTAAAATATATACTATGTCTCTCTATTTCAATTATCTCAAAAAATTTGGCTTTCTTAAATTCCTAATTATTATCCTGTCTTTGGGCTTTTTTATTTTCGAAATAATCTACAACCTCCATGTGACGGAATTCCAGCAATTTTCCCTTTTGGCGGACTCTTTTTTGCAGGGGAAGTTCTATTTCACTCAGGTCTACTCTTCATGGTGGCACGATGCGGTTACTTTCAATGGTTACAATTATTGGCCACAAGGGCCACTGCCTGCGGTGATACTGATGCCTTTTGTGCTTGTTTTTAAAGGCCTAAATTTGTTTTTTTATCAAGGCTACCTGCAAATATTCCTTAACATTGGAGTTTATTTCTTAGTCTATAAAATTTCCAAAAAATTTGGCTACAATTCTACCGATAGTCTATTTTTTGCTTTTGCGTTTTCCTTCGCCTCCGCATTTATGGGAGTTTCTTTCTGGCCAACAGGATGGTTTTTTGCTCAAGTGGTTGCAACCTTCTTTGTTTTCTTTGCACTGAATGAGTATTTTACAAAAGGCAGACTATGGATAATCGGAATACTTTTTGGTCTAGTTTTCTTAACTAGAATCACCGCCGCGTTTGGGTTATTTTTTATCATTTGGAACATAGTGTTTAATAAGAATCTAAGACTCGGCAAAAAGATTAGAAGTTTTTTGACGGTTATTATTTCTATAACCCCTTTTGTGTTGTTATTTGGGATTTACAACTACTTGCGGTTCGGGAATTTTTTTGATCAGGGGTATATGCTGCAATCAATTGCTGGAAATTTATCTGTAGCTAAAGATAATGGTTTATTTAGTTTAGTTCACATTCCGGGAAACATTTATTATTTTCTGGTAGCAGGACCCATTCCTATTTTTGGAGACACATCCTCCCATGTATTGACATTTCCATTTCTTAAGGCAGACCCTTGGGGATTGGGTTTGATATTTACTTCGCCCTATCTAATATATCTTCTTTTTCTTTCCTATAAAGATAAATTTTCAATGAGAATTATTTTGACGATTTTAACGATTGCAATCCCGGTTTTTTCGTACTACGGAATTGGTTGGTATCAATTTGGATATAGATATTCGCTTGATTTTTTGCCTCTGATATTTATCCTTTTTATGAGAAACTACAGACTGAAATATGGAAATTTATCTTTAGGGTTAAAATTGGCAATTACTTTTTCTGCGATTTTTAATTATTATTTGTTTTCGTCGATATTTGGCATATGAAAATTTTTAAACTTAGGATATTTTGGATTTTAGTTGCGGGATTGGCTGTCAGGTTTTTGCTTTCGTTTTTTGGAACACTCCAACTGGACCAGGGGACTTTTGTGGCTTGGAGTAATGAATTAGCCCTAGGGGGTTTGAAGAACTTTTACAATTCCTGGAGCGACTACCTTCCCGGATATCTTTACATCCTCTGGCTTTTGGGAAAAATAAATTTGCTGGGTATTGTTCCACAGGTACTCCTCTATAAACTTCCGGCAATAATTTCTGATGTACTGACAGGATATTTGATTTACAAGATTTTACGAAGATCAAAAAACCTGCCTGCCGGCAGGCAAAGTGAAAAGTGGGGGCTAATTGGGGCGGCGATTTACCTCTTTAACCCGGCGATTTTGGGCAATTCTGCACTTTGGGGGCAAGTTGACTCTTTGACAGCACTGTTTTCTGTTTTAGCCGTTTACTTTTTACCCTTTACTTTTTACCTTTCCGCTGTAAGTTTGGCATTTGGAACACTTATAAAACCCCAAACGGCATTTATATTCCCAGTGGCTCTTTTTTTATTTGTTAGAAACAAAAGAAAAATTTCAGACTTTTTAATTTACTGTTTTACGGGCTTACTTGTTTTTATAATCGCCTTTGTTCCATTTTGGAATCACGGAAACTTAGTGTCATTCATTTTAGAAAGGATTGGAAAATCGCTTGGTGAGTATCCTTTTACTTCCGTTAATGCATTTAATTTTTGGGGATTAACCGGGTTTTGGAACCCGGACACAATCTATTTTCAGATAGGAGGTTACACCCTGGTTTTGCTTGCTTTCCTTTTCCTCTCTTTCAAACTTTGGGAAAAGAAAAACGCCCCTTACTTTTTAATATCATTTGTTTTTGCGGCCTGCTTTATTTTCTTTACGAGGATGCACGAGAGGCACTTACTCCCGGTTTTTGCTCCGCTTGCGATTGTTGCGGTTGAAAACCCAATACTTCTAATTCCCTATCTCGGTTTTTCGCTAACTTACTGCGCCAATCTTTATTACTCTTACATTTGGATTACGAATGATTTTAAAGAAGTTTTTTCAGACTCCCTGATTAAGTTTTTTTCGCTTCTCAACGTCTCTTTGGTTATTACTGTTTTTTACTTCTCGATCAAAAAGTTGAACATTGGTTGGGAAAAAATAATTTTATTTATTAATAAGTTTGTTAATCCCAAAGACAGAAAGATAATGGAGTTTAAATTTCCGAAGATAAACTTGTCAAAGAAAAGGTACAAAATAATCCTCACAGCCATTTTGACCTTTGCGTTTATCACGAGAGTTTTTGATTTAAAATCCCCACCCAATGAGTATTTTGACGAGGTCTATCATGCTTTTACGGCAAAAGTGATGATGGGCGCGGATAGCGCTAAGGCTTGGGAATGGTGGAACACACCCCCTGAAGGTTTTGCTTACGAATGGACGCACCCCCCACTTGCCAAGCTCGGGATGGTGTTGGGAATGAAGGTTTTTGGCGAAAACTCTTTTGGATGGAGAATCCCCGGAGCCGTCTTGGGTGTAATATCGGTTTTTTTGGTCTACTTACTCGGTAGGTATATTTTTAAGGACGAAGTAGTCGGGCTTCTTTCTGCCGGAGTTTTCAGTTTGGACGGCCTGCCGCTTGTTATGGGCAGGATCGGCATGAATGACGGTTACCTTCTCTGTTTTACGCTTCTTTCCATATATCTGTTTTTGCGTCAGAAGAATTTTCTTTCCGCCTTCGTGTTCGGACTCGCTATTGCTTCCAAATGGTCCGCAATTTGGGCAATTCCGATTTTGGGAATAATCTGGCTACGGCGCACGAAAAAATTTGAACCTTCGAACCTTTGGTTTTTGGTTTTACCGGTTGGGATTTACCTTTTGACCTATCTTCAGATGTTTTTGACGGGACATGATTTATCTGTCTGGTGGGGAATGCAGAAGCAGATGTGGTGGTACCATACGGGGCTTAGGGCAACTCACCCCTATACATCTGCCTGGTGGAGCTGGCCTTTTCTTATACGCCCAATATATCTTTATACCAGCGATGAGGTTTCGGGGATGGTTGCAAGAATATATGCTTTTGGTAACCCGTTTGTTTTTTGGTTTGGATTTATCTCGGTAATCTTGAGTTTTATTTATTCATATTTGGAAAAGAATAAAAAATTGGCATTTGTGATATTTGCCTATCTTATTTTCTTTGTCCCCTGGGCGCTTTCCCCAAGAATTATGTTTCTCTACCACTACCTTCCCTCAATTCCATTTTTGGCGATTGCCACGGGTTATGTTTTACGCCGCAATCCGAAATTGATAATTGGATATTTGTTTATTGGTTTATTGGTGTTTATTTACTTCTATCCCCATTGGGCCGGTCTTCAAGTACCGCTGTGGTTGGACACGAGTTATTACTGGTTATCAAGTTGGAGGTAAAGCAAAGCTTAGCCAGTCAAAGCCCTGGTAGTAATTACGCCGGGCCGGGGTATAAGTTTCCTTTGGAAAGAAAAATAATTAGGAGCCCTATACAGAGGATTATTAGGAGGAAGGTGCCAACAGACCATCCTCCGGAGTGGGGGAAAAAAGTGTCAAACGGGTAGTACTGGAAAACTTCTCTCCTTAATCTCTTGAGAGAATTTGTGGTTACGAGATAAATGAGTATGCCAATCAAAGTAATGGCTAAGGCAACGGTGATTTCAATGTAATTTATTCTCACAAACTCCAGAAGAGTATTGGTAAGGACTTTGGTGGCATTCATTCTAGAGTGCTAGCAGTAGCGATCCAAGTATAACGGCTGCTCCGAACCAAGCCCCGACAATTGTAGGCCAATCGACTCCGGCCGGGGGGAGAGACGGAGTGGTTGCAGTTGGTGCGGGGGTTTTAGCTGCAATGGTGGTCGCTGTGGGAGGGGGTGTGGTAACTACCGCGGTTGGTTTGGGGGTAC
>Ga0315284_10004324_pt1 | contig 20172 bp, 38 predicted proteins | sample YL17G09_16_MG_FD_203696 | JGI IMG/M metagenome (GOLD analysis project Ga0315284, IMG submission 203696) | Sediment microbial communities from Yellowstone Lake, YNP, Wyoming, USA - YL17G09_16 | ecosystem: Environmental > Aquatic > Freshwater > Lake > Sediment | place: USA: Wyoming | collected...
CACCAGTTTCGAATTCTTCGACTTCTTTTTCTCGTTTAGATTTCTTTTTCTCGATATAAACTCCTTTATATTCTACCAATTTCTCGGAGTTCATAATGATATTTCGTATCAATTCCAGATAAATACACTCACTCATTCCACTTTTCTTATATGTATCTATGAACGAAATTAGGTCGATTTTGTCTTCGTACAGGATTAATTTATTTAATAGATTATCTATCATCCAGAAGGGGAAATTTTTAAAGGGATAGGATACCCCCAGTTCTACGATACCAGCAAGGATGCTCTCTAATGAAAGATTCCCCCCTATAGATTGGGGGGATATTTTATAGAGGGAAAATCCCGATAAAATCCAGAAATTTAGGGCATGATAATTGGTTATTTCCAGTGGAATATCATCAATATCTGGGTTATATCCATGCTCAGCAAACTCAAGTGCAGTTACACCTCTATATGCTGAATATAACTCTTCACGTGTTGGAAGTGGGATATTAACATGTATAACTTTAGTCCCTCGCAGGTCAGGGGGTAGAGATTTGAGGTCAGTAGTTATGAATATATACTTACCAGGCCAGTCTATTATGTTCTTGGGGATGTCCATATTATCTGCTGGGTCTATCACACTAACAACTTGAGTTCCACTTAGGGTCGACATCTTCATGTAAATATCCTCTTCATCATGTATCCAGTTAACTTCGACTGGATACTTACATAGTTCGTGTTTTATCTGGGTTGTTTTACCAGACCCTGGTGGACCATCAACTACAAGTATATTATAGTTGGAAGTTGGCATTAAGAAAGCTTCTAACATATTACTCCACTCACATTCTATGGTTTAGAAGTATATTCATTAAAAGAAAGTAAAAATTGGCTTTCTGCAGTTTCTGGTTCCCATGGCTTTATATGTCTAACCAATGGTGTTGGAAGTTTGGACCATTCACGGTCGGGCATAACATCTCGTTTTTCAGTTGAAAGCATAACATTATCCATATCTTTAATCATTTGATTGTTTATATCTACTCCAAATTTTTCATTTATTAAGTTATCTATTTTATTTTGAATTATTAAATATCCTTCAAACTCTTTCAAGTGTTTAAGTGGTCGGGCAATATCATATAAATATGCTTCACTAGCATCATGAAGTAAAAAAGATAATTGTATTCTTTTTGATGTTTGCATCTCTTTTAAGACTTCTGAACCAATAACTGAGTGCTGTGCAACTGAATAGAACTTGAGTGAATGTCCACCAAACCTGCAAATATTAGAAAGAGCATGTGCTATATCTTTTATATCTATATCATCTAATTGTAAATTGTGTGGACAAACAAACCTACCAGTGAAAGTAGCAATTGAATTGGGATGATATCCTTTTGCTGAACCAACATCTGACATTCTAGTCCTCCTATATTTTAAATATTACATTACCTCATTTGATAAATCCTTCTTGTATTGCTTCTTCTTGTATTCGTTTAATTTCTTTACAATCATCAAATTTAACACAATCTGAACCGATACACTCTTTACCATCAGGACATTTGACTCTTAAATTTAATTGTCTATGTGTTTCAATTAACCCAAGAGATGCCATTACTATCATATCAGTAATTGTAATGTTATTAAATTCAGATTGTGCTAGTATCTCCATAGCAATACCATTAAATATACGCCTACCTCCTTTTAGGGTATAACTTATAGTTCTTCCCTTTAATTTAATAGTTTTACTCATAAGAACTCCAGAATCTTTAATATAACCTACTGTTGCTTTCAAAGACTCAATCGGAACATCTTTACTAAAACTTTCAGAATAATATAATTTATATTTATCCTTTGAAAGTTTTTCTGTTTTTATTTCTATATTGTCTGGTGTATGTGTTTTGATAAGCATGCTCAGTCCTCCCATACTGGCCTTATGTTCAATCGGTCAACTTTGATATCATACCCCATGGCTTTAAGCATCCTATCTATGCTCCGGTCATACTTCTTTATATAACCGTAAGCCCCATATTTATTATAAGATTGTAGTTCCATATACTTGGTTATCTTACAAATTGCTTGACGAATATTCCCATGTTCATAGATGAACTCTTTAGGTAGATATTCCTGATAACTAACATTATCTGTTACCACTGGAATACACCCCAACGATATTGCTTCTAACATAGCATTACCGACTGTATCCTGCTCCGCACTGGAGAATATAATCTTGGATTTTCTGAGTAATTTATAATAAGATTCCTTTGAAAGTCCTAATTTGAGTTCAATATAACCCTTTTTCTGATAGTCGAGTAAATCTTTTAGCATGGGGCTAGTTCCATATAAGGATTTACGTCCAGAAGTTATAATAAATCTCCATCCCCGGTAGTGGAACCACTGAGCAACTTTAAGGAATATATCAAGTCGTTTCTCGGCATCTAGCCGATGAGGGAATATAATAATATTTTCTTTGTGGTTCATATCTGAGGATTTGTATCCAGCGAGTTTACGGATGTATTTGGTATTGGTTGCAAGTCCAGTCAGATGAATTTTGTTTGCATCGAGATAATCAAACATATGGCTAGAGTGAGCCATATTCATAAGTTTCATTGATGCAAAGAAAACACCATCAACTGCTTTGAACCAACCACGTTCAATATGTTTAGCCCACGGAGTCATTCCAGTTAAGTTTAGGAAATCTTTTTCCTCAAAAGTTCCAGCACAATTAAATCCATATATATTTATTTTATTTTTAGTTATGGTTTTAATATATGGAAGTGCCTCAAGTCCAAAAGTCCAGATATCTGTCATGAAGATATTATCACCTGGTTTTATATCACCCATCTTCATTAAGTGAACCACAGCGGCCATCTGGGTTAAACAATAATAAGGTCGACCATAGCCATCAAGAACTTGACCCGTTGATATTTTATTCTCGTTGATTGCTTTACCACATACTCGTAAATAGGGTATGTGGTTCTTTTTGAGTCGTTCGACAATCCAGTCATCCAGTTGATTCGTGTAGCGTTCTTCATATCCTTCTATTGGTAGATATATGACTTTCGGTTCGGACATTTTAATCACTCCAATTAATACCTCAGCAAAATGTCATGGAAACTGTTGCACCATTCTCACCATCTTCTGATACCTCACATGTTATATTTCTCTGTCCACTTTCTACTTCTGTGAGCATATGACATACTTCTTTTAAAACTTCTTTTGCTATCATCTCACATGACATTTCAATGGGTTTTGGTGGGTCTCCAAGTATTTTCTTGACTACAATAGTTAGCCATCTTTTCATTATTATAAATTCAAACTCTCGTTCATCACTCAATACTTGCAAAGATACCTTTACATGGAACATATGTCTATGTGGAGTTCGAAGGAAACCAACATTCAGTAGTTTGTCTTTTGGTGCTTCTGGCCAGTAGTGTATTCCTTCTACTTGTGTCTTGACAAATATTGTCATGCTTTCATTGAACATCCATGGTATCGTTCTCACTTTTATTTTCAGTTTCTTAGATTTTCTCTTTACTAACTTCTTCTTAACCATATTTATCACCTCGACCTTGGTGCACCTTTCTTTGAAGCACTACTATCCAAGAACTTTCTTGGATGACAATTTCTACAAATTTCCTCACCATCTGGTATTGGATAATAACAAACTGGACATAATCTTCGGTCTTCTCGTTTATCTCTAAGTTCGATAGGCATTATTTCACCCCTGTATTGTTACATCATCTTTTTCTGCACCCAACACTATTTTATCATCTTTATAAACTTTGGCACCATTCCATTGATTAAATTTCATAGAATTAAGTGTCATTACACCAACCGAATCACCAATTATAGTTTTAATATATCTTATGTCATTAGGTATTCTAAGAATTATCTCAACCATACCACGAATATCAGTTGGAAGGTGTAGTAAAGTGGGTATATCAATTTCTACAATTATTCTTATGCGTGTATAAAACATCTTTATTACTCTAACATCTGTATCAATACTATCATCTTTTATATGACCAAAGTATACTGCTTTAATATTAGGATATTTATCTAGTATCTCATAGAGTTCACCTTCTCTTATATTATCAACAAACAGTCTAAGGTCTCGGTTGTCACCTTCGACTTCTTTTCCAATCCATGCTCTTGCTGCTATCGGCGATATTTTCTTTTCGGTCATCTATCTCCCTCCTTGGGCTTCTTAGTGACATCATTCTTGTCTGCACCAGTAACTTCATACATCAACGAACAGTGTTTGTGGATGGGGCATTCATCACATTTGGCCCAATAAGCCCGACAGTTTTCTAAATCTTTCGTTCTGTCGTCCTTCTTCTTAAGTTCGGCTTTGAGGTTCGCGATACGGGTTCCTTGTTCTTCTATGATTTTTAATGTGCCTTCTTGTAATTCGATATTATCCGCTTCGAGGGACTTGACCTTCTGCTCAAGTTTATAGACATTCGTATTAGCCATGTCCAACATTTTTATAGCTTCTGCGTTCTTCTGGGTGAGGGCGTCGATTTCTTTCTTTAGAGTAATGGGACATTCATTACAATTGTCCTTATCACAAAACACAACACCACAATTCACCGTCATCTTGTCCGGCTCTTTGGGGGCGGGCTTCTGTTCAACTGCACAAACGACATCTACGACATCTGGACAGTATCTCCAACTCTCTGTTTCTCTGCACTCTTTCGTAGAGATGTTGTTGCATCGGCCCATCTTGTCTTGCTTCTTGTCGGTCATGGGCTCTTTGGGGGCGGGCTTGTGGATGGGAACCCTCGGAGTTTCAGGGGCGGACTGCGGTATCTCATGGTTTAGGAGACCATTACGGCTCGCTGGTGTGGGCGTCACCTCATCATCACCTACCCCGCTTCTCCCATCTCGCCATTCCTGCTTCGAGGGCTTCTTGTCTTGCTTCTTGTCGGTCATTTTCTCAACTCCGGAACCATTTTAATATTTTCTTTTTTAACTCTAAGTTTTTCTATAATAACATCTGATATGAAAAGTATATCTATTATTTTCAATGGTATTATATTTTTATTTAAATCTGTATCATCTTCATTGACATGTTTATAATATTCAATTAATTCATTACGCCATGCCATATCATTTAATCTTAAACCATCATCTTTAAATTCTACTGCATTAAATTTAAAAATTAAGTCATAAGTTTTTAACCAATTATTTGTGTAATCTTGGATAGCTTTTTTTATAAATTCACATTTTTTACAACCTTTGACTACAGCAGTAATGTCCATATCAATCCAAATATCTAATACAGTTCTATCAACTAACAATACATCAATATCTGGTCGTTTGGAATGTAGACTTTCTTGAAGTATATGATTCACAAAAGAAATATTGTGTTCAGTGACATCATACATTCTATTTACATTATATAGTGGTATTCGTTCAATACCACTTAGAACATCAACTTTAATTCCTCGTTTTCTGAGTTCGACAACTACTTCATGAACTGTTGTTGTCTTACCACTACAAGGTGGTCCACTAAACCCAATTTTTATTTTTACCATTTTGTCGCCTCCACTCTCATACCAGTAAAGAAGTCTCCATATTTCGGGTCATAGTTAAATGGTTTAGGTACTTCACAATTGTGCACGGTATAAAACCCTGCATCCATTAGAAAGTCCCTGAGTAGTTCAAAGTCGAATACATATTTATGTATCATATAGGGTTCTCGTTCACGAGTTCCTTCATATGCATAGAAACCAAATAAGAAATGATTTAATAATTCTTTAGTCATCCTACCAGTTTGCCAACCTAACATAATTTTCTTGAAATCCACAGTCTCAATAATTAGTTTTCCCTTGGCATTTGGTTTTAACATATTACGAAACCTAATTAACATATCCTTTATTTCATCTTCATAGAAATGTTCTATGACATGTCGTATGAATATTTCATCAACTGAATCTTGAGTATATTCGAGATATCTTATATCAGCAACCTTAACATTCTTATGGGTCTTAACTTTGTCTATATTAATATATCCTCTTAGTATGTGCTTTCCACAACCCAAGTTTAGTTTAATTAGTTTAGTCATTTAACTCACCTTTTCTGATTTACCAAGACAATTTTTACAAGTTGCATTACCTTTGAAACAAGTACTTCTAACGGATTGATAATGCTTACCGCAATATGTATAGTCCGAACCAGGTTTTATTAAATGAACAACACTAGTTATTTAACTCACTCCTCTGCAAAGTCACTCAACGAATATCCAAGTTCAGTTAGTATCGGAAGTTTGATATCTTTGTAGATATTTAATATTTCTTTATAAGTATCATCATACTTAACTAACTCTTCTATAACTGCACACACTCGTTGAATATGATAAATATTATGGATGGATGCAATATACCCAAACTCAACTTCATCACCCTGGTCGAGATATTCATTAGGTTTTAATATCCGGCAAACTGGACAATCACATGCAAGTCGAAGTTCATGTTTTCCTTCTGCTCGGCTAAACCAAGTCATCATATTCTCAATTGTCGGATAAAAGACATTTGAGAATTTAGTTGCAATATATCCAGTTGAGTCAAATGTGCAATACTCAACACCATAGTCACGCATATATCTTGCACATTTGGCTATCACCATGAAGTTTGCAGTTCCGAATATATGTATTCGTTTTATACCAGCTTCACCAAGTAATTTGATTTTATATTCGAGTGGTTCAGCGGCTTTACGTGCAATGCTGATTGCCCAACCATCGAAGTCATAAACTTTTGATAATTTAGTAAACCACATATCAGTTTGACTAGAATCTTTACCATGGAGTGCACCATAGACTTTAGTTGATTGCTTATATGTTGCTATCATTCGTTTAGTATTATCAATAGTTTCATCCAAGCATTTAACAAATTCTGGTCCTTCGAGTCGTTCAGTCATACCAACTCCTACAAGTTTTCTTGGTGGATGGTCTAATATTATCTTTACGTCTGCACCCACATTCTCTTGCCATTCTGCAACTTGTTCTGGAGTGAAGTACATTCCTTGAGTAATCATTTGATATCCACCAGAGTCGACATATAGTTCTTCAATCCCTTTTGGCTTTTTGAATGTCTTTTGAGCATTTACTCCAGAAGTGATATCACCAGCAGATATTAAGCCGTATGGATGGGTCATTCCACATTCTCCAGCCCACCACGAATATCTCAAATGGCCGAAAAAAACAGGCGTGTATATCAATTTCATGACTATCGACTCCGTTCAAATCCCCAAATTAACTTGTGTAATTGGAAACCAAGTTTGAATGGAAGTTTATCTTCGAGTATATTTTCTGCTAACTCTTTAAGTTGATATCCAGTTGATGGACATACTACTGGCTGAAGATATATATCACATTTAATAGCATTTCTATTATCAAGATAAAATTGCTTAAACCATTCGTAATCACTATTACTTGCTATTGCCGCTTTAAGATAATTCTTCCTTCGTAGGTATTTTAAGTTTTTCATTAAGAACTCTTTTTTGGCCATAGCCGATGGTGGCTTAATATCACAATCAATTGTAACATTAGTCAGATTGGATATTACTGAAATATCTTTAGTTCCAGAAGTTTCAACAAGAACTTTTTTACCATACATTCCCATTTGCAAGCAAAATTGTTTAACTAATTCTGGTTTAAGTAATGGCTCTCCACCAGTTAATACTATATACTTACAATAAGATATTTCTGATAATACATGTATTAATTTTTCGAATTCCCAGTCTTCACCATAGGCTGGGTCTTGTGCATATTTTGTATCACACCACTGACATAAAATATCGCACCCGCTAAATCTAACAAACGTCATCGGTGTACCGGATAAACTACCTTCACCCATAATTGAGTAGAATGGTTTTTCTGCTAACTTTACATTCATTTTACTCACTCCTTTTTTTCTTTCTCTTGTAATGTTTCTTTCGGTGTTTGACTATACGACGACCTTTACTATTTACATTCTTGAATATAAACTCTTTATCTACCTTAATAAGAATCGTTCGTTCAAACCCTTCAATTACTGTAATCATTCCCATAGGTATTGTTTCTATTGAGCAGGCATCAGCAGATAAATCAAAACAATACTCGGATGCAATCATTATAGTATCTTTATCCCACTTAACTAACATACCTATGGATATAGTATCCTCTATATAGAGTAAGTCGTCATTAATTTTATTTGCAGGTATTCGGTCGACGACAGTTGTATCTTTCCAGAAAACCTTTACAATTTGGCCTTCATCAAAGTATTTTGATATATTGTTTTTCATAGATATCACTTATCCATTTATAGGAAATTTTGCTTTTCTTATAACTTCTGCCCAACAATCTTCCGTTTCATAAATTCTTACTTTAACAGTCATATATTTATTAACTACACTCATACAAATATCATGTAGTATCCATTTAGCGAAATTCTCAACAGTTGGATTCTTTAGTATCTTTTTTCCTAGTAGTGTCATATTGTTTAGATATTGATGGTCATATACTCTTATTGCACGTTTAAGGTCTCCAAATTCTACAAGCATATCTGTATTATTTGTTACTGAATGATTATCTTGGTCTCCTTCAATTTCAACTATAACTCGGTAAGAATGACCATGTAATCTTCCACATGGATGATTTTTATCTTTCATCTTTAATTTATGTGCACAATGTATTATTTCCTCTATTCCAATTTTCATATTAGTCACTCCATTTTCTTTTTAATTTCTTTTTTAAGTTCTTCTTGTCTTTTTACAGATTTACAAATATTATTAAGCATACTTTTAATAATGAATGGTGTAAATATACCACCCATAATTTCAAATGGGTCTTTCGACAATGTTACAGTTATTACCTTACCTGTTTTCTTGTCGGTGGTCTTTAGTATTAATTCAACATCATATTGACATTCTTTTGGAGTGTCTTTAGCCATGATATCACCTCAACATTCATAATCATGGTTTTCAAAGGTCTTGCAATCTACACTCATAGTAGGAAGCATAGTGCCAGCATAATTGCTCATATCAGCATGTTGCCAACCATCTCGGCATTGGCAATACCCTCCTTCAACAATAACAGTTCTACGACCGGGCATTGGTTCTATGTAATATCCCCAGTTTGCCATTTGGGCATCTACTTCCACTTTCACAAATATAATTGGTTTCTTGCAATTTGGACAACACTGTGTCATCACTTCACCTTCTTTTTCTTTTTCTTTATTCTAACAATTTTCTGGTCTGGTGGTAGGGTTCTCAAACCATGACATTCATTATATCTACCACAATCCTTACCTATACAATCTGTCATTCTCGGTCTGAATGTTCGAAATGCTATAAGATATATACACTGTTCTGTCATGATTCTCACCTACGAATACCCCATTAAACTTGACATCTTAACTTCTTGATTATAATCAGAAATTTTTTTATTTATCAATGGTTCATATTCAGGATTTATTTCATAACCTATTCCTATTCTATTAGTTCTTAAACAAGCTTCTATTGTTGTTCCTGAACCTAAAAATGGGTCAAAAACAATATTACCTTCAGCCGAACAACATGTTATGAGTTTCATAACTGGACTAACTGGCTTTGATGCAGTATGACCTATTTCGACATATTTAATATGAACATGTTCGTGAATATCCAGAATTTTTTTATTGATTTTGGCATCACCTTTTTTGAACATTAGATACAATGACAATTTAGAATATCCACATGGTGTATGACATAATCTCTCTCTATTGGAATAATAAATCACACCCATCCATGAGTAAGAAAATTGATGACTCTTAAACATATCAGGAAGTCTCCCCATTGGTGCAAAGGTTACAAACCATTTATTGTCTTTTAATATCCGGTAAAGGTCAGGTAATATTTTATAGTAAACATCTAAACTCTCATCATTAATAATTCCTTCCTTATTAATACCATATGGTGGGTCTGTACATATAAAGTCCACGGAGTTGTCTGGTATTTTCTTTATCCCTATGAGGGCGTCTGTTATCTTATGTGGATACTTCGACCCCCACCAATTTGGAAAATTCATCTTACTACCTCTTTTTCATATATTTCTCTTTATAGATAGCAACTCGTGCGAATTTCGCTATAAATTCATCCCAGGTTAATGTTCTTTTAAATCTGCATGAGTATTTAGTTCTTGCTTCATCCAATAATTTATATGTTGCTAGACTTACTGTTATTGTTTTTCTCATATTTATCACTTTCTTATGTTTAATTCTACTTCGGAATCTATTAATTATAATCCAATGTTCAGTTTTATCTCGATGAATATTTATTTGTAAATGTGTATATAATGATATATATGGTTCTATTTTAATACTATGTAATATTTTATTATAGATGGCCATAATCACCTATACTGCTTAACTCGAACTTCACTCCACAAATGAACTATACATGAACCCATTAATATTATTAATCCTATTGTTACTATACCAACTATTATATACATGTTAAACATATACAATAATATTAATATGGGAATGAATATTATTAATACTCCTATACCTGCTACTACTTCGGAGGTATTATGTAAGGTCTTGTCGAGGTTTCGTTTACAAGTCGGACAGGTTTTCATGTTTTACTACTCCCTATCTGACCTGATACATTAAACTTATATCTTTGTTGAAGATATAGCAGCATGAAATTATAGTCATCATCCGATACTTCAAACTCTGTAAACTTTGTTGAATTCTTATTTTTGTCAATTAATTTTATTGTATGTGACATAATCATCACTCATCAGATTCATAATACTCATAATAATCTTTACGTTCTGACCCAATCTTATCCCCACTAGAGCGTGTGCAAGCGGTGCATTGCACCCAACCTGCCCATCTACAATGGTCTTTATCAGGACACTTTACATGTTTAGCATTTTCAGGATTCGGAACTAAACCATCTGACATACTATCACCTCAATTCATTTTTTATTTTACTATTCCTTCTCGCTTTTGCATGTGCAGTGTGATACTTGATTAATAATTTCTCTATGGATTTAAACTCCTTCCAGTTAAGGTTGTCGAGCCATACCAACTCATTATTATCCTCATTACCATCTTTAGGTAATTGATAAATGGCTATTTTATATTTAAGTGTATATTTCATATATATCATTCCTCAAATTTTGACATCTTCAGTATGACTTTATTTTCAATATTTCGTTCTTTATCCCATAGATGTATAGTTACATCTCCATGATTATTATGTAATGATATTACAACTTTACTATTAACATCTTTATAAAGTTCAGTTGCCATACCGATTCTTGGAACATCATCTATGTTTACTACTTCAGTCATTGAATCTTTCCTAATTATAATTCCCATATTCTTACGATTCTGTTCGTGTATTTCATTGAGAGCATTAGCGTGTATTCCAGTTTTGGGTATAGGTTCTTTTGTAATTCTACATATTCCACCAGGTTCACATAATATATTATCTCGACATCCATAACAGAAAGATTTACCAGAACACTGTTCATATATATCTTTAATTTCTTTTTTACTTGCTGGTATATACTCACCTACCTATACATTGTTTCTAAAGTTTCTTTTTCTTTAGTAACTTCTTTTTCCAGTTCACTTATATTATGAACTTCTATATGACATATTGAATCATCCTTTTTCTTTATTTCTTCAAATATATTTTTAAATATTTTTACGGCTTCATTCATAGTTGTAGTTTTAGTAGATTTCATCTCACTACACCTTTCATAACCATCAATGAAACTTGTAACTTGTATAACTTGTGTAACAACATTATCTGATTTTCTAGCTTTTATTAAAAATCTGATGTTAATAACCCCATCATCATTTTCTCTATAAAATCCTACAACAATAGATGCAATATCATCTTTCGTTAAATTTATTTTACCATTTCCAGTATCGGCATCAGTTTTGTCGCGTATTGTCAATGAACCATATTTCTTTTTCATTTAGTCACCTCTACTCGAAATCTGTTAATGTCATAGTGGTTGTATTAGTCACAATATCATTCATATTCATACCTATGGCTTCTACTATTAATTTTAATGGTAATATGAAACATCTCCGTATATGTTCACTTAAATCTATCGTTATTATATCTTTAGGAACAGGTTCATCAACATCAAATGCCACTACATTAGTTGGAGGTTTATCCTTTACATTAGTCACGAAGTAATATTTAATTTTTGACCCTTGTCCGAAATCTCTATCTAAATATTTATTTGAGTATGCTGCGGCTCTATAATGTATTGGATTACCTTTCGGGTCTGTTTTGACTAATGTAGATGGTATCCCTAACTCTTCAATAGGAACCTTACCTGACTCTAATTCATCGTAAGTATCTCGTAAGAATTTTTCTACATTCTTTTTATCTTCTGTTAATAATCTCCATAATAGTTCTTTTTGTATTTTCCTTGTCCATTGAGCAGAGGATGACCTCTTTGCTTCGAATCCAGTAATATCTATAAGTGGGTCAATGAACTTTCCACCTTCCCAAATTATAACCCCTGCATATCGTTTCTTTGTTCCACCTTGAAACCATTTTGAATATAATCGTTTGAAATCAATCCAGATGAACGATTCAGTTGCATTAAATTGTTTTATGAATTCTTTAAAGGAATCGTTTATTTTCTTGGTTAGTTCTAACCCTTTCTTGATTATTTCGTCTGGGGATGTGCCAGGGATTTGTATAAGACAGCTGTCCGTATCGCCATACAAAGTAGTATATCCTTCCTGCTTAGCTTGTAAAGAAATCCACTCAAGTTCTTTACGCCCCATTGCTGTTACATTATTGAATAATAATCTATTTGCCAGACGGAAATTGATATTATCTAGCACACCTGTTACTGAGTTCATAACCCACTTAAAAGCCTCTTGCTTTGAAAAAGCAGTCTCATATTCCCTAGTACCTTTTGAGTACTTCCTCATTTCTTTCTTCATTTCATCTCGAAGATTCATCATTTTATCGAGGATTTGCGGGAGAACACCTCGTGGAGTCTTAAGAGTATAAGCATTTCCGAATGGAAGTTTAAAGAAATCTTTAGCAAGAGTAAGTCCAGATGATAATAGCTTTTGTAAATCATTTTCAGTGAAAATAGTTTCTGGTGACTCATTAAAACTCCTTTCGATATTAGGATACTCACCCTTGAGGTCAAGAACACCGACATTTTCAAACACACCTTTTGATGGTTCTAGCACATCTGCACCAACAGCCCGATGCTCACTACCAACCATATCTTCGGACCTTGAAGGTAAGATAGTTCTTGTTCCACGTAAGAGGAAAAAGACCATATTTTCAACTATACGAGTTGACATATTAATATCATCCAAAGGAACACCAGTTACTTCTGAAAGAACTTGATAATGTTTAATAACTCCAATTTTCTTTTCAAGTTCTTCCATGAGAATTACATCAACCATATTATAGAAAACGAACTTAGTAATATCATTTCTGTAAACTGACCAGATGGCTTCTCCGAGTTCAACCTTTCCAGTTCCTAGTTCTTTATGAGAACAAGATTGAAGACTTCGACTTTCAAGTTCACCATGTTGAGTTCTGTATAATGTCCCATATCCGTACATCATATCAAAGTAAGCAATTCCTTTTGGTTCAGTGAGTTTATTCTTTTTAAGACGAGCAGTAATATAAGGATAATCATATCCCCAACCATTCCACGCTACTAATACATCAGGACATTGTTTACTATTAAAGTATGCTTTATATTTATTCAAGAGGTCGAGTTCAGATGTACATAATATTATTTTTACATTATATTGAGTGAAATTTGATGACTTATACATTTCCATTAATTGTGGAGAAAAGTCGAGGAAGTTACTCCTCATTGGGTGAAGTTTTGTATTCAGGAAAACAAACAAATTTTTTGTCTCGATATCAAGTATGCACATTGATAAAATTTCTCCCTCAGCCACATCAGGAGTCCAACCACCATGTGAGTTATCAACCTCGATATCTATGTAAGCAAATCTTGGCATAACATCTCCAATCGAGTCAACTGGAGTTACGGTTCCATTCTCAATAATAACTTGACCTTTAATTCCATAATCATACCTAATTCTATTTTCGTATAGAACATCAGCTTCATAATGAGTTAGTCCATCTCTAAGTTTTGGAACATCAAAAGGGAACCTAACATTAATTCGTTTGAGTTGAGCACCGAATAATGATTTATATCCTGGTTCGACTGAAACTACTTCTGGAACCTTTGGGATATTTTCCCCTACCGGGACGTAGAAGTGAGGTTGAGTATTTGGTAAATTGAAAACTAATCGTTTTCGGTCTTCTGTGCGTCCATATAACCGGACGGATAGAATTCCTTTATCAACGGTATAGTTTATTTGTGTGATAACTGCTTTCGTAAGGTATCACCACGTGGACCAATTTTATTTAGTATGTTTAATATCTCTATTCTACGACCCTGACATAATATTTTTGGTTCAATATGTTCCGGGTCCTCTTCTGCTATAGCATACTTATCTTTATCGAGGTCATGTTGCAATACCATGACTTTCTTTTTCTTGTCCAAGAGTTCATTTATAACTTTAACTTTAGCATCGGCGTTGGTAATCATAAACTCTTCACCATCCTTATTTTTATTTTACAATTTGAACATTTTAAATATACTACATATCTACTAGTACCTGGAATTCCTGTTGATGGTTTATAATAATCCATCAATATATTACATTTATCACAGAATGTGTCAGTCATACTATATCACTACCTTACTATTTTCTTTATCTTAGTAATTGTATAAGTTAATTCATATTCTATATGTTTATTATTACAATATGGAGAGTGACAAATACTTCCATCTTTATGTAAGTCCAAAAGTTTTATTACTGGTCTTTTTGCATATTCTTTAACAACAATTTCAGGGTCACATGGTGAAGATGGTATAGGTAGTAATACTTCAACGATATTACCATCATCATCTTTAATTAAGTCAGTTGATTTTACTTCTGTAATAGATTTTCCATCAACTTTCAGTAAACCATCTTTAGGGTCAAAGTAAGGTTCATTCATACGACCACCTTATCCCCGACTTTCATATTCTTTGGATGTTTAACAACCGTACCACAAGCCGGACATACATGTTCAGTAGACTGAACTTTAGTATCCGGGTCTGTGACGGATTGTTCTTTCATTTCTTTGTTACACTTTGGACATTCCATGTTATTCACCCTCACTTTTCTGGAACTAAGTAACTAATAATCCATTCAGGAACTCTATGTTGAAGCATCATTTTCTCTTCTACATTGCCAATAGTTACAATCTGTTCAGTTTCTTCAATTATTATAGCATATTCCAAAACTACAGTTATACCAATGACTCCTTCAGGTAATTCAAAACTATCCCCTTCTCTAACTCGAGTTGTGCATGCTTTGTATTTCATAAAGTCACTTCCCTATCAATCTTAGGAACTCATCACGTGTTTTTGAATCTTTCAGGAATGGACCACTATACTCTGCTGTTATTGTGGGCACATTAGGAACTTTAATTCCGCGTAAGGATTCACACATATGATTTGCCTCAATCACTATTGCCAACCCTTTTGGCTTCATTATATTTGTTAACTGTTTATGAATAAATTGTGTAAGTTCCTCTTGTGAAGTTAACCTTGCTGACCAATACTGAACTCCTCTAATAAACTTTGATAATCCTAACTTCTTACCATTATATATAATACCAACATGGGCCTTTCCTATGTACGGGAGTATGTGGTGAGCACACAAAGAGTTGAATGGTATGTCGGGTATAGTTACGATTCCTTTATATGTTGTCGGGAAAGTTGTGAATGTGAAATCCGGTGGGTCATATCCACGAGTTAATTCCCTGAGTGATTCAGCAACTCGTCGTGGAGTATCTACCATTTCTGGGTCATTTTGCCACTCAGGGCAAATTCTATCAAGTATAAACCTGATATGACTTGCCATTGGATGTCGTCCTGGTCGGTCTGCACAATCACGGCTCATTGACAACCCTCGGTTTTCCCTTCTCTACAAAATGTTTTCTTTGTTCCATAAGTTTCTTGTAGGCTATATATAGTTCCATAAACTGAACTTTATTCTTTATTTTCTTATTCAGTTCTTGGAATTTTGCAGTTATCTCAGCTGGATTGGATTCTGGTTTTAGTTCCATTATCTTCAATGCCTTTTCAATAGTCATGGGTGGAAATTCTTTATCAAAATCTGATTGTCTGAATTCTTTAGATTTACTCTTAGTTTCCACTCGTTCATACTTGCCATCATCCTCCCCATTTGCTTTTGCTAAGTTCTCGGATATCTTTTCGGCGTGACCAGCAAGTTCATTAAATTCCTCCATAAACTCTTTTCCTTCTTTCATAACATTTTTTAAATCTTTCATAACACCTTTCAACCCAGGTATACCAAACAAAGGTTGTATTTTTTGTGACTTTCGTCTTTTAGCCATCTACTTCACCTCACTCTGTCATCACCAATAATTTCCTTAACATCTTGAATAGCCTGTTTAACTGTCTTTTCTTTTTTCTTTTTAATTATGATTCTTGTATGACCAGGCCAAAATCCTTTTTTGATTTTTAATTTCCTTCTTATTTCCGGACTTGTATTTTCTCTAATAAATTCGCTATCTTCTGTAACGAATAGGATTTTGATTTCCTTTATTCTTTTATCATTCTTAAATCTTCCTACTCCTAAACTACCATATCTTGCCCATACTTCATATTCACCATCACCCCAACCAGAATTGAATACTAAACTCTTGAACCATTTTCCTTTTTCTAATTTCAATTGTTCGAATCTTTTACAGTTGTTTCGGTTATAATTTTTTATTTTCTCTTTATTAGTATAACATGGGTCTGTTATCATTAACTGTCCACTATCAACAGTAACTACTCCTATCTTTACCCACTTATCTTTTGATTGCTTAATCCTCACAATCACTCCTCCTCTGCATATACTACTTTTCTAATCTTTTTATCAACATCAATCATAGCACTTAATAACTCGGTTTCTGATGTCTTAAGTATTTCTTGTTTGAGATTTTTAAGTCCAATCTTTTGTGGTAAGGTAAGTCCTTTAGAACTAAACTTAGCAACTAAGGTATTTATTATGTCCAGTGTAAGTTCGTGCATTTCTCCCATATTAATCACTTTGTCCATCATCACCATTTAACACTTTCTCAATATTTTCTAATACATTTTCTGTATTTTTAATAGATTGACATATTAAATATATTGAACAATCTTTACATTCTATTCTATCATAATTTTCTGGATTTAGTTTTGCAATACCAAATCCAATTATAGTGCATTTCTTAGGTACATTTATTATACACTCTATAGTCATTATATTCACTCCTGCTTTTTTACGTAATACTCTTTACCAACATTACAAAAACTCCATACCAAACATCTGAGTTGAATTCTTGGAGTCCCACGCATTGCAAGTCTGTAATCGAACTCTGCTAACTTGATTAACATTGTTGTCTTTATTTTGTCAGGGATTTTTTCATCTAATATTAGAAATCCTAAAATCCTCTCTATAATCTCTTTAGGATTAATTCCCCGCTCTTCTATAAGGGATACTATTTTCTTATCCGAGGATAAGGGATTAATAAATACATTGGTGTATATCGCCTCCCAGGCGGTCCCAGAGGATGTCAGTGCTATCTTCTCAAGCACACTTTTAGTTATGGGATTTCCATCTTGACCAATAAGTTTAGAAAGGACATTTAAAGCATCACGAGGTTTACCATCAGCATATTTTACTAATATTGGAATAGTATCAGGTTGAAGGTCAATACCTTCACTCAAAGCTATATTTTTCATGTAATTTTCCATTACTACATCATCCAATTTACCAAACATGAATGGTGCACATCTTGATTGTATTGGTTCTATTATACTATCAACTTCATTCGTGATTAATATGAAACGAGTTGTTTGGTTATATATTTCCATTATACGCCTTAGGGCGGCCATCGCATCTGCCGTCATGTTTTCTACTTCATCAAGAATAACTAAATTAATGCCAACCATAGGTGCACATGAAGCAAACTCTTTAATCCTTCCACGAACTACTTCCAACTTGCGTTCATTTGAAGCATTTAACTCGAGTAATCCAAGTGGATAAGACTCACCAAGAATTTCTCGTGCAAATGCTTTTGCTGTTGAAGTCTTGCCAGTTCCTGGTGGCCCATAGAATAGCATGTTGGGGAACTGAAATTCCTCAGACTTGAATTTCTCTATCCAGGTCTTGAGTATTTTTAGGTTCTCTATATGGCCTACTACATTTTCGAGTAATAGTGGCCTCAACTTTTCGGTAAGAGGTTTATTATCCATGACAATACCCCCTTAACCAGTTGGTTCATAAAATATCTTGATAAATAATGCCCCCTTCTTTCCTTGTAACTTGATTACACCTGATTTACTACCTACATTTATTATAGTTACATGCATACTATATTCACCCTCTAAATCTTCATATGGTAATTCTATCAGACCCGAATCATAATAATTAAGATTCTTAAAACTATAAACATATTTTAGATGTTCTGCTCCACAAAAACCATTGTCTTCTATTGGTCGATATGCATACCCTTTTTTACTCCAGAACATTACATCCCATTTACACTGTTGTGTGCTAATTAATACTATACGGCGTATCAAGATTTTATTAACTGGACCCTTCTTACAAGTTGGACACATATTTCCATTGAATGTACCCAAACCCACTAAAGTTTCACTCATAGATTCTGATGGTGCAACTCGATGACAAAACTCCCTCTTTGGGTCACTAGCAATTGTGAAAATAACTTTTCCAGTCCTTAGAGTATCCGTAGCTTGGTCATATGCTATTGGTGTATTTTCCTGTACTACTAAGCAATTGCCCCATCTATTATATAAATTATTTAATATTTCTTTGGATGATAACATCTCTTCACCCGCATTCGGATTCCTTCTATCGACCCCTTTTATTGTTTCTTTTACTTTCTTAACCATATCACTCCACTCCTAACACTCCTAAAATGGTTGCTCAGTAAGGTCAATATTTTCAGTAGTTTCCTTTTCCTTGGGTTTAACTATTGCTCCACCTTTAGATGCTAATGTTGCTTTGAGTTCGTCTATTGTTCCACCACCAATACCATATATTGTCTTGAATTCTTCTGGTCTATGTAGTATTACCTCAAGTATTTCCATTACATTTCCTTTATATTTCGCTGAAATATCTTCAGCCTTAGTTATACCAAACCCAAACCCTCTTAGTATGTTAACTGCTTTATCTTCGGCATCGAAGTGTTGAGTTCGAAGTATTCGTTTCATACCGCGCTCTTTTCCGTCTAAGGATTTCTCTGCAAGTTTTTCCATGATGATAAGCATAGTTGCTTGTGACCCACAAAATATAGGTGGGCAACCACGAACACAAAGTGAAGCCACCACCCCTAATATATTAGGAAGCATATTTTTATTATATATCTTGTTAGCTTCTTGTATTATATCAAGTAATGATTTTTCAACTACCAGAAATGGAAAAGTGTAGTTGTCAACTAACTCATCTATCTGTGAAAGCATACGCGTAAAGTCCATAAAATCTGAACTTTTTCTTTCGAATCCTACAAGTTCATTATATGAATAGTCGCCGACATGTAGTTTGTCAGCCTTTCCACCTTTACTGATGAAATAATTTATGAGCTCTTGTGGCTCACGGATATCAACTAGCCATCCCATATTAGTCACCTATTTATGTAAATCGTCCCCACATAAACGGACAATCTTCACAAAGCATTAATACTGTTGCATCTCTAGCTTCTTCAATAATTACATCAGTTGCATCATGCACATTTTCTGAATCACATATTGGACAAGTTTCTACTTCTTCCCTACTTTCGACAAATTCTTTTACATATGTTGTTATAATATCCCGTGATGTCTTAGTATCAATATTATATTTATTTCTCAAATTATCTTCTAACTTCCATATACTCTCTTTTATACACTCAAATATTTCGTCATCTATTTTTAGTTTCTTGAGTTCTTCTTGTGCTTCTAATTCAGTGTTATGTGTGGAACAAATAATCTGTCCATCCATTATATCCCATTTATCATCTTTCTTAACTATTTCATGGACCATATATATCACCTCTTTGTTAACTTAACTACTGCTTCTATAGTACCTGCAGCAATTT
>Ga0315284_10004325_pt1 | contig 20172 bp, 11 predicted proteins | sample YL17G09_16_MG_FD_203696 | JGI IMG/M metagenome (GOLD analysis project Ga0315284, IMG submission 203696) | Sediment microbial communities from Yellowstone Lake, YNP, Wyoming, USA - YL17G09_16 | ecosystem: Environmental > Aquatic > Freshwater > Lake > Sediment | place: USA: Wyoming | collected...
GCGGGTCGGTCACGGACAATGATTGGGAGACATACGTGCCCGACAGGCGAGTCTTGAGCATGGCGATTTTCTTCTCATAGGCGGTCTCGCTGAGCAACCCATCGGCACGCTGCTTCTCCACGGCCCTGATCGCCTCCTGAATCCGGCTCTGCGGCCAGAGCTTCCTCGTGACGGCCGACTTATCGTTCTCCTTCGGGCTACCTGTGAACGCCGCCCCGGAAGCCAGCAGAACCACCAGTGCCATACCTGCCGTGCGCTTGCCTTTCATACCATCTACTCCCGAAACGATTTTCCTGCCAATTCGCGCGTAACCCCGCGCTCCAACAAGCCACTGATTATGAATAATGCACGATTGGCCAATAATCAATCATCAATCGTCCGTCGCCATAGGGCTATGACGGCCGGGACGAAAGGAGTATACTGAAGACATGCGTTGCAGTCATGTCATAGGGGTGATGCTGGTTGTCTTTTGTCTCGAGCAGGTCCAACCCGCCGCAGGCCAGGATTCGAAACTCGACATTCGAAACTCGAAATCGCTCTTCAAAATGGGCCAGTATGAGCAATGCCTCGAATCCGCCCGCAAGGCTGTCAAGGATGGGGCCTATTCCATCGAGTGGCACATCCTCCAGACGCAATGCCTTCTGGCGTTGGGCCGATATGAGGAGGCCGCCTCGTACGTCGATACGGTGCTGAGAGACTCGCGCCCGGATATCTGCCTGCTGTGGGTCGCGCATACGGCCTATCAGTATGGCAACCAGGCCGAGAAGGCCGCGATGATGCTCGCAACCGCTTACAGAATCGCCAGTTACCGCCGTTCGGAGTATCTGACCAGCGCGGAGATGGTCGCCCTGGGCCAGTGCCTGCTGCTGCTCGGGGCCGAGCCCCGGGTCATCCTGAGGGACTTCTACAACCGCGTCATCGAGCGCGACGCAAATTGCTGTGAGGCGTACCTCGCCGCCGGCTCATTGGCAGCCGCCAAGCAGGACTATGAACTGGCCGCGGAACGCTACCGCCAGGCCCTCAAGCGATTCGGCGACGACCCAGATGTTCACTACGGGCTGGCCGAAGCGTTCTACTACAGCGACCGCAAGGCGATGATCGCATCGCTGGACGCCGCCCTTCACGTGAACCCCAGGCACGCGCCGGCATTGATCCTGCTGGCGGAGCACCAGATCGACTGCGAGGACCGCGAAGGGGCGGCCAAGTCGCTCGACCGCGTGCTCGCGATCAATCCCTGGCATCCCGAGGCCTGGGCCTGCAAGGCGGTCCTGGCCCACTTCGCCCACGATCCCAACGCCATCAATGCCTGCCGCGCCAGCGCACTGAAGTTCTGGCCGAAAAATCCGCAGGTGGATACCCTGATCGGCAGAAAGCTATCGCAGAACTATCGTTTTGTGGAGGGTGCCGCCTGTCAGCGTCAGGCGATTGCCTTCGACCCGAACTGTCTGCCTGCGAAGATTCAATTGGCCCAGGACCTGCTACGGCTCGGGGATGAGCAACAGGGCTGGGCCCTCGCCGATGAGGTGAATACCAAGGACCCCTACAACGTCGAGGCCTACAACCTCGTCAATCTTCGCGACGTGTTGTCCCGGTTCAAGACACTGTCGGCCGGTGGATTGCTGATAAGAATGGACAAGCACGAGGCGGCCGTCTACGGCGACAGAGTCGTCGAACTGCTCCAACGCGCCAAGTCCACGCTGTGCGACAAGTACGGGCTCAAGCTGGACGACGCGGTCACGGTGGAGTTGTTTCCCAACCAGCAGGATTTCGCCGTCCGGACGTTCGGGATGCCGGGCGGAGACAGCTTCCTGGGCGTGTGCTTCGGCAAGGTCATCACGGCCAATAGCCCGAAGACCGCCCGCCCGTCCAACTGGCAATCGATGCTCTGGCACGAGTTCTGCCACGTCGTGACGCTGAATCTCACCGGCAACAAGATGCCCCGCTGGCTGAGCGAGGGGATTTCCGTCTACGAGGAGATGCAGGCCGACCCGATCTGGGGCCAGCAGATGAATCCGCAGTACCGCAAGATGATCCTCGACGGCGAATTGGCGCCGCTCGGCGGTCTGAGCGCCGCATTCATGAATCCGCCGACCCCGATGCATCTGCAGTTCGCGTACTACGAGTCCTCGCTGGCCGTGGAGTTTCTCGTCGAGCGGTTCGGTTTCGCATCGCTCAAGGCGATCCTCGCCGACCTGGCCAAAGGAGAGGAGATCAACGCAGCCATCGCCAGGCACACCGGTGGGGTAGAGATCGAGAAGGACTTTGCAGCGTTTGCCAGGAAGCGGGCCCAGGATCTGGCCCCGGATGTGGACTGGGAGCAGCCGAGCCGGGAGCAGGTCGATCCCGCTGACCGCGAGGCGGTCGCTCGTTGGCTCGCCGATCACCCCGGCAGCTTCTGGGCATTGACCTTGCACGCGGACAGCCTTTTGACCGAGCAGAAGTGGGAACAGGCAAAGGAGCCGCTCGAGAAGCTGATCTCCCTGTACCCCTCGCACACCGGCCAGGACAATGCCTATCGACTCCTCGCCCAGGTGCACCGCAAGCTCGGAGAAACGGAGCAGGAGGCGCGGGTACTCGGCAAGCTGGCGTCGCTTTCGCCCGATGCCGCCGATGCCTACGACCGGCTCATGGAGATCGGGATGGAGCAGAAGAACTGGACGCAGGTCGTCGAAAACGGCGACAAGTACCTTGCGGTGTACCCGCTGCTATCGACGGTGTACTGGCGTCTGGGCCGCTCTTGCGAGGAGCTGGGCCAACGGGAGCGGGCCGCAGAGTCCTACGAGCGTCTGCTCCTGCTGGACCCTGCGGACCCGGTCGATGCGCACTATCGCCTGGCGCAACTGCTCCAACGGCGCGACCCCGCCGCCGCGAAAAAACACGTTCTCGAAGCTCTCGCGGATGCCCCGCGCTTTCGCCAGGGCCACAAGCTGTTGCTCGAAATTCTCGATGAGTCGACGCCGGTCCAGGAGAAGCAACCATGACAAGACTGCGGCGGCTCATCATTCTGTCCTCCGTGCTCATCGTGGCGGCAGGCGCCACGCTGGCGCAGAGACACTATGATCGTGGCAGTGTGCCCACCTGGGAGGTGGACAAGGAATTCGCTCACGACGTCTTCACGTTCGTCCGCATCCGGTACTCCTCCGGGTACGGCGGCTACGAATACGGAGGATACGGCGGCGGGGGCGGCCGGGGCCGGGGGCGGGGCTACGGCCGGGGCGGCGGAGGCGGCTGGGCCACGGATTACCCCGACAGCGACCTGAACTTCTCCTACCGCCTGCACCAGTTGACTTCGATGGAGGTCAACCCCGACGGCCTTGTGCTCGAACTGACCGATCCGGAGCTGGTCAACTACCCGTTCATCTACCTCCTGGAGCCCGGCCGGTTGGTCTTCAGCGAGCCCGAGGTCGAGGCCCTGCGAGCCTACCTGCTCAACGGCGGATTCCTCATGGTCGATGACTTCTGGGGCGAGGCGGAGTGGTACAACTTCTATCGCGAGATCAAACGGGTGTTCCCCGACCGCGAGCCCGTCGAGCTGGAGCTGGACCACCCGATCTTCCACGCCGTGTTCGACCTCAAGGAAAAGCCCCAGATTCCCAGCATCAACGTGGCCCTGGCGGGCCGCGACTACAGCATCACCTGGGAACGCGAGGACGCCCGCGAGGTCCACTACAAGGCCATCTACGACGACAAGGGCCGTATGATGGTCATCATCTGCCACAACACCGACCTCGGCGACGGCTGGGAACGCGAGGGGGAAAACGAGTGGTACTTCCATGAGTTCTCGGAGAAGAAAGCATATCCACTGGGAATCAATATCGTGTTCTACGCGATGACACACTGAATCTACGATTTACGATTTGTGATTGGGGACCTCGCGTGTAGCGAAGCCAAATAGTAAACAGGAAATGGTAAATGGTAAATTCCGAGATGTACGAATCCGAGCAATGGGCGGTCGAGCAGATCAAGGCCGCACGGGAGCGCATCGGGACTGAGCTTTTGAAGGCAATCATCGGCCAGCAGGATGTGATCGAGCATTTGCTCATCGCCGTGCTCTGCGGCGGGCACTGTCTTGTCACCGGCGCGCCGGGCCTGGCCAAGACCCTGCTGGTCAAATCGCTGGCCCAACTGTTTGACCTGAAGTTCCAGCGAATCCAATTCACGCCGGACCTCATGCCCGCGGACATCACGGGCACCGAGATTCTCCAGCAAAGTGACGGCGAGCGACGGATGACTTTCGTCAAAGGGCCGATCTTCGCCAATATGATCCTTGCCGATGAGATCAACCGGACGCCGCCCAAGACGCAGGCCGCCATGCTCGAAGCGATGCAGGAGCACCATGTAACCGCTGCGGGTGTATGCTACAGGCTCGACGAGCCGTTCTTTGTCTTTGCCACGCAGAACCCGATCGAGATGGAAGGCACATACCCGCTTCCGGAAGCCCAACTCGACCGATTCATGTTCAACGTGTCCATCGACTACCTGTCCGAGGACGACGAGGTAGCCGTGGTTCGCCGGACCACCACGACCGAGCCTGTGCCCATTGTCAAAGTCTTCACCGGCGAAGACCTGCTGCGGTTTCACAGCGTGGTGCGCGGGGTCCCCACCGCCGAGGATGTGGTGCGTTACGCGGTGAGGCTGGCTGCGGCTTCCCGGCCGGGGCCCGGGGCGCTGGATTTCGTCAACGAGTGGGTCACGTGGGGAGCGGGCTTACGCGCCTCGCAGTACATGGTGCTCGGCGCCAAGGCGCGGGCGTTGCTCTATGGCAGGTCGCACGTCAACTTTGATGACATCCGGGCGCTTGCCCTTCCGGTGCTTCGCCATCGGCTCCTGATCAACTATCGTGCGGAGGCTGAGGGCGTCACTGTGGATGGCCTCGTGGATCGCCTGCTCAAATCGGTGAAGGAGAGAGCCAGGTGACGGATCGAGCCGGTCCATTCCGCCCGCAGGTCGCCGCCGGCAGAGCCGAGGGCATGATCGATCCGGCGGCCCTGATGAAGATCAAGTCGATGGAGCTGCGCGCCAAGGCGGTGGTGGAGGGTTTTTGCAGGGGCATTCACCGCAGCCCCTATCACGGCTTTTCCGTCGAGTTCACCGAGTACCGTCAGTACACCCTCGGCGACGACCCCCGCTACATCGACTGGCGCGTGTACGCGCGCAGCGACCGGTTCTACGTCAAGAAGTTCGAGGACGAGACGAACCTCCGCTGCCACCTGCTGATCGATCACAGCCGGTCGATGGGCTACGGCTCGGCCGGCTACGCCAAGAGCCAGTATGCGGGCACGCTGGCGGCGACGCTGGCCTATTTCCTTTTCACACAGGGCGACGCTGTCGGCCTTGCCACGTTCGACGATCAGATCCGCCAGTACCTGCCGCCGCGCAACCGGCCGAGCTACCTGCGAAGGTTGCTCCACGCCCTGGAGGCCCCGCCCGCAGGCAAAGCCACCGACCTGGGTCCGCCGCTGCAGCGTTTGGCTCAGATGCTGACCAAGCGAGGATTGATCGTGCTGATCTCCGACCTGCTGACCTCCGTGGATCGGCTCGAGCCCGACTTGGGCTACCTCTGTGCAGGAGGTCATGATGTCGTCGTCTTCCACATACTGGACCCGGCGGAGCTGAATTTCGAGTTCGACTCACCGGCCCTGTTCCGAGACGCCGAGACCGGCCGCGACATGTACATCGATCCATCCGCCGCCCGGAAGAACTACAGGCGATTGCTGGACGATCACTTGAACAACGCGAAATCCATCTGCCGGAGACTCGGTATCGACTACCACCTGTTCGCCACAGACCGCCCGTTCGACGTGGCTTTGCTCGATTTCCTGCAGGGTCGTATGCGCCGTCGCAGACACCAGATTCGAAATTCAAATTTCAAATTTCGAAATTCCACGGAGGGGAGGACGGCATGAGTTTCCTGTACCCGCTGTTTCTGGCTGGTGTCGCCGCGGTGGCTGTGCCGATCCTGCTGCACATGATCCGTCGTCACACGCGCCATCGCGTGGCGTTCAGCTCCCTGATGTTCCTGCGCACGACGATGCCGCGATTCAGGAGCCGCAGCGGGCTGGAGCACATACCGCTGCTGATTCTGCGATGCATCATCGTGTGCCTGCTCGCGTTCGCCTTTGCGCGTCCTTTCCTGGTGCGGCCGGCGGCCGTGAGTGAAGTCCGTCCCGGCGGGCGAATCGTCCTGCTGATCGATACCAGTGCATCGATGCGGCGCGAGGGCATGTGGGCCTCGGCTATCGAGGAGGCCAAGTCGATCGTGGCAAATGCCGGGCCAACCGACCGCCTGTGCGTGATGAGCTTCGATCAGACCGCGCGCACGCTGATCGGATTCGAGCAATGGGCGACAATGGATCCCGCCCAGCGTGTAGCCATCGCGGCCCAAAACATGGCAAGCCTATCACCGAGTTGGGCATCCACCGATCTCGGTCATGCCCTCGTCGCCGCCGCCGAAACGATCGAGGATGATGAAGTGAACGATGGGCAGCAGCGCGTCGGCATACGGCGGGTTGTGCTGATCAGCGACCTGCAGCAGGGCAGCACTCTCGATGCGCTCTCGGCGTATGAATGGCCCGAGCGAACGGAGTTGGTGGTCAGAGCGATTCCGTACCGCGGCACGACCAACGCATCGTTGCAATGGATCACGAGCCGCGACACGCTGGCCTCCTCGCACGGCGACGAACCACCCAGTGTCCGTGTCACGAACTCGCCCGATGCGGACAAAGATCGCTTTCAACTGAATTGGGGCGGCAATCAGCAAACGGATGTGTACGTGCCGCCGGGTCAGAGCGTCGTGGTGCATGCCCCCGCCAATCCGGATCAGCCGGTGCCCACGAAACTCGTCCTGGCCGGCGACGACCATGATTTTGACAACATCCTCTACCTGGCGCCGCAGCCGCGGCGAAATATGACGATTCTTTACATCGGCAATGACGACGCGAACAATTCCAAGGAGATGCTGTACTACGTTCGCCGGGCCTTTGGAACCGGCAGCGCAATGGCCGCGAACGTCATTGGCCGCTCGGGCAATGAATCCATCAGCACCGCTGACATCGAGACTGCCCGCATGGTTGTTATCACCGACGTGATCGGTCAGCAGGATTTCACGCCGCTGCGTCAGTACCTTGAGTCCGGCGGGATTCTCCTGCTGGTGGTGAAATCCGTCGAGACCGTCACCGCCCTGTCGGGCTTGGCCGGCATCGAAAGGCTTGAATGCCGCGAGGCCGACGTCGGTCAGTATGCCATGCTGGGCCGGATCGAGCTTGAGCATCCGCTGTTGAAGCCCTTCTCAGATCCTCGTTTCGGCGACTTCACACGGATTCACTTTTGGAAGTATCGACGCATCAATGCCGCCGATTGTCCGGGGGCGAGGGTGCTGGCTCGGTTCGACAATGACGATCCCGCATGGCTTGAGGTTCCGGTGGGCCGAGGGTCACTGCTCGTGTGGACCAGCGGATGGCATCCGTCGGACAGCGACCTCGCGCTTTCATCCAAGTTCGTCCCGCTGTTGTATTCCGCTCTCGAATATGGCGGAGCCTTCGCGGGATGTCAGGCGCAGTACTTCGTGGGGGACCCCGTGCCCGTGCCGGAGCCGGTACGGGCGGGTTTCAAACCCGCCCCTGCAAATGTTGACATTCGCCGGCCGGACGATTCCGTCGTACACCTGGACGCCGACAGGCAGGCCTTCACGCAGACTGACTTGCCTGGCATTTATGCAGTGACATCATCGAGCCCCAGTCAGCTCTTCGCGGTCAATCTGCCGGCCGCCGAAAGCCGGACTGATGCCATGCCGATCGAGGAAATCGAGAGAAGGGGCATCTCGCTGAAATCGGCTTCCGGTATTGTACCGGCGGCCGGCGAGCGAGAGGTACAGCGCCACAGCCTTGGCGAGATGGAGTCGCAGCAGAAGCTCTGGCGATGGGTATTTGTGGCAACGTTGGCGATACTCTTGGTCGAGACATGGCTGGGCGGCTGGCTCATGCGTCCCAGTCCGGAATCTCAGGAGGAGCAGACATGATTGAAGAAGCTCTTCGCAGACAACTCCAACCCATAGCCGACCGGCGAAGGCGTCTGCATGTGGCCCGGCGACTGTCGATCTGCTGGCTGATCTGTGCTCTCGTCGGCGCCGCTCTGGTGGGCATCGCCTGGCTGTGGGGTGGGGGATCGTCTCCGGCCGTCGCGGTTCTGTGTATGGCAACCGTTCTGGCGACAGCCTGGATCATCCACAAATCCCGTCGCCTGCAGCCGGACTATCGGGCCATGGCGCGGACGATTGAGCAGCAGCATCCGGATCTGCAAGCTATGCTGCTGGCCGCCATCGAGCAGCAGCCGCAGGGCGCCGACGGACAAATGGGCTATCTCCAGCAGCGAGTGATTGCCGAAGCGGTCGTCCATGCAACGGGTCACGATTGGCTCCAGAGCATCTCCGCGGGAAAGCTGATGTTGGCCCGCCTGGGCCGGGCTGCGGCGCTGCTGTTCCTGCTCGTGGTCCTCTCGCAGATGCTGCCGCTCACGTCCCTGCTGCCCCGCAATCACAAAGGCATGCTGGCCTCCAAAGGCTTCGGCGTCACCGTCACTCCCGGAGACGCCTCCGTCGAGCAGGGCACGCCGGTGGTGATATTGGCGCGTTTCGAGGGGCAGGTGCCGTCGGCGGTGGACCTGCTGTTCGGCGAGGCCGGGCAGGAGCCGCAGCGAATCACGCTGAGCAAGACTCTCGACGATCCTGTGTTCGGCGGCATCCTTCAAGACGTCCGGTCCGACTTGGTCTATCATGTCGAATACGCGGGCTGGCGGACGCGAGATTATACGATCAGCGTCTATCAGTGCCCCGAGCTTGTCAGGGCCGACGTGAAGATCGTTTATCCCGCCTACACGAAGCTGCCCGCCAAGACGATCAAGGATACACGCCAGGTCAGCGTGGTCGAGGGCTCGGAAGTCACGCTCATATTCACGCTGAACAAGCCGGTAGCCACGGTGCGGCTGGTCCCTAAAACAGGCATCGCGTTGGGCCTTGCCGTGGACCGCCAGGACCCCAACGTGCTGACCACGTCGCTGACGGCGTCGCAGAGCGAGCGATACGAGCTGCACATGGCCGATGCCCAGGGCCGGTCGAACAAGCTGCCGCCGCGGTTTGTGATCGAGGTGCACAAGAACCTGCCGCCTGAGCTGACGCCCGTATTTCCGAGCGGGGACGTGGTGGTCTCGCCGCTGGAGGAGCTCTCCCTGGAGGCGAAAGTCGCCGACGATTACGGCATCACCGGAATCGGGCTGTCCTACGCCTTGGCCGGCACACAGGGCCAAGAGGTCTCTCTTGCGATTACAGATTCGACCGGCAGCGTGAATCCGCAATCCGCAATCCACAATCCGCAACCTGACGAGGGGCCCCAGATTCAGTACCTGCTGGCGATGGAGGGACTCAAGGCCGAGCCGGACCAGTTGCTGACCTGGTACTTCTGGGCCGACGACATTGGACCGGATGGCAAGCCCCGCAGGACGGCCAGCGACATTTACTTTGCCGAGGTGCGTCCCTTCGAGGAGGTCTTCCGCGAGAGCCAGTCGTCCCCCGATCGGCAGAACCAGGACCAGCAGAACAGCCAGGAAGGCAACCAGCAGGACCGGCCCGGCGAGCGGCTTGCCCAACTGCAAAAGCAGATCATCAGTGCCACATGGAACATCAAGCAGCAGGCCGAGCGGTCCGGCGGGCTCGACGGCCGCAAGGAAGACCTTGACGTCGTTCGCCAGTCCCAGGCCGGCACCCTGGAGCAGGCTGGCGAGGCATTGAAGGAGGCGGAAGACCCGGCTGCAATGAAGGCGCTCCAGGCCGCATCGGGCCACATGGCGACAGCTTTGGACCACCTGACGAAGGCGTCGGAATTTGTCTCGACAAGGGAGTTGACGCCCGCGCTGGCCGGCGAACAATCGGCTTACCAGGAGCTGTTGAAGTTGCGGCAGCGGGAGCACCAGGTGACCCAGGGCCGTAATCAAGGTCGGGCCGCCAACGCCAATTCCCAGCGCTTCCAGCAGCAACTGCAGCAGTTGCAGCTCACGCAGCGGGAGAATCGATACGAGACGCAGCGTCTGGCCCAGTCCCGCGAGCAGTCCGGCCGGAGCGAGGACCTTCAAATGCTCAACCGGCTCCGGGACCTGGCACGGCGGCAGAACGAGATGAGTGATAAGCTCAAAGAGGCCCAGGCGGCGCTTCGCCATGCACAGAACGAGCAACAGAGGCAGGAGGCGCTTCGCGAGCTGCGGCGCCTTCGGGACGAGCAGCTTGAAGCGCTTCGCGACACGGATGAGCTCCAGCAGCGGATGGAGAGCCCGCAGAACCGCCAGCGAATGGCCAATGCCGGGCAGCGGCTGGACGACTCCCGGTCGGGAATCCGCGAGTCCGCGGAGGCGATGGAACAAGGGATGATCTCCAGGGCGATCACGTCCGCGACACGCGCCCAGCGCCAACTCGAGCAGATGCGCGACGAGTTCCAGCGCCGTACCTCCAGCCAGTTCAGCGACCAGATGCGCAACATGCGCGACGAGGCACAGCAGCTCGATCAACGCGAGGAGGGAATCGCACAGGAACTGGGCCGGCAGATCGACGCAAGGCAAAAGACGCTGGCGGGCCCCGACGCAAACCGTGAGCTGGCGGATCGGATCGACCACCAGAAGGAAAGCATGAAAAAGCTGATCGACCAGATGAAAGAAGTAAGCGAGCAGGCGGAGAACTCCGAGCCGCTGTTGTCAAGGACGCTCTACGATACGCTGCGCGAGGCGAGCACGGAGAATCTCGACAAGACTCTCGAGATGGCGCGAGAGCTGCTGTGGCGCGACCTGCTGCCCCAGGCGCAGGAGATCGAGCGCCGGGCCGGGGATGGCATCGACGAGATTCGCAGCGGCGTCGAAGAGGCGGCAAGGAACGTGCTCGGCGACGAGGCCGACTCCCTGCGCCTGGCCCGCCAGCAGATCGAGGAGCTGATCCGACAGATGAACGAGGAGATGACTCGCGCCGGCGGCACAGGCCGGCAACGTGGCGATCCAAACCTATCCGCAGACTCAACAAATCAGCAGCAACAGGCCAATGCTCCGTCGGGAGTCAGGGACAGGCAGGACGGTGGACAACCCGCAGACCGCGCGTCAGGCGAGAGAGACTCCGAGCGCTCAGAGCAAGCACGGCAAGGCGGCTCCCCACGTGAGGGTGCACAACCACAAACATCCGATCGCAGCACCCGGGTCGATAGTAGCGGGCGGACCAACCCGACGGGCCGGGGCGGCAATCCAGGCGTGCCGGGACAGTGGGAGGATGCAGGGAACCGAGGTCCGTTCACCGGGGAAGATTTCCGGCAATGGTCCGATGGGCTGCGCAACGTGGAAGAGATGCTCACGGAGCAGGAGCTGCGCGACGAGGCGGCGAGGATTCGGGACCGCGCCCGGGCCGTGCGGGCCGACTTCACACGTCACGGCACGGAGCCGCAGTGGGACCTGGTCCGCACGCAGATCATGGACCCGCTGACCGAGCTGCGACAGCGCGTGGAGAAGAAGCTGGCCCAACTCCAGTCGGATGAGACGATGGCCCCCATCGACCGCGACCCGGTGCCCGACCGCTTTGCCGACCTGGTCCGGGCCTACTTTGAGAGTTTGGGGCAGGAAGAGGGGCAGGGGAATTGACGATTTGCGATTTGTGATTGAGGCGTGGCCGGACAAATCGTAAATCACAATTCGTAAATCGTAAATCTCTGTATGAGGAGATGACATTGCTGGCGACCGTGACGATTTCTGTGACCCCGTGGTTCTGGCCGGCCGGCGCACTGCTGGCGGTGGCCCTTGCATTGATGGTCTGGTCGTATCGGCGCGCCGCGAGACTTCGAATTTCACATCTCAGATTTGGGATTTGGACAGTCGCCTTCTCGCTCAAGACCCTGGGTATATTGGTCCTGGCGTTGTGCCTGATCGAGCCGCTCTGGAGCGGCAGGCGAGCCAAGTCCGGCGCCAACCTGTTCATCGTCATGGCGGACAACAGCAGCGGCATGACCATTCGCGACGGCGACGCCTCCCGCAGCCGCGGCGAAATCCTGCAGGCGCTCCTTCTCGAAAATCCGAAATCGACTGAGGCGGCTTGGCTGGCCGCGTTGTCCGAGAGCTTCCAAGTCCGCTCGTACCTGTTCGACTCAAGGCTGCGCCGCACGATGGATTTCTCGGATCTGGCGTTTGACGGCAAGGCCACGGCGCTGGGCTCAGCCCTGCGGACCCTGGTCGGACGGTTCCAGGGAATGCCGCTGGCGGGAATCCTCCTGCTGACCGACGGCTGCGCCACGGACTTGGGGCAGGATATCCCCGATCTGCAGGGCTTGCCGCCGGTCTATCCCGTCGTGATCGGGGACGGCCGGTCGCCGAGAGATATCTCCCTGGCCAATGTCTCCGTCAGCCAGACGGCGTTCGAGGACGCTCCTGTGACCATCCAGGCGGATGTCGAGGCGGCCGGGTTCGCCGGCCGGACCGTTGCGATCGATCTGCTCGACGATTCAGACGCCCTGGTCGAGCGTCAGCAGTGGAGAATCGATGGGAGCGACGAGAGACAGGTTTTTCGTTTCCGCCTGCGCCCGGACAAGACCGGGGTCCTCTTTTATCGCCTGCATGCGGCGGGGGCACTGAAGGACGCATCGGCGACCGAGGCGGCGGCGCCGCCGGAGGCGACCTTGGCCAACAACGAGCGCACGATCGTCGTGGATCGTGGAAAAGGGCCCTACCGGATTCTCTACATGGCGGGCAGCCCCAACTGGGAGTTCAAATTCCTCAAAAGAGTTGTGGAGGAAGATGAGCAGGTGCAACTCGTGGGATTGCTTCGCGTCGCCAGGCGCGAGCCCAAGTACGATTGGCGAGGGAACGCCGGCGAGACGAGCAATCCGCTGTATCGGGGATTCGACGAAAAAGAGCAAAAAGAGGCGGAGCAGTACGATCAACCCGTCCTCGTGCGACTGAATACACGCGATAAGACGGAGCTGAGCGACGGATTCCCCAAGACCAGGGAGGAGCTGTTCGAGTACCATGCGGTCATCCTCGACGACGTGGAGGCCGATTTCTTCACTCGCGACCAGATGGACCTGCTCCACCGCTTCGTCGCCGAGCGCGGCGGCGGGTTCCTCATGCTCGGCGGCAAGGAGTCGTTCCAGCAAGGCAACTTCCGGCGCACCCCTATCGGCAATCTCCTGCCGGTGTATCTGGAGCCTGCGCCAGCCGATTCAACGACGACTCAGGTTCGCCTGCAACTTACCCGCGAGGGCTGGCTGCAGCCCTGGGCCAGACTCCGTGACAACGAGAAGGAGGAACAGCAGCGGCTGTCGGAGATGCCGGAGTTCCGCGTGCTCAATCGGACAGGCGCCGCCAAGCCCGGAGCCCGAGTCGTCGGCGAGATTGGCGAGGCCGACACGCAACAATCTCCCGCCCTGGCCGTTCAGCGGCTGGGCAATGGGCGTACGGCGGCATTGACCATCGGGGATATATGGCGATGGGGCATGCAAAAGCCGCCGATGCACGACGATATGGGCAAGTTCTGGCGGCAGACGCTTCGATGGCTTGTTACGGACGTCCCCAGCCGGATCTCCCTCCAGGCGGTGCAGAAGCCGGGCGAGACGAACCAGCCGGTGGCGCTCCAGGTTCGGGTGCGTGACAAGGCCTTCGAGCCCGTGGACAGCGCCTCCATTGCCATCGAGGTGCGCGAGCCGGGAAACCAGCGGCTGCAATTGACGGCGGCCCCCGTGCCCGCCGAGAGCGGGCTGTTTGAGGCCACCTACGTTCCGCGCACCAGCGGCAGCTATCTTGCCCAAGTCACCGTGACTGATGCGACGGGAGCGAAAGTGGGTGACGCACAAGCCGGATGGACGGTCGATCTCGAGGCGAGCGAGTTCCAGTCCGTGAAGGCGAACCGCCCTCTGCTTGAGAAGATCGCCCGCAGCACGGGAGGCCGGATCGTGGAGATTGATGAGCTGGAGGATTTCGCGCGCAACTTGCCGCGTCAGAAGGCTCCTGTCATGGAGGTTTGGATCAAGCCGCTGTGGGACCTGCCGGGGATTCTGCCGGCGGTCTGCCTATTCATCTTGACTTGTTTCGCCGTCGAGTGGGCGCTTCGCCGCTGGAAGGGAATGCCGTGAAAAGAGCACTGACATTGCTGGCCGGCATATTGGCTTGCGGCGGGTTAGCCACACAATCTGAATCCGCAATCCGCAATCCACAATCCGCAATCGAGAGCCAGACTGTGATCATGGTGGTCGGCGCCGCCGGGACGTCGGAGTACGCGACGCAGTTCGCCAAGTGGGCGGGCCTCTGGGAGCAGGCCTGCGCCAAAAGCCATGCGAAATTCATCGCCGTCGGTCTGGACAAGAACGAAGGCACATCGGACCGTGCGAGCCTTCAGGAGATATTGGCAAAGCAATCCGGACAGACCACGACCGCCTTATGGCTGGTCCTGATCGGGCACGGCACGTTCGACGGCAGAACAGCCAAGTTCAACCTCCGGGGCCCGGACCTGGCCGCAAACGATCTTTCCGAATGGCTCAAACCTGTGCGCTGTCCCGTCGCCGTGATCAACACGGCCTCATCCAGTGCGCCATTCCTCAAGGAGCTATCTTCGCCCGGGCGCACCGTGATTACGGCCACCAAGAGCGGCTTCGAACAGAACTTTACACGATTCGGCCAGCACTTCGCCGAGGCGATCATCGATCCCCGAGCGGACCTGGACAAGGACGGCCAGACCTCCCTGCTCGAAGCGTTCCTCAGCGCCTCTCATGCCGTCACTGATTTCTACTCCGCCGGCGGACGGCTCGCCACCGAGCATGCACTGCTCGATGACAACGGCGACGGCCTGGGCACGCCCGCCGAGTGGTTTCGCGGCATCCGGCCGGTGCAGAAGGCCCAGGACGACGACGACCTCGACGGCTACCGGGCCCACCAACTGCATCTGCTCTATGGCCTCGGCGAGACCGTCATGCCGCCGGACATGAGGGCCAGGCGCGACCAATTGGAGCTCCAGGTCATGGAGCTGCGCGATACGAGGGCCGCACTCTCGGATGAGGAGTACTTCTCCAAGCTGGAGCCGCTGCTCCGCGAGATCGCGCAAATCTATGAGCAGAGTGACGAGCGTGATTCACCGGCGCCGTAGCCGTTCGATCAGCATGGGCGGCAGATTGCCCATCCCTCGCCTCCTCATGCAGTGCCCATTGTCCACCGACACCTGGTCGGGTATCCTTGCTTCAAAGAACATTCATCAGAACGATGTGACGATGCTGGTTGGGGACATCAGGCAGGGCTTCAGGCTATGTTCGGACTGTTCGACGCGGTTTTCTTTTTCGGGTACATCGTGGTCGTGTTGGTCATTGGTTTCGCCGTAGCCCGACGGGAAAAGCCGACGGTTCAGGAGTATTTTCGCGCCGGCAACCGCCTGCCCTGGTACGCCATCGGGGCCTCCATCATCGCGGCGGGAGTCAGTTCCGAGCAATTCGTGGGCGAGGTCGGGTACGCCTACAAGCTCGGCATGCCGGTGATGAACTGGGAATGGATGGTCTTCCCGGCCCTGTCGATTCTGCTTTTTATCTTCATCCCGCTCTACGTCCGCAATCGCATCACGACCATGCCGGAGTACCTGGAGCGCCGCTACGGCCCGCACGCCCGCACCCTCTATGCCGTGCTCATCATCGCCAGCTACATCTTCGTGAATTTCGCCCTGGTGTTCTACACGGGCGGCTATGCCCTGGAGAAAATGTGGGGCTTTGACCGAGTCGCGGCGGTCTGGCTGCTGGCGATCGCCACGGGGGCATATACGATCTACGGCGGGATGCTGTCGGTGGCATGGACGGATTTCTTCCAATGCCTCCTGTTGATGGGCGGAGGACTCTACGTATTCTTCGCGGGCATGCACCACCTCGACTGGAACTTCGCCGCGGTCATCAGCAGCGGCCAGCGCGCCCACCTGATCGCCCCGCAAAGTCACGAGGTGCCCTGGACGGCCCTGGTGATCCTCGGCCTGTCCACGAACGTCTGGTACTACGCCACAGACCAGTTCATCAATCAGCGATGTCTCGGCGCCAAGAATGAGTGGCACGCCAAAATGGGCGTCCTCTTTGCCGGGGGTCTGCAACTGCTGCTGCCACTGGCTACGGCCGCTCCGGGGATGATCTACTACGCGATGAACCCCACCCTGCCCGATCACAACGCCGCGTACACTTCTGTCGTCGCCGAACTGATTCCAGCGGGCATGCGCGGCCTTGTGGTAGCCGCCGTGATCGGCGCGATCATGTCCACAATCTCCGGCTTGGTGAACTCCACATCGACGATGGTGACACTGGACCTGTTCCGCCGCTGGAAAGGCAAGGACTGGCCCGAGCACCGGCTGGTCCGGTTCGGGCAATGGTCCGGCACCGTCGCTCTCGTGATTGGCGCGCTCTTTGCGCCCGTGGTCATGAAATGGGACAGCATTTTCCGCTACTGCCAGGACATCTGGGCCCCGATGGCGGCGCCGGCGGTGGTGGTCTTCGTCGGCGGAGCGCTCTGGCGGCCCGCCCGGCAGCGCGGCGCCGTCGCCTGCCTGCTGCTGGCCATGCTGACTGTGCCGTTGACGTTCCTCAAGTCGTTCCTGGCCGACGCCGGCATCCACGTTCTGCCGCCCAATCTTGAGAACTCCCTCCTCTTCGGTGGCGGCGTATTCATCCTCTCCATCGTCCTGCTGGCAGTGCTTTCGCTGGTGCGATCATTGACCGTCGGCCTGCTCTGCAGTGCCGTTGCCGCGGTGTTTATCTTCTGGCTGATCAACGCCAACCCTGCCATGATCGCCGTCCTCATCATCGTGTCCTATATCGCCGCGATGCTCTATGGCTGGCGCATCGGCTCGCACGAGGCAGGCGACAGTTACATGTGGAGTCGCTCGATGCTGCTGGGCTCGCCTGCGGGCCAGTCGCAGAAGTGGTACAAGAGTATCTGGTTCTGGTGGCTGGTGAGCTTCGCAGTCTTCGCGGCCATCTACATGCGATTCTGGTAGTTAGCCGGCAAACGACGCAAGGATCTCCGCGAGCCTGGCCATCTGAGTTGAAGAGGGTTTGTTGGGCTCCGCCTGCGCGTACTCGGCCACCTCGTCACGCGCGAGCTGATAGACGTCTTTCTCGCCTTTGGCGGCCCAGGAGCCGTACTGCTCGCGGACGGACAATCGCGGCGCGACGTATTCATCCGAGTAAAGCCACTTCAGCGTGTGGTCGGCCGTCAGATACGACGGGTTCTGCGGGCCTGTTTTGACGATGAGGTCCTTGGCGATCGTCTCCTCGTCCACCCGCACTCCGGCGGCAATCCTGCGGCAGATGGCGGACATCTCCTCGTCCATCAGCAGTTGCTCGTTGCTGCACGTCAGCCCGGTGGCGAACATGCCGCAATTGACGATCAGGTCGTGGCCGGCGGCGACGGAGCAGAATTGGCTCAGCGCCTTTTCCCACGCGTTCTGCTCGTCGTGCGTGTGATTGTCCGAGTTCGGCGCCGTGGTATGGGAAGGGACCTTGTAGAAATGCGCCAACTGGGCGGCCGCGATCCGACAGACGGTCGTCTCCGTCGAGCCGACCAGGGCGGCCCCCATCCGCATGTCACAGGTGGTCCATGAGTTGGCATACATGACCTTCGCGTGCGGCCTGAGCATCTGAATCATGGCCAGACCCGACAGGCATTCCGCGTTGCACATCGTCAGCAGCCCCGCCAGCGTATAGGGCGCCGAAATCCCCGCGATCGGCTCCGGAAGAATGGCGATTGGGACCCCCGTCGGAACGGTGTCCATGATCGCGTCCAGCACGCCCTCTTCCCAATAGAGCGGACTGGTGGAGGAAAGCTGGCTGATGCCGTACACCTGGCTCTGCAAGTCGCCTTTGAACGCGGCCTTCAGCATCTCGATGCACAGGCTGTTGACTTGCGTGCTATCCGTGGAGAAGTAGATGGGCTTGGTCGTGTTCTCGATCACGGCTCGCACGGCGTAGAGAAGCGTCGCCCCGGGGTTCGGGACGTCCTGAGGCATCACCGGCACGCCGACCATGTCGATGCACTCCAGCCTGTCGCAGATGCGAGTGAAAAGCTCCACGTCGGCCACCGTAGATTCCCGCCTCTTGCCCGTCTGTGAGTCCACCCAAAAGACGGCGTTGTGCCCTGCCGCGATCTTCGGCTTCCTGTCGCCCAAAAGGAAGACGAATTTCCCGTTGCGGTCGAAGACCTCGAACTGCGCAGGGACATGACTCAAGGCGTCCTCGATGGAAGCGCGAGTGAAGGTGACTGTGCGGGCCTCCTCATTGACGGCAAGCCCCCGGTCTTTCAGGAACGCCAGCATGCGCTCGTTGAGAATCCTGACACCGCACTGCTGCAGGATGTCGAGCGACGCGTTGTGAATGTCCAGGATTTCCTGCTCGGAAAGCACCTTGAGCCACGGCAACCGCATCTGGAATGTCTCCTCAACCTGCGACCTGTCTGTGAAGGTCGGCATACGTGCAGGGCTTCAGTCCAAGCCGGCGAGCGTGAGCGAACGTCATTTCGAGCATCTTCATTTCCGGGTCGAAGGAATGGAGCGACCACGGGTGCCAGATCAGGGAGACATAGGGCTTGCTCGTTTCGAGCGTCTTTTCGAGGAAGACCCGGTTGACCTCGAATTCCTCGCTGGGCGTCCTGACGAATTGCGGCGGGATCGCCTCTGGCATCGGCGAAGGCCACAGCGTCAAACGCCTGGCCCCCCATCGGTCGTGGTTCTTGAGCAGGTTCTCATGCCAACCGTGGCCGGGCAGCTCCCACAGATCGGCGAAGCCGTCCTCGCCATAGTGGAACGGCTCGCGGATCAATGCGGGCATGGAATAGTCCGGCCCCCACAGCAGGCTGCTGACGTACTTGAACCCGGCCTCGCGGATCAGCTTGAGCACATCGACTGCACCTTTGAAGCCGTTGTCGAATCCGCAGCCCGGCCGCAGACCTAAGCAAGGCCGCTCGAAAACACGCTCGATCAGCTCCCTGGCCCGGAAGATCTCTTCCTTCCTTTCCTCCGCGGGCACCGCCGGGCCGCAGAAGACATTGTCCCGGAGCATCTTGTGACTCCAGGTGTGCGAGGCGACCTCGAAGAGCGGGTCGGCCAACAGTTCCTTGTATTCCGTGGCGTTCCCTTCGAGCGTCTTGCCGGTGATGAAGAAAGTGGCCGGCACCTGGAGCCGCTTGTGGACCTCGACGATCTTGCGGCACGCCTGCAAACAGGCCGGCGATTCGGTGTCGTAGGCGGCGATGTACATCGCGCCCGTTCCCGGCGAGACGCCTGCCTTTGTCCGGCTCCGCGATATCCCGGCAGTCGCGGCAGCGCCCAACGCGGCGCCCATAAGGTCTCTTCGTGAAATGCGACGCATCGTGATCTCCCCTTGAGAAGCGTCAGCGCGTCAGGTGCGCAAGTGTCCTTCGCACGGAGTGTTCGTGGTCGGTCGACGGCAGGTATTCGAGCCCGAAGACGCCCTGGTAGCCCAGCTTTTCAATCTGCCCCAGCAGGAACGGGTAATCGGTCTCGCCCTGGTACACCTCGTGCCTGCCGGGCACGCCTGCGGCATGGAAATGGCCGATCACGTCGATATTCCGCTTAATGTGATTGACGAGGTCGCCCTCCATGATCTGCATGTGGTAGCAGTCGAACAGCAGCTTCAGTCGCGATGAGCCGATCTTGCGGCATATCTCCGCTCCGGCGTCGCTGCCGGCAAGGAAATATCCGGGGTGATCGTACGTCGTGTTCAGCGGCTCCAGCAGCAATGTCACTCCGACCTTTTCCGCCATCTCGACCGTGGGCTTGAGCCCGGCAATCACCGACGCAAGCATCTTGCTGTGGGTCATCCCTTTCACCTCATTACCCGTGCAGACAATGGTGGCGGGGATCTCGGCCTGTTTGGTGAATTCAATGGTCATCGCCGCCCTGGCGAGCCACTTTTTGCGCTTGGTTGGATTCGTGAGGCCGCCGCCGATAGAGCCGTCGGGAGAGCCGATCACGGTGTTCGTGATCGCAACGCCGTGCGCCTCGGCGATCTTCGCGAGCTGCTCGGGCTTGCCCTTGAAGCTCTTATCCACGAACCACATCTCGACGTTCCTGAACCCGCAACCCGCTGCCTTTCTGATGCGATCCTCAAACGGAAGCTTCGTGAACGCCATTTC
>Ga0315284_10004326_pt1 | contig 20171 bp, 20 predicted proteins | sample YL17G09_16_MG_FD_203696 | JGI IMG/M metagenome (GOLD analysis project Ga0315284, IMG submission 203696) | Sediment microbial communities from Yellowstone Lake, YNP, Wyoming, USA - YL17G09_16 | ecosystem: Environmental > Aquatic > Freshwater > Lake > Sediment | place: USA: Wyoming | collected...
ACCATATTGCCATCACCATGGAGTATGAAAACTGGTACGCAGTTATTGATGAAGAGCAACTCGCTCAGGAGATGGCTGAGTTGGAATCTACGGATGACGAAGAGCCTGAGCATACTTCCGAGAAATCCGCCCCCGACCATGAACCTGAAAAGCTTAGTGATCGCCAAAAATACGAGGAACATCTCATGGGTAAGCGTCCTACCTGGTCGGCAGCTCTCGCGGCAGTCACTCCGTTCTACGATGATGAGAAGTACGAAGTAGACACCTGGTTTGAGCGCGACCGCAAATTCATCGGGCTCAAGCGCCAAGCCGATGAGGCCACCGTCTTTGACGCTTGGGACGAGGACGCCGAGGCCCTCATTGAAGACGGCTTCTACGATCCGGCCAATGATGTGACCAGCCTGGTGGACTACGCCAAGGCCCATGGCCTGATCAAGCCGGCCAGTGAGCGTATGCCCAGCGAGGTAAAGCCCGAACCAGCCGAAGAGGCAGATGCGTCGTTTGTCGCCACAGCTGCCGACAAGGCAACCTCATGGTCAGGTCACATCAAGCTTGAGCAGTCTGATGAGCAAAACTATGGGCTGTATCTGAATGATACCTTCGTCACCCATGTGAAGATCGGTTCTGACTTGGCTCAAGGTCTAGAGGGTTTGCTCTTCACTGACCTATCTGAGGACCAGCCAGCCATCGAAAAGAAGTGGTCTGGCCGCGTCAGCTTTCATCAAACCATGGTGGACAACAAAGGCAGCCCAGTTTTCCAACTCTATCTGGAAAACGTGCCAATCATGAAGTTCACGTCGTCGGCGCCTGCGGGCCTCGCTCTGACTGAACTGTTCAATATCGACTTGGCCGGCGAAGTTGATCCGGACTACAAAAAGCCCATCGATCAAAAAGAGTTGGGTCGCCAACAGCGCCGTGAAAACTTCACTGAGAAGCGCCTCAAAGGCCAACCGGCTTGGAAAAAGAAAGACGCGGCACCTGAGGGCGATGAGGCCGAAGACGACGACAAGAAGCAGGCATCATCTGCAGAGGGCGAGCCAGGTATGGAAGGCAAACCTGCTGACTCCCAATTCTTCTCTGGTGATGAGTGGAATGCGATGCTAGCTGAGGTCAACCGTTGCCGTGAGTCCCTGCACAATCTGGCCGGATCAATTCTTCGCAAGTACAACCTGGCACCGAATGGTAGCCCACAGCGTAAGAGCCTTGACGAAGCCTTGGACAAAGTCACTGAGATGCACGACCAACTCACTGATATTGTCGCCAAAGACATCAATATCGCCAAAGAGAAAGATGAGAAAGAGACCGTTGAGTCTGTTCTCAAAAAAGCCGGTATCAAGTCCAAGAATGGCCGCATTGCCAAGGCTGATCTAAAGAGAGCGCTGAAGCTTATCGCCGACTACGATCCACGTGACCCGGCCAAGCCAGCGTACCAGCTTAAACCAGGTGAGGGTGGGCCAGCAGAAGCACCCACTGCTCCAGCCACTCAACCAAGTGGCTCGCAACATTCAGACAGCGAGCGAATGGTCACCCAATGGGAAGTCGAGGACTGCGGAGTCCAATCCTCAGACTATTTCCAAGGCAGAGGAACGTCTGGAACAGAATGGGAAGACGTCGCCGTTGGCATTGGGGTATCACCGAGAGAAGCCTTCAGCGATGCTTTGGAGAGTCTATCTCAGTCTGGTTGGGACTTTAGCAACGCTGACATGGAAAAGGACCGCTCTAAACTGTCAGATAAGACCCCAGACGAGCTTGATGATGGCGGAGATGAGGATAGCGACAACAATAGTTTCTGTCACGTCGCCGTTTACGTCACTGACAAAAAGGCTGATGGCGATGAGGACGATCTGATATATGACCTAGAACGGCTGGGCATTCACAACCTCAACGCCTGCATGGCGTCGTTGAGAAAAGCCGGCGTCAGAGTCAAGAATGACAAAATCGCTAAGGCTGACCTGGCCAAGGCACTCAAGGTCTTAGCAGACTCTGACACTTACTACGCTGACGACGTCAAAGACGACGACTCTGAGGACGGCGAACGTGAAGAACGCCATGCTGGTCACACCATTAAAACCTGGAAAAACCATCTAGGGTGGACAGACCTTCGTATCGACGACAAAGAGTTGATCAGCCACACAGAGGTGGGCCACGCTACGCCAAAAGAGGCCATCGAGATGGCCAAAGAGTTTATTGACGCTGGCGGCATGGAGGAAGGCCTTTTTGAGGACAACGAAGACCTAGCATGTTTGGCCGCAGCAGAGATTAGTTCGGAAACTGCCCGAGAGATCTGCGGCCATTTAGAGGACAAAGTAGAGAAGGGTCTGGACAGCTACCAAACCGAAGCAGACGTTTTGGAAGCTTTGGATGATGCATATGCTTGGATTTGCGGTGAGTTGAATGAGGACGACGCCTCCGAGGCTGAGTTGGAAGCCGCGTATGCTGCCGCTGAGAAGGAACTTGTCAAAACCTTCAAGGCGTACAGCAAGCAGCGCAAAAAGTCTAAGAAAACCAAAAGCGCTCTAGAGGACGATGAGGAAAATCACTACCTCAGAGTGCTCTGCGACAAGTACCTTATTGGCCATACGTTCCGCGTTCTAAAGAAGATGGATAGCCTCCACCCAGAGGGCACTGAAATCACGGTGACCGAGTTTGACGACAACAGTCACCAACTGAAGAGGGGGTTTGGTGCAAACCTGCGGGGCGACAGTGACCAACCTGAGGTCGGCAACGATATGTGGAACGTCGAGTGGTTCACCAGCAACATCGAGCAAAAAAGGCTGATGCCGCTCGACGACAACGGTGATCCAGATCCACGATCAGCCAAAGCCATCACGAAACTGGCTCAAGAAGCCGAGGACCTAGAAAACGAAGACCCATACGAGGACGACGGAGACGACCTAAGCAGCGGCGACCAGTATGATAAAGACAACCCGGATGACGATGATACACCACCCGCAGGCGGAAAGCCAAAATTGTCTCTGGTCAAGAGCGCCCAAGCAGCCGCAGCCAAAGCCAATCCGGCCGCGCTGGAGAAGAAGGTCAAGAAGATTCTTGGCAGCGACTTCAAGATCTATGAGGGCTACTCTGGTCGGGGCATGATGGGTAAACCGTCAAGCTTCGCGTTCACTACCAGCACCCGTCCTGGATCAACTGAAGGTCAAAAACTCATCAAGTTGGGGCTATCCTCGGACAGTCTGGGCATGGGATTCATCTACTACACCACAGCCAAAGTGACTGCGGGCATTGATCTGGGTGGTCCGAACTACGAAGACCTGTGGGATTATGCCATGAATGTAGAGCCACTCTACAATACGTTGTCTTTGATTGAATCGAAAACGGATGCCAGAGAAGTAGCTGAGAAAGTAGTTAAGCACTACAATTCAGCTAAGCCTAGACACGAGTTCGTAGGTGATGTCTCAGCCGTCGCTGACTACTTCTACAAAGAGCACTTCAATCTGGTGAACGCTGAACTAGAAGTTCTGAGCGAAAACGAGGACGAAGACACGGATGATGCTGACGCTAGTCTCAATGCTGGCCAAGGCGGCAACAGCGCTTTAGATGAGGACCTGCAGGATGACAGCGAAGACGATGAAGACGATGAAGATGAGGCCAACGCTGATACTCCACCATCAACGCCATCTACTCAGAAGTCACCAGATGACCTGAGTGTTGAAATCGCCGTTCCGATAGGCAGTCTTCAAGCCATGCTGCTGGCCGCTGGAATCGAGGTCAAGGGCTCCAGAATCAAGAAGGCTGACCTGCAAAAGGCACTGATTGCGCTGTCTGGTGTCAAGGCCAAGAAAACCAAAAGCAAAGCCCCACAGCTTAGCCTGGTGAAGCAGGCCCTCGTTAAGGCCGGCATCAAGCTTAAGGGCGGTAAGGTCCGCAAGTCAGACATCGAAGCCGCTCTATTGGCCCTGGCCGACGTGCATGTAACCGCTGGGTCTACCTGGACGGATCTGTCCACAGACGATCAAAAGAACTATCAGACGGAGTGGGAACGCTACGACGGTGAGAGATCCAACGATCTGGTTATCGACCTAATCGAGGACGATAATGGGGGCTTCACGGTCGGTGTCAGTACCCAAGACGTTGATCACGAGTTCGAGAAGCAGAAGGGTTCAGCAGCAGAACTCAAGAAGAAGTGCACTAAGTTCGGCGACGAACTGGCCAAAGAGAAGAAGATCACTGTCCAAGCTATCAAGAAGTTCTGGGAATCGACGGCGGAGGTAGCCAAAACTGGCACCCTCCCAAAGCCTAAAGCGCTAGCCGCTGACGACTACACCAGAGAACCTGGTGACGTCAACTTCTCTAGCAGAGACTCTAATGAGTTGGAACTCTGGTACTGGGAAAACGAAGTTCTGCCATTGGTCATCAAGTCAGCTAAACCATTCGCCGACGTCGAGTCGTCAAAGGTCCCTGGCGGTGTGCAGTGGTACGTGTTCCCTGACAACGGCGACCTCGAAATCTTCACAGCCACACCGACAATGGCGAACGAAGACAAGACTATAGACGTCCAGACCGAGATCCTCACCGATCCGAGCGAGGACGATTGGACAGCGTTGGACGTCGTGAAGATTCCTAATACTGGCATTCCAAAAGATGACGCCAGAGCCTACATTGCTCACATCAAAAGCGTTATCAAAAGTAACTCGTTGGAGTCCGAGAGGGGGGTCGCCTCAGTGGCCACCGCCGCCAGTTTTGACGACTGGTGGTTTGACCTTGATCATTGCCTGCGTGATGCGACCAATGAGGACATCAAGAGTTGGTCCAAAAATTACTGCTTTAACGACCAGGACTTCCACGACTGGTTCAACGCTGGGATGTCGCCAGAGGACACCTGCACCGAGATGCAGCGCCTGCTCAAAGAGGAAAACGCTGGTCGCGGCAAAAAGGCCAACCAGACTCCACCTAACACCAATCTGAATTGAGGGTGCAGTGAATAAGCCTAGGCTCAAAAGATTGTTAGCGGTACTTGGGGTCCAGGTTGTTCGCGACTGTATCAAATTCTCGGATTTGGATAAAGTCGTTGAAGCGCTTGATAAGTCGGAATCCACCAAGCTGGCCGCTCTCATCAAGTCAAAGCCCAAGGTGGAGTGGCAGGACGTTCTAGAGGACTATATCTTTGAGAACGCGCTCCAAAAGGACGACATCAACGATCTGATGTATGACCTAGAACGGCTGGGCATTCACAACCTCAAGAAGCCAGTGGCGCCGCCAGCCCCAGAAAATCCACCCCTTATCGAAATCAGTGAAGATACTGGTGTCGAGTATGCCGATAGCGGTCGCTGGCGCTCCTACGACTTATACACCACTGGTAGAAGCTACGAAGAGTTGTTTGATAATGCTAGCATCTCAGAAACTGATCAAGATGGTGGCGAGATCAAAACTTATGATCTCCAAGACGCCGATCAAGAGGTTCAGGAAGCAGCGTTCAAAATCATCAACGACTACCTGAGACTCCACCCAAAGCTTAAAGAAGCGTTTAACGATGCCATGGATGTGAATGCTGCATGCGCCTATGCTGCAGTAGACAAATCAGCGGTGTATTACCACTACGGCGCCGATGTACCCTCTACATCACTCAAGCCTTTGACCTTTTTCACGCTCGATAAGGATGGTGCCAAGAGCTACAGTTATAACGACGATGTTGGCAAGACGATGCACGCGGTGCATTTGACCGTCAACAACCCAGCGAATGATGAGCAGGTCAAAGAAGTTGGAATTGAGTTGGGCTGTGAGGCCGAGGGTTTTGATGACCCAGAGGACGCCCTTGGGTTTGAATTCCTGTCGCCAGCTTTGTGCGACAGGGCTCATGAGGTGATGGCGGCGCTTAAGAAAGCTGGATACGATGGCGCAGAGTTTTCGAACGACTTTACTGCGGACGGCGCAGTGCTAAAGTCCGTGACCGTCTTTAGCTCCAAGCAGATCACCCCAGCCAAGCGTAAGGCTGAGGCACTTGACAAAAGCGTTTCCATAGACCTGATTAGCAACCTCAAGGGCCTAACTCCGAAAGAGCAGCAGAAGGTGCTAGAAGACTTCGCCAACGATATGGGCATCCAGGGCGACGACCTGAACGACCTGATGTACGACCTTCATAGCGCCGGTCATAAAATGCTTAGTAAACCCAAAGTCACCCGTAAGCCTAAGGCCCCTACAGTCAAGGGGACGACCTGCGAGGACTTCATTGGTGCCATGTTAACCGCCAAGAGGTTGGATAAACTGTTTATGAAGTTTGACGGCGATATCGACGGCGAGTCTGACAACCATTTTGACGTCGAAGCGGCTATCAAATGCGTCAAGGACTTGGCCAAAGAGGATGGTGTGACCTTGAGCGACATCGACACCGCCGACGTTGAGGACCTAATGAGAGACGCTTACATCATTTTCGGCGGTAGCTGGGGCCATAAACCACAACACCCGAACTGGCCATGATCGAACTACTTTTGCTCGCCAAAATTCTAACCACTAAGCCGGTGGTAGTTAAACCAACCGTACGCACCAATATTTTAATTGATATGCTTTGTCACCAGATAGGCGTCGATAAATTACCTGGCGTGTTGTGGCGATGCGAGGATGGGGTCTACACCTGTTTCTACGTGCCGGCCTCGCCACCAAGCGGTGCCGCTATTTCCTGCTTCGAAAAGACCCCAGACCTCGATCCATTGAAAGACTGACACAACGCGCTAACTAATTACTTTTCCTGCTAAAAAGAAACAAAAGCAAGGAGTAGTTAATGAGCGCTCAAGCCCAACTTATCGCCGCCTTCGTCAAGTTGATTGAGGGTCCTCTAACTCTGCCCAAGGCCGTCGCCATTGCGACAGTTTGCCATGGCAATGCAGAGGACAAAGGCAAAAACTCATATATCCGTCACCCACTGCGTCTCATCGAGAAACAGGAGACAGAGGACGAGATGATGGTAGCGGTGCTCCACGACGTTGTCGAGGACACGTTCCTCACTCTCAACGATCTGGAGGAACTGGGTTTCACGGCCAGCCAACTCAAGATTTTGGACGCGCTTACCAAGAAGCCTGGGCCGGACTACAACCACGAGGCCTACATTTCCAACATCGAGCACAGTCCAGTCGCCACCAGAATCAAGATTGACGACATGGAAGACAACTGCCGGCTGGATCGACTCAAGAGCACGCCGTTGTCTAACCGCCACCTGGCCAAATTCAACCAATACCTAGTTGACCTCAAGCGACTGAAAGGCCGGCGCCACAGATGACACTGAAGGAACAATATGGTCGAGTTGTTAGTGGTGTTATTGTAATAGGTTTGACCGTTGTTTTCCTAGGTGTGATTTTTGTCATACCAGACAAAAATCGTGACCCCAAGCTTATCATCGACGATGGTGCTATTGACGACGTTGATATTTGCAAACTAGAGGTCACCAAACCACGGAAGTGGGTCATCGGCAGAGACAATGTTCTAAAACTATGTTGGCTAACTAACGTTAGCGCCCCTTATGCCATCTCATTCGACTGTTCGATTTTGGAGAACTGCCGTGGCTAAACGCTCGCGGGGCGATGGGCGAATAGCTTGACCTGAACTATCGCAGCATGTTATGTTGGAAACTATGGAGAACTTCGCACAACAACGAGCCCAGCATCAAGGTCCCAAGAGGGAGCCGGGTTAGTCGTTGTAAGTTCATCAAGAACAAAACGCCCCGCTCCCTCACGAAGAGAGCGGGGCGTTTTGTATAGGGGTGTGACGTGGGGAAGTCGAAAAGACCAATCGGTGGAATTTGTGGCGGCTGCGCAAAGAAGCTTGGCGCAACTATGATGAAAGGCGCCCAGGTGAAGTGCTGGACTGGTCTGTGTTGTGTCTGTCAGAAGAATAGACCGCTCTGCTCCACGTCCGAGTGTATCTGGCCAGAGGGAAAACGAGCAGACTTAGGGTAGCAATTGTTTTGGCCGTAGCACAATTAGGTAGAGCGCCGCTTTGTGGGAGCGGTGGTTGGGAGTTCAAGTCTCCTCGGCCAACCTTTTAAAAGATTCCATGGAGACAAAGTTTTGCCATGGGTGCAAAGATGACAGACCAGTCAATGAGTTCTGGAAGGCGCAGAGGCATGGTAAAACTGCGCTGTATTCAAGATGCAAAAAGTGTGAGGGTGAGCGCAAATATGAATTACACTGTGTCAAATGCTCAGACATCTTTCACGTAAGTCATCGACACTGGCGAAAGATCAAGGTACCTAAATGCTTAAAGTGTCATCGAATAGAGAATGGAGAGAGGAACGCGGCTAGAGCCGGAGAGTCTATCAGGTCAACCAAAGGTTATGAGTATGTTAAGGAGCATGGATCAAACAAATATGCTTTCAATCATCGGTTAAGAGTCAGTCAACATTTAGGCAGGCCATTAACCAAAGAGGAAGTGGTTCATCACCTGGACGGCGACAAACTGAACAACTACATAGAAAATCTTTGGTTGTGTGATGCGAAGAAACACAATGCCGCACATCGCAGCTTAGAACTGATAGCGCTAGAGATGTACAGGAATGGTGAGGTGATCTTTAACAAAGACACAGGCCAGTACGAGAGAGCACCAAATGACGCATCCGAACTTCGTTCTGCCAGCAGCTAGGGCCGATCTTGGTATCAAGTACGGCGTTTATATCATGTCGCACGACGTCTGCCAAAAATGGACGCCGCCGTCTGACACTGTGCTGATCCGCATTTTGTCAGGGCTGTGGCCGTTTGGACCGCTTAAGAACCCAGACGCCTTTGCGGACATCTTAGAGGTCAAGTTCGACGACGTGGACGGCATCGGTGGCGGGCAGTTGCCCATTCAAGAGAAGCATGCCAAACTTATCGTGGACTTTTTCGAGAAAAACAAAGGGCGAAAACTAGCGGTGCATTGTCACGCCGGGATGAGCCGCAGCCCGGCCACCGCAGCGGCATGGCTTTACTTTCACGACAACAAAGAGGGTGAGGAGGCTATTTGGAACAGTCCGATGTTCGTTTGCAACCGCAAGGTTTATAGAATGGTTACGGAAGAGGTCGAGAATCGACGGTTCGGTAAAAGGTTACGCAAGGGTATGATCGAGAAAACGGGGTCTTAGCTCAGTTGGTAGAGCACTTGCCTTGCACGCAAGAGGTCGTTCGGTTCGATCCCGACAGGCTCCATATCACTCAAAGGGGTTCGCATGTTCCGGAGTTTACTTCAGTGACCGACAGCGGTGCTCCTAAGCGTTAAAGCTATAGGGGCGTCGTCTAGCGGTCAAGACTGCGGAATTTGACTCCGCCAACGCAGGTTCGAGTCCTGTCGCCCCGGCCACAACAGGCATTATGGTTTATACGGCATTTTCTGGTCTATCGAAATGGACCGGTTTGTTTCCAAACTAGTCGCTAGCATCAGGTTTGTATGAGTTGCACATTCACTAGAGCAGAGTTCGAAACGTTCGTCGTTGGGTGGAACGAGTCCCTCAAAGACGCGCTCTGGATGTGGATGGTGAAAACTCATCAAGATATCGAGAAAGAAAAGGCTAGAATCTTAGCTCAGTTTACGGTCCCGTAGTGAAACTAACTCGGTATCATCTTTCGACTTTGACATTTCATTAACATCCTACTTTCAGTCCAGCCCAGGGTCCGTCAAATCCTTGAATAATTTCCACACGACCGAGACAATCATCACTGGAACCGTAATCGGCCAAGTAATACCGAGGCCAATGGACATCAACTGCAGTAACGGCCCAGTAGCGCCATACCCACGCGTGTCGTCACCCAAAAATCCAATGGCTATGATTACAGCAGCTACCACCAGGTAGATGAGAAACCAGGTCATGATGGTTGACATACGCGCCTCAATAGCAACTGATGTCTAAGGGTGCACAGATGAGTTGCCCAGTCTGATACCCAATCATAAAGTGAGAGTTAGGACACGCTGAGCCCCAGTATGAATAACTGGACCCCATCAGCAACCGGCACTGATTGATCTGGCCGCCAGCATAACCACCACTACAGGCTTGAAATAGAAACCCACCGAACACGCCGCCTACTAGACACGTCAGCACTGCTTTGAATTTCATGGTACCTCGCCAATAAAGATAGCCTAGAAGCGTCTGAAGGAGGTAACCTCTGCGCTGTTCACTTGAATCCCCACACGCTGATGTCTCTACTGTCGTTGCTAATTTTGGCACTTTCTGCCAACGCCTCTTTCGCATGGTCCGCCATTCATGCTCCCTGTGCACTCATCCATGTCGTCGTAATGTGCCATGTTAGTCCTGTGTGAGACTACGCGGAATGTTAATCGCTCTAGATGGTGACAGGTTCTCGGGAACCTCTTCTATACACGCTGCGCAAGTGCTCCGGCTTGATGCTTTCTCGCCACTCTGGGCTTGGTGGGTCTGTGAACAGCCCATCCAAATGACCCTTCTGGATCTGAGCGGCTACATGCATCGACTCAGCTAACTGCATCTGAAAGGTGGCGACGTCGGGGTCGCTTTGGGCCTTCTTGTCCAGCATCCAGGCCAGAACCTCTACAGAGTCTCGCAAATAGTGGTAAGCCTGATAGTTTCTCTCAGGCTGCGAAAGCTTCTTGGTCATGTTGCCCTCAAGTTATTCCGTACCTTTATTTTATGTGGGCACCAGCAGGAGGCGCCGTGTCAGATAACTCCCTTAAAATTGGGCAAGCCATCACGTTGATGCCCCAAGCATCGGCGCCGTCTAGTCCTCACAATGGGGAAATATACTACGACTCTACTCTGGGCAAGTTCCAGACACTGCCGATATTCGTTTCATGCCTTCTTGCTCAGAGGTGACGTTTACATGATGAGTTTTAAAAAGTCACTCATTCTATTGGCTCTGGCGCTGTGGATGACGCCCGATGCGGCTCAGGCTCAATTGTCTCAAATCCAGAGAAGTGAACTCAGGGACAACAACCTGCTTGGTCCGTTTAACCCTGGGTTTGAAAACGGCAAGCAATATTGGGTAAACACCAGTGGTACGTTCGCCATTACCACGACATCGACACTGATTGGTTCCGGCACCACGTCGGGCCAGTGGACGGCGGCGGGCAGCGGCAACACCCTGACCTCGAAGTCCACCACGGTTCCCGCTGGCCTCTTCGGCGCGGCCTGCCAGGCGTCCATCCTGCATAAGGGCGGCGATGCCAACGTCGTCCTAGAGGCGTTCGACGTAACGACCTCGACGGCCCTTGGGCAGCTGACCCTGGCGGCGGCGACGAACTACGTGCTCGACGTGATCCCGTTCATCTGCCCGGCGGCGGCCGACAGCATCAACCTGCGGCTTCGCGCCACGGCGGCTTCGGCTCTGTTCGACCTCGACTCGGCCTTCCTCGGCACGCCGGCCTTCACCGGCATCGTCTCGACCTCGCCGGTCGTCTACTCGCAGCCGAAGACCGTCGTCGGATCGGTTGGCACCGCTGGCTTCAACCCGGCAGGCCACCTCCTGACCACGACCGAGTGGCCTTTCTCCGTCGCCGGCACCCTCGCTTACTGGAACTTCGATTCTAGCGCGACCACGGACGGCTCCGGCGGTCTCGCCTGCTCCAGCGCGGCCTGCACGCTCACCAACTCCGGCACTCCCGTGGCGATCACCGGCACGGACATCTTCGGGGCCAGCAGCAAGGCTGCGAACTTCGTCGCGGCGAGCAGCGAAGTCCTGACTCAGACCGACCAGTTCTTGAACCCGCCGGCCGGCACCAGCTTCTCGACGGGCGGCTGGTTTTGCAGCGTCGGCGCATGGACGGGGCAGGGCACCAACATCAGTCTCATCGGCCAGTGGCCGTCGAACGCTGACCGGGGGTGGAACATCACGGTCCAGAGCACCGGGGCCGTGATCCACTACGACATAGCGAGCACGGCCGGTGGCGCGACCACCGACTCCGATCTCACGGTCCCTGTCGCCCTCGGCTCTGGCTGCCACCACTTCGCGATGGTCTACAACTTCTCGACGACGACCCTGAAGGGCTACCTCGACGGCAGAGTGGTCGTCTCTGGCATTCAGTCGAACGACCGAGCCACGACGGGCCACAGCTTCACCATCGGCAAAGACGGCAACGTCGGCCAGTACTTCAACGGGGCCGCGAACGCCGTGTTCTTCGCCCGATCGGCGATGACCGACGACGAGATCCGGAAGGTCTACTCCAAGACGATCCCTCACAACCTGAGTCTGCCGGCCGCCAGCCAGCAATGGACGGGTAACTGGGCTCGTTCTGACAGCCTGCTCTACAACCAGCTCTCCAGCTCTTGGATCGTCCACAAGGACGCCAACACTCTATACGCTGATTTCTCGGATGTGGCGGCCGGTGCCTTCGTCGACTTCAAGATGGCCAACCAGGGCCTCTCGGCCACCGCCGTTCCGGTCGGAGGCTACGACAGCGGCTACTACTCCAGCACTCCCCCGACGACCCTCGCCCACGGCCTCGGAGCCAACCCGGATCAAGTCCAGATCACCTACGAGTCCGGCGCCCCGTCCGCCGGAAACTACCAGACCCTGAATTCCGGCGACTGGTGTTCCTACGACAACGTGAACCTGTACTGCGACTGGACCGGACTGACCGTCAGTGGTTCGCGCATGGTCCGGATCACCGCCTGGCGGGCCAACGCCCAGGCAGCGGTCACGGCGGCCGGACCGAGCAATAGCGGGATCGTCAATACGACGGCACAGACGTTCGCGGGCGCGAAGACGTTCAGTACGCCAATCGATGGGTCTAGTGTGGCAGCGGCGTCAACGTCCGCCACAGGCACGATTAGCCACGAAAAACAGAGGACAACGTACACGCCAGCCATTACCGGATCAGGCGGAAACCCGACGATTACCTACACGGCCAACGGTGACGTCGGAACGTACACGCAGATAGGCGATCTTGTATTTGTGACTATGTTTCTTCAGTGGAGCGCGTCAAGCGGCGGATCCGGGGATATGCGGATAAGCTTGCCAGTGACGGCCAACGGTTCTATCACGAACAACTACACGACACTCGGCTGCGAACATAACAACATCGACACTCAAGGCATTGCAACTAGACACCAGATGAACTGCGAGGTTGCCCCGGCAGGGACCTACTGCTCAGTGGTGGAGGGCGGTGACGCGGTCACCAGCGTCACAACGCAGATCTCGGAGACGCAGGGCGGGACATTCAACAAGTACATGGTCTGCTCGGGCAGCTACTTCTGGAACTAAAGGAGTCACTATGAACCGCATCCTTCTCGCACTCCATTCTCTTCGCATGACCGCCAACAGCGCGTCCACTAAGGAGTTTCCATGAAACGCATCCTTCTCCTCCTTGCCCTGCTCGCCACGTCTGCCTCTGCTCGGACCGGCATCAACGGGCAGGTCAACTTCCTCGGTGCGGTGACCACCCCGGTCTGCGCCAAGTCCGCCGACTACGTGGTCACGGACACCGACGGCTGCGCCCTTATTCTGGTGACCACTGGGGCGAATGCCCGAACGATGACCCTTCCTTCTGCCGCGAACAACGTCGGAAGATCTTTGATTTTCAAGAAAGCGGACTCTGGTTCGGGTAACATCGTCCTCAACCGAGCCGGATCGGACACGATTGACGGTGCCACGACAACGACTTTTGCGATTGGGGTGACAAACCAGTACGCAACGCTGTCGATGGTTTCGGATGGAGCCATCTGGAATGTGACGAGCGTCGTCGGTGATGTACTCAGAACCACAATTTCCTCGGGAGCCACTCTCGGTGGGAGTGCCAACACCTACGTCGATGCGGGCACGGGGATAAGCCTGACGCCGGGTATGTATAAGATCGAGGTCAACTTCACCCTCGCGTGGCTGACCGCCGCCCAAGCCTCCGACGACGTGACCTTCGCAATTCGCACCGGCAGCACCGTTATCGAAAAGCAAGGTACCCAGGTGTGGAACCTGGCGGCTTCAAACACGCGCTACGACCCGCTCTCGCTCAGTGCCATCGTGAGGATCACGGCGAACACGAGCTACGTGTTGAGCTTCCAGGCAGCCTACGTCGCAGCGACTATCGCTGTATCGATCCCGGCTGATGGAACGGCGATGATCGGAACCTTGCCGGTTGGTGCTTGGTGGACGGTTACTAGACTTCGCTAAGGAGACGAATATGAGACGCTTGATACTCGCACTTCTCTTCCTGCTCGCACTGCCTGCCTCAGCCGACGACGCCCAATTGTTCTACAACCCCACCCTGAATCAGCTCCAGGTGGCGACCCGGGCCAACGGGACGAAGAACTTGGCTCCCCCGACGCAGAGCATCTGTGCTTCGGCCTCCCGCACTGGCGGCTGCTCGGCGAACGGATCGGGCACCTACACACTTCCTGCTGGTGCGACTTGGCTTCGTGTTCGGATGGCTGGCGGTGGGGCCGGCGGATCTGGTGGAGGCACCAGCGCTGTTTCTGGAACGGCCGGTTCGTCGACGACTTTTGGAGCCCTAACAGCCGGCGGTGGTGCCGTTTCTGCGGGTGGAAACAATTCTAACGGCGGGGCCGGTGGCACAAACACATTGGGCATTGGAGTTGGGGCAAACATCGTTGGCAATGCTGGCGGCTCTGGGTTCTTTTTAAATACCGCTAACAACTATGCCTCTGGTGGTAACGGCGGCGCATCTCCGCTTTTTGGTGGAGGTACATATGGTGGGTCAAACAACCAGGCCGGAAACGGCGCCTCTGCTAACACCGGAGCTGGTGGTGGTGGAGCTGGCGATAATGCGACGGGCAACTCCGGTGGTGGCGGAGGATCTGGCGGTTGCCTCGATGTTATTATTTCTAGTCCAGCAGCGACCTTTTCGTATGCTGTCGGCGCAGGAGGCAACGGCGGTACGGGCTCTGTGGCGAACGGCGGTGCTGGAGGTTCTGGCTTAATCATTGTCGAAGAGCACTACTACTAAGGAGACGCCCGTGAAACGCTTACTCGCAATCTTCGCCCTGCTCTTCGCCACCTCCGCGCTGGCGGTGGACAACGTCCAGAGCTGCACTGGAAACTCCTGCTCGGTCAAGCTGTCGCCACGCTCCAGTGATGGGGTGGCGACACCGGCAGTGTCGGTAGACGGCAACGGAACCGTGACACTCGGCCCACCGGCTACTGGAAACTACACTGGCAGGCCCCATTTAGTTAGCGGGGCTTTATACGGCGGAAACGTTACAACCAACGATGCGTCTGGCGAACTTGTCATTGGCGTCAACTCGAAGGTCGGCGGCAACACAGCCCAGGCGAACCGCACAACGACCGGAACAGGCTGGCCTTTGGAGTTTTGGCGGAGTCGGGAACAATCCTGGCTATAAGACTTACGCGCTCACCACAGCAAACCTGACGACTAGCAACGTGCTGGTTACGTCAGACAGCACCGTTGGCGGTTGGACTATTGCTGTTGATTGCACGAACGGCGGAGCCCAGATGTTCGGGACATTCCGGATCGAGGCGGGCATCGAGAACGGCGTTTCCGGTAGGTGCTCAGCCTACGGTTCGGCGGCGGCATCTGCTCTAGGGGTCGGCAACGGCACGATCACTGAAAGCTCCGAGTGCACTTATGACCTCACGCTGACAGGAATCGCTCCGGTGTTGCGGTTCATTTGGTCCACTACCGGCACCGGCCTCAACGTCAGAACCGTATCTAGTACCATCACGACCTGCCACTTCCGCTTCCACAATATGTTCTAACCTAGCGCGGGCCCAGCGCGGTATTTCTGCCCCTGGAGCGCCCGCAGCCCCGCCAGATCCTCTTCCGCGATCTCCAGCCGCTTCTCGTGGTCAATCCCCATTTTCGTATCGGCCCCCACTGGCCGAAAGGCGCCCTCCCAACCTCACTTTTATGTCCTCATACTGGTGTGCAACGCTGGTCTCCGAGGTGAAGAGAAGCCTACATTTCCTTTTCGGTAGGGTCCCTCCGAACTTGATGTTAGGGTTCTAACATACCTGGAGGGCCTCTGGGAAGCCACTCCGCCCTGGTATACCCTTGCATATTGCATCGCGTCAGCCCTTATGATAAAAGGTTAGGACCCCATCAGTCGAGGGCCACCGTGGATATTCCTGTCACCTGCATCTTCAACGACTGCGAAACCGCCTTTGACCGCACCCGCTGGGCGCTGTTCTGGACGCCATTTGGCCCAGTGCTACTTTTGGCGGGTGCCTGGAAGCTTGGCGGCGACATCTACGAGGACGTGAATCTTGACCGACACTAACGAATGGCGAGTAGTCCGTTCTAAAAACGACCTGATCACAGCGGAAAGTAGCCCACATTGTCGTTATCACGGAGCCCCAGACGCTTACCCATGTATGATGCGCATGGAATACCGCCACAACCTCAACGGCCCGGACGAATACCATCGCGAGTTCCTAACTGAAGACGACCTGGTAGAGTTGCTCAGCAGACTGCGAGATCAAACATGACCAAAGTCTATCACAACCCAATAACGGTCGCTGTAGCATTAATTCCAGTCTGCCGCGATAACAAAGTTGGCCTGTTGGTTATCCGCAGGGGCGGTGTTAGCCAGCCAGGCTTTGACCAAGAGGCGTTGTGTGGTGGCTACGTAGAAGTTGGCGAGACTTGGCAGGCTGGTCTTTGCAGGGAGATCAAAGAGGAAATCGGTGTCGAATTCGATCCTGCGACCATCAGGGTCTATGAGTCTCTTAGCACTCCAAACACCACCAAGACTATAAACTTTGGCGTGACTCCCTGGCTGACGTCGATGCCAAAGTTTGTTCCTAACGAGGAAGTTCTCGGTATAAGGCTCATTTGGGAACCGATAGAGCTGGCGTTTTCTACGCATACTCAAGTCGTCCAAACATGGTTCCAACGCCTTAAAGACAACATGATGGACATCCGCGAGTTGCCGACTGGTCCTGTGCGATCCTTCTTCAGTTACGAGTGGTAATATGGATGGCAGTTTGAGGGCGTGAAACTAGAGTTGATTCGAGGCAATTAATGACATCGGTCGTAGCAAAGCTGAGTCGAGGCGAGCACCAGTTAGAGGAATTTCAGACTCCAATTGTGGAGCAACTGGCACTAGAGTACTTTAAGTTCGTCAACGGTCCCAAAACTTACATCGACTATCGCGGCTTGGTTCGTGAACAGAGAATACCGTTCAGCAATGGTTTCGAGGTAGTGCCCCTGGTGCCGGCGCATGCACGATATGATGTCAACCACGGCGTCTACAACAGGGCCTGGCTGATGGAGTCTGACCACTATAAACTGATAAACAGCCATAGTTACTTCAAAGAATTGTTCAAAACCCTTGGAATCTAATGCAGACTACACATACTGAAGACCAAATTTCAGGTTCATTCAGGCAGGACCCGCCGTACTGCTTTAAAGCCTATTGGACGCTTGACACCTACTACATCGGTGGCTGCATCTAGGCCACTAATAAACCCCAGAGGAGAATTAAGATGGGCAGCGAAGACAAACCGAAAACGCGTGACAGGCTACTTGAGATGGCGAAATCGGCATTGAGCGAAGTGTTTGGCGACACCAGCGTCTCCAGGGATAAGACCCGCGAGCGCCTCGACGAACTCAGCAATGAACTCGACGCCATGATCGGCGCTCTCGACAGTGACGATGCGCACGTGGCCGGGCAGAAGCAAGACTGATGGTCCTAGACGAAGCAGTACGAACAGCCTGCGAACAACCGTCCCTCGTCGATGCGCTGTCTTGGATCGCAGTTTGGGAATGTGAGCGGGCCATTCGTCAGGCTCGCGAATTTGACCGAACTGGCATCAAGACAGCTGGCAACGGTGGCTGCTGGGATACCTGTTTCAAGACGTGTTTTGAGCAGGTTATCTATCACTATTCGAGCGAGAATGCGAATGGCTGACAGCTATGTCTTTACGCCAAACCCTAAAATCGGAATCATCTATTCCTGTGACAAAACTGGTAAAGTCATAGAAAAAGAGGTACCTTGGCCATCTTACTTGCATGCGTTTGAAAGCCAACTGTTTAATGATGCCATCAGACGTGGTGAGGAGCGCAAAGCCGAAAACGTCAGGCTTCATACCGAGGTAAACGACCTCAAACTGTCACTGCGATGGACAGAAGCTTAGTCTAAGACCCAGCGCACCTTTCCAGCGTCGAACACTATGTTGTATCCCTCCAGCTCACGGAGTTGCCATTCCGTGAGCCCAGATTCGCGGTCTTTCGAGGTCTTCTTTAGGGACTGCTTTGAAAATCGTTTTTGGTTCTTAGTATAGAAATAGTCCGGCCTCAACTCACCATCAAGCCTGAATCCACACGACTTATACACTCCACCCGCACTAAACCGGTTATCTGACCACGTGGTAAGCGGCCTAGGCAGATGGCTAATTAACCTGGACGCCCCACCAACTACACGAGTCAATTTTCTAGTAGTTAGCCTGCTAAGAATTTTGGTTTTCCCCCCTCTGTGGTGGTCTGCAGTTGATACTACCATTAACAGTTGCGAATCCCTCGCCAGTCCTATTGAGAAGCCAGACGGCCCGCTTCCTTGCAGATGATGTTCGTTATGGAACTCTTTTGCCTGTTTATTTGAAACCTCCACCAGTTGGCAGTTTCTTGCAAAAACCCGGCTAACAAGCGGACTGTTGGTATTAGAAAGAACCATTGACTTCACTATATCTGCCTGGTGCTTCCATTCATCCTCCCAAAACTGGAACAACCGGTATCCGTTGGTCTCCGCTGCTCTCAATTTTTCCAAGTGGTAACCTCTAATCCGCGCCTCGGGGTGACTCCTTCTAAGTTGCGTCATAGAGTGATAATACAGACCATTCATCTCTATCAGGAGTTTCTTTCCAACTACTTCTAAGTCATACTTGAACCGTCTTTCTGTATTAATTAGGACGGTTTGCTGACTAATCTCAACCCCGACCGATCGGAGCCATTCTACAACTTCAATTTCCATTTGACTAATGGAGGAATGATGGCCGGATGCACCACATTTCCCACCGTGTTGAAAGTGCGTCCAACACGCCTTATGCGTATGGTCCTTTTCACATTTAAACAGGAACGGCGTGTCAGTGTCCCGATATGGTTCCAATAGTGTGTACCCAATAGATACCAAATGATCCTTTACCTGTCCCTCCTGAGATAGTCTGATTGACTCTTTGCGGCAGTTATTGCAGTTTTTCAAATACTTTAATCGTTGTTTTATCTCGATATCCTTCGTAGTTCCACAAACTTTGCATCGGATTGTGGCTCGGTCTGGGCTTAGTTTGTTTGGGAACCAGTCCCAGCCCTTGTTTGCAGCGTCCACAACACATTTAGCCTCAAGCTTTTGTTGTCGCTCTAGCCTATCACAGACTAGACATCGGCCTTTTCCACTCCTGAGGATAATTGAACACACAGTATAAAGATGGCCCGCTGGACACTGAATCTGACAGTGCCCATTGGATCCGGTATAACTCAGCAGAATATAACCGACCGGTAGTTTGTTTATATATTCAGATAATTTTGAATGGCATTTTGGACACGTAAATCGTTTCGCTGTTGCTGTCGTTACAACACTTTCATGACCAGCCGAACATTTCAACGTTACAGGTTTATTGTAACCTTGATAGTCAAGAACCAAAAATCCAGCAGGAAGGCTGGCCCGGATTCTGAGTAGGCTGGCTTCTTTGGCATCATCGTGATATTTTGGCATGACTAACCCCTAGAGGTTTTATACCTCTAGGGGTTAATATAAGAAAGAATCGAAGTGATTAGGCCGAGATGCTGAACCGTAGTCCGAGAAGCGGAAGAGACTCATTAGGTACCGAGACCACGGTCGCTGGGACTGTGATTGCTCCACCTTGGTTCAGGACGCCTCCGACACCAACGGTGATAGGGTTGCCATTGCTCCAATCAACCGACGCATCGAATTGGTCGGTGTAGATTTCGCCGATACCCGTCAGGACTTCCACGCGGCCGAAGTCGGCGTGAAGGTTCTGATTGTTGATGTTGCGCTGGCCGAAGCGCTGCTTGGCCTGCAACGTGGTCAGGTCGTAGAGGTAGGTGATCCGAATGGCCACGCCAGCTTCCGCCGCGTTGAACTTGAAAGCGCCGTGAACGACATCGATCTTCACCGTACCACCGGCTGGCGAACCAGCATAGGTGTAGTCCGGGGTTAGAACCACGTTGTTGTCAACGCGCTGAATGCGGATGAAGTTCTGAACGAGGTTGACGTTGCGGACGTCCGTAATCAGTGATGCCGGGGCAATCGGCACCGTCACGTCTTCGCAGGCCGAAGTGCGTGATGGTAGACTGTCACC
>Ga0315284_10004328_pt1 | contig 20166 bp, 16 predicted proteins | sample YL17G09_16_MG_FD_203696 | JGI IMG/M metagenome (GOLD analysis project Ga0315284, IMG submission 203696) | Sediment microbial communities from Yellowstone Lake, YNP, Wyoming, USA - YL17G09_16 | ecosystem: Environmental > Aquatic > Freshwater > Lake > Sediment | place: USA: Wyoming | collected...
TGGCCGGAGCAAGATTTTCAAGAGCGGTTGCGCCGAGATAAAGACTTCGCCACTATCCGCCGCATCGATGACAAGATGTTTTTCAAAAAGAGCTAAGACAATGAGCTTCCGGGTGGCCATCATCGGCGCCGGCCTGATCGGCCGGAAGCGGGCCCTCGCTCTGAAGAAATTCCCGGATTGCCGGCTGGCCGTGAGCGTGGATATCGATCCTGAGGCAGGCCGCAGACTCGCCCGAGAATTTGGCGGTGACGCCGAAACCGAATGGAAAAAAGTCGTCCGCCGCGAGGACATCGACGTTGTTGTTGTCGCGACGCCCAATAAATTCTTAGCGCCGATCAGCATCGCCGCCCTGAAAAGCGGAAAGCAGGTCCTCTGCGAGAAGCCCCTTGGCCGGAACATCGGAGAATCGCAGAAAATAATAGAAGCGTCTCTTGACGGGGGAGGGACGCTCAAGACAGGATTTAATCACAGGCATCATCCGGCTCTGGCCCAAGCCAAGAAATTCTTGGATCTTGGAGAAATCGGTCGTTTGCTCAATCTCCGGTGCCGCTACGGCCATGGGGGGAGGCCGGGGTACGATCAGGAATGGCGCGCCAATAAAATTCTGAGCGGCGGCGGAGAGCTTCTCGACCAAGGCGTTCACGTTGTCGATCTGATGCGCTGGTTGGCAGGGGACTTTGATGAGGTGTTCGGCGTGGTCCGGACGTATTACTGGGAGATGAACGTTGAAGACAACGCTTTCGCCCTTTTTAAAGGAAAAGACGGGCTCGAAGCTTTCATGCATACGAGCTGGACGCAGTGGAAGAATCTCTTTTCCTTGGAGATCTTCGGAAGCCGTGGCTATTTAATCATCAGCGGCTTAGGCGGAAGCTACGGATTAGAAAAACTGATTATTGGCAGGAATGTTGGGCAAGGCAGGCCTCCTGACGAAGAAGTCATGGAATTTCCGGGGCCGGATATCTCCTGGGAAGAGGAGTGGAGAGAATTCCTTTCGGCCATCAGAGATAAGAGGGCGCCGCTGGGATCGGGCTATGACGGGCTCCAGGCCAATACGATGATCGACGCCGTGTATCGGTCGGCCCGGGAAAATAGGCCGGTTAAAATCGGCGGACCTTGAACGAGGCCTTGTAAGCAACGATTGGCCGGAGATCTGAAGAGCCTATGAAAGAGCGTATAGGAATCTTAACAGGAGGCGGCGACGTCCCGCCTCTGAATGCTGTTATCGCCTCAGCCCAAGCAGCGGCCTCTGCCGAGAACATAGAACTTGTCGGCATTCTCAAGGGATGGGAAGGGGCTTTAGAGGGGAATTTTGTCGATCTCTCCTCCGTCCCAATCGACCCGGCGATTGGAGGGACGGTGATCAAGTCCTCACGCCTCAATGTTGGGAAAGTTGCCGACGGTCCCTCCCGGATTCTGGAGAACCTACAAAAAAACAATATCGGCGGCCTCATCGTCATAGGCGGGGAGGACACACTCTCCATCGCTTTTTTGCTGCCCTTCTTCCCCCAGGTTTTAATCGCCAAGACCATCGACAACGATGTCGGGCAGTGGAAGAAAGCCGTCGCCGAGTCCGCCCCGGAGCAGATCCTAAATTATTTTACTCTGGGTTTTCCGACGGCCGCCGAAAAGATCAGCTCATTTGTCAGCTTGAAAGAGGGGCTGAGAACCACCGCTTATTCCCATGAACGGATTGTCATTGTCGAATCCATGGGCATGCAGGCGGGCTGGTTGGCTCTTTCTTCGGCGCTCGGGCACCCGGATTTTATCATCATTCCCGAGTTTCCGCTGGAATACGAATATTTTTTAGACCGAGTTCTCAGAAAATATACCCGCCAAAAACATCTGGTGATCGTCGTCGCAGAAGGAGCCCGCTGGCCGGGGAACTCTTTTATCCAGGCCGAGAAGGATGAGATTGAGGCGTTCGATCATCCCCGTTTCGGCGGAGCCGCCCGGGCTCTCCAAGAAAAGCTCAAAAAAGACCTGGCCGGACATTTTCCCACGAGGAATATCAATGCCGTCAATCCGTCCTATCTCTACCGCTCTGGGGCTCCCAACCGCCTTGATCAGCTTTGGGCCGAGAAGCTTGGGGAAAGAGCCGTCCAACTTCTGGCTGCTTGCTCGAAAGAACCACTGTTTCTGTCCGTTGAGAAAGGTGAAGCCGGCTTCTTCATCCAAGACCACCCTTTGGCCGAATTCTCGTCGATCGGCGATTTGCACCGGTTTGTCGATTCCCGGCTTTACGATCCGGGAGAATTTCGAGCCACAGAGAACGGGCTGAAATATTTGAGAGAAATCCTCCGTGAAATTCCATTTGATAACTCTTATGGAATCAGAAGATAATAGGGAACGGCCAAAGGTAGGCTTCCCGGCTCTCCTGAACCTGGAAGCTCTTAACAGAGAATAAAAAATGGATTACATCAAAAGATATCTGAAGGAAGCAAAAGAAATCATCGACCAGATCGACCAAAATCAAATCGATCAGGTGATCGTTCTCGTGAAGAAAATCAGGGAAAAGAAAGGAAGATTATTTTTCCTCGGCGTGGGAGGCGGCGCCGCTCATGCGTCTCATGCGGTCAACGATTTTAGAAAAATCTGCGGCTTTGAAGCTTATACGCCCACGGACAATGTTGCGGAGCTTTCAGCGCGGATCAATGATGACGGCTGGGATACGGTTTTTGTCGAATGGCTGAGGCAAAGCCGCTTAGGCCCACGGGACGGGATTTTTATCTTTTCGGTCGGAGGAGGCTCCCTGGAAAAAAATATCAGTGCCAATTTGGTGGGGGCCATTGATTATGCCAAGAAAATGAAGGCTAAAGTTCTGGGCGTCGTGGGGCGAGATGGAGGATACACCTTCCGGATGGCCGATGCCTGCATTATTGTGCCCATCGTTAACCCTGAAACTGTAACGCCCCACACGGAAGCCTTCCAAGCCTTGCTCTGGCACCTGATCGTCAGTCATCCGGCGATGAAGGCCTGTCCGATGAAGTGGGAGTCTTTAAAATAACCAGGAGGAACAATGGCCATTTTTTTGGATACCGGAAAAATTGAAGACGTCGAGATGTATATGAGGATGGGCGTCATCCGGGGGGTGACGACCAATCCCACGATCCTCCTCAAATCCGGTATTACGGGCGGAAAAGCGATGATCAAACAGACGTCGGTCGAGATTGCCCGCATCATCAGCCCGTATCCTTTGTCTGTCGAGGTGACGACTAATGACCCTCTCAAAATGGTCGAGCAGGCCAGGGAATATGCCCAATGGGCAAAAAATATTATTGTCAAAATCACGGTGCATGGTCCGAACGGAGAGCTGGAAAATTTTGAGGTGGTTCACCGGTTGGAGACAAAATATGACATCCGGGTCAACCTGACGGCCATGATGAGTGCCCAGCAATGCCTTCTCGGAGCCCTTGCGGGAGCGACCTATGTTTCTCTTTTCGGGGGCCGTGTCAATAATATGGGTTATAATTGCGTCGAAGAGATCCGGAAAGCCCGGAAGGTCCTCGATGACCAACATCTTCAGGCCAAGATCATCGTCGGCTCCACGAGAGAAGTCCTCAATGTCATTGAGTGGCTTGAAGCCGGCGCTCATATTGTCACCGTCGTCCCGGAGTTGCTCAGGGGAATGATCGTTCATCCCTACAGCAAGGAAACGGTCCAGATGTTCCTTGAGGATGCCAAGAAAGCCGAGGAGAAGCTTAAGACCTGAGTCCTGTTCTGAAAAATTTGGGCCAAGAAAACGGATGAAAAAAATCCTTTCCGTCTTTTTTTTAATCCTCAGCGACCTCGCCTCTCTCCTGGCCGCTTTTATGCTCGGCTATTTTTTAAGAAGCCAGATCCTTCCCCACGTCATTTCCTTTAAACAGCCTCCTCTTCCTCTGTCAAGCCAGCTCAGCAGGGGTTTCTTTGTCGGCGTTTTCATCGTGATCACCATCCTGGCCTTCGAGAGGCTTTATACGAAGCGAGTCTCTTTCTGGGAGGAGGCCAAGCTGATCATCCGAGGGATCACCCTTGGTTTTATTTTGATGGCCATGATTGTCTTTGTTTCGAGAAGCTACACACAATTCTCCCGGATCGTAACCCTCCTGGCCTGGCTGTTGAGCCTGGCCATCTTCCCGATTTTCCGGCTGATGACCAAAAAGGCGTTGCTAAAAATTAATCTCTGGGGGAAAAAAGTCCTCATTTTAGGAACCAACAAGACGGCGAAAATGATCGCCCAGGCCATCAAGAACGACAGGACGCTGGGCTATGAGATTTCGGGCTTTCTTGCCGAAGATCCTTCGGAGGCCGGAAGCGTTATTGTCGATGATAAAAAGGTGATCGGCACGATCGAGCAGGTCGAGGAGGTGAGCACAAAGTTCGGTGTCCAGGACATCATTATTGCCTTGCAGGGGATCAATCAGGACAAGTTGATCGGCCTGATGGAGACGTGCGAAAAGGTGACTCCGACAATCCGGATCGTCCCGGCCGTGGGCAGTCTTTTCACCATGGGTGTCGAAATTGAGAATTTCGGGGATATCTTGTCGTTGTCGATTGCCCGGAATTTGGCAAAACCCTGGAATATCTTTATCAAAAGGTCCTTTGAACTGGCCCTGGCTCTGTTGTTGTTCATCTTGTTTTTCCCCATTCTGCTGCTGATCGCGATCGCCATCAAATTCAGCTCTCCCGGTCCTGTCTTGTTCAGGCAGGAACGGTTGATCGCCAATGACAAAAAAATCAAAATCTTCAAATTCCGATCGATGTTCATTGATGGAGATGCCAAATTAAATGATTATTTGAAGCAAAATCCGGAGGCTCAAGCCGAGTGGAATAAATATCAAAAGATCAAGAATAACGACCCGCGAGTCACCCGCGTGGGAAAGTTTATTCGAAGGCACAGCCTTGATGAACTTCCCCAACTTCTCAATGTCCTCAAAGGCGAGATGAGCCTGGTCGGCCCTCGACCTTATCTTCCCCGGGAAAAAAAAGAATTGGGCGAGAGGTATCAAATTATTTGCCGGGTAAAGCCGGGCATTACCGGCTTGTGGCAAGTCAGCGGCCGAAATCTTCTTCTTTTTGAAGCCAGGTTTCCCCTGGATGAATACTATATCCGGAATTGGTCATTATGGCTTGACGTCGTCATTCTCTTCAAAACAATTAGAGTCTTAGCCAAGCACGAAGGGGCCTACTGATCACGAGTGAAACTATGAAAAAAACGGCGTTCTCCGCCGTTGGTCTATTCCTGACCACGATCTGTTTTGTCCTTTATGGATTTTTCTATTATATTTATGTTCCCCTCGTCGCTTCTTTTCAACTCATCCTTATCCCTCTTCTCCTCCTCACGCTGATCCTGACCCTGGTCCGGATCGAGTGGGGGACCTTTTGGTTTGTTTTCGCTTTTCCTCTCATCAACAATCTTCCTTACTTTTTTGGCATTCATGAGAACATTCCGCATGCTCCTTTAGCGCTCGTTTTATTCCTGGCTTTTTTCTTGGGCTGGATGGCAAGAACGTCCCTCTCGGGTTTGCTGCCGAGCTTTCCCGTTCAGCTTTCCAGGCCCCTCACCATGCTTTCTCTGATTGTGGTGATCTCCGGACTCATGACGTTTTGGCGGTATGCGAATTTTCCTCCGTTTCTTTCAGATGGAATCCATGAGCTGATCGTGAATGTCAACGGGGTGAGAGCGGGCGGGGCCGTCATGAGTGACGTCTTCAATTCCCTGAATTATCTGACGGGGTTCTTTTTCCTGTGTATTCTTTTGGACGTTCTCAAGGCAAGGAATCGTGCCAGAAAATTGCTGGTCGTTTTTTCTGTTTCTGCCGGAATCTCTCTGATCTTTTCCCTCTTCCAGAAATATATTTCCATGGATCTGGGCAATTCGCCCATATGGGTTGGGCTCGGACAGCTGAATTCCACATTTAAAGATCCAAACGCGTTCGGAGCTTTTTTATCGGCCGTCCTGCCCTTGTTCTTCGGGATGGCGCTGTTTTTCCGAAAGAGAATGCGCGTCTTCTTTTTCATCTTGATTATTCTCACCTTGTTCATCTTCCCTTCGATCGGTTCCCGAAGCGGCTTTCTTGCCATCAGCGTTTCCTTGGGCATTTTTTGTGTCTTAATCCTGTTCGGCAGAAGAGCGGCTTACAAGATAAAAATCATCCAATCCCTGGCTATTCTTTTAGCCCTTGTCTTAATCATTTCTTCACTTTCTTTTTTTCAGAGCCGATCCAGTCTCTTTCAAAGGCTGAATTGGAATCCCAAGACGGCCTCGGGGCAAAATTTTGTGAGCGAACTATTTAAGGGAAAATTGGCCGTATGGGTTGTCGCCGGACACATGGTTCAAGATTTTCCTTTGACCGGAGTAGGGATGGGAGCTTATATTATCGAACTTCCGAACTATCTCAAGTCTTTGGGAAGGCCTTCTGAACAAACCGATTCTGCAGAAAACTTTTTCTTTCAGGCGGGCTCCGAAGTGGGGCTTGTCGGGCTTTTTTTGTTTCTTTGCGTGTTCTTTGCCATTTTTAAGCAGATGAGGGTGAGCTGGAGGAGATTTCATCCCGAGGACAAGGATAAATATGTTTTCACAGGAGTTTGCTCCGGCCTCCTTGCTCTCTGTGTGAACTTCCTATTTCACAGTTATATTGGAAGTTTCGAGGTCGTCTACACCTTCTGGATTCTGGTGGCTCTCGTGTTTATTTGGTCTCCCTTCGCCGAGACAAAAAAGGTCCGCGCTATGAAAAAGCCTTCTTGGCGGATGGCCGCCGTGATTTTGACCGTAAGCTTCGGCACGATTTATCTCTGGAATTCGACGCATTCCCTCTCGTTAAAAAATCAAACCGCACGGTTCGGTTGGAGTCAGAATTTTGGGTTGTATGGCATGGAAAAGGATAATAGAGTCTTCTTCTATCAATGGACAAAAAAATCGGCGGGCTTGACGGTCGAGACCCCTGGGCCCGTTCTCGTCATCTCCATGAGGGCGTCCCATCCTGATATCAGAAAAAAGCCTGTCCGGACCAAAGTCTTTCTTGGAGATGAATTTTTCAGGAAAAAGGAGCTTATCCGAGAGGTTGTTCTCACAACAACAGACTGGATAAACTTTGAATATCCTATTTCTCCTCCCTCTAAGAAGAAAATTTATCTTGTCTTTAAGACAGACCGAGACTGGCAGCCCTTTAATTATCTTGGTGTGCCGGACTCCCGGTCACTGGCTCTCGGGCTGGGAGAGATGTGGTTCAAATATCCGTCAGAAATCGCCGGCAAAAAGATCAAAGTTTTGGGAACGATTCCTTCTCAAAATTGGGAAGGTAAATTCAAAGAAAATCTTATCACAATCGGCATCAGCCGGATGCAAATAAAACTTGAAAGGGATAACCTTGGCCTCCGCTTATGGGTTAAAGGCCAAAAAGCCCTTGGCTTGGGACCATACATCATCATCAGAATAGATAACAAAATTATCGGAAAAACGATAATCAACGAAGAGAAATGGATACCCCTGATTCTGACACCAGAGATTGGAGCGGGGGAGCATGTTTTGAGTGTTGAGTATACAAATGATCTTTATGTTCAAGAACTCGGCCAGGACAGAAATGTTTTTCTCGGCAATTTAGACATCATCTCCATAGAATAAGATAAATTTCCTTTCAAATTCTGCATTTTTATCTCCCGCCTTTCCCTCACCCCGCCTCATCGCCTTTTCTTCCTGACCGCCAATAGAAAGAGCCGCGGTTTTCTCATCAGCCGACGATCTTCAAAGCTTGAGGGATGCTTTCCGCCTTCAATCCGTATTCTCGGCCGACCCGCTGTCTGCCACAGATTCATCGTAAAGCGCCAGGAGCTGGCAGACGAGGGTTTCCCAATTCAAGACATTTTCTCCATAGGTCTTTCCCTTTTCCCCCAATTCGTTTTGCAGAGGTTGGTCCTTTAATAATCTTAGAATCGCCCTTGAAAAGTCGTCCGGGTTATCTTCGGCTAGGATGCCGATTTTTTCTTTTTCAAAAATCGTTTTGATATCGCTAATGGGAGTCGAAATGACCGGTTTTCCTGAAGCCAGATAGAGATTGAATTTTGATGGCCATCGTCCATCATTGGCGACATTTTTTTTCATGGGAAGCAGCAGGAGATCGCAGGCGCCCAGATAATGCCAGATCCGAGACGGTGCGATTTCCCCCGTTTCAAGAGTGAAGTCTTCGATTCCAGCAAATTCATTGAGCCTGAGTTTATGCCGCCCGATCAAAATCAACCTGGCGTCCGGCCGTTCTTTTCCCACAATTTTCATCGCGTCAAACAGCAACTTTGCATCATTCTCGAATAATGTCCCCAAATGTCCAACGATCGGCACGTCCGGCTTTAAATGAAGGACCTGCCGGCAATGTGTTTTATCCAGCGGCTGGGCTTGATGACGCTCCGTCCCTTGGGGGAGCACCAGAATTTTCGACTTCTCAGAGCCTAAATGGGCCAACCGATTTTTTAAGGCGGTGGATATCACTGTGGAACAATCTGCAAATCTCCGGAAATATTCTTCAAAGAACGTTTCCACTTTGCCAAATGAGACGCTGTAGAATTTGCCGGATCGTTCTTGAATGGTTCCCCCCCTTCCCCACCAATCGGCCCAATCGATGACCAAGGGCACTTTGGCCTTGAACTTGTAGAAAAGGGCGGGAAAGATGACGACGGGTCGGGTGTCGAACGCATGAATGATGTCGAATTTTTTATCCCTTAAATAGAGAATTCGCCGAAAGGTATTCCAGGGACAGATCCCAGTTCTCCATTGATGAGAAAAGAGATCCGGGAACTCAACAATCTCAATTCCATTTTCTTGAAAACACAATAATCTTAACTTCGTGGATCGTGACGTGGTTAAAATCGTAATATTGTGACCCTGCTTGGCCAAATATCTGCCGATATCATAACACCTCAGGTAGGTTCCGACTCCGATGATATTATGATTTAAAATCAAGATATTCATGGTTATTCTCGAACGTTGGCTTCAAAATAGTGTCTGTCTAGCGGATAGCGACATATTCAGCTCATAGCTATTGTATCTAATTTTATGAGATTTTTGGTATAAGAATGTAAAAAAGATCATAGATGAAACGGCTGTCAGGTGGGTGTTGAAAAAAGTGCTGGCTATCAGAAGACAAAAAACGACTTTTTCAGGTCTCTCTGGGGAAAAAGCAGATGCCCGCTCCTTAAATCTTTAGATATATTCTTGTCGTCTCTTTATTCTATTTGTCAATGAAAAGAAAGGGAGATGTTCCGTATTAGCGGGACCGGCCCCCTTTGCCGGCCCAGTCGTCCAGGGTTTGCCATTCGGAAATCATGCCGACTTTCTCTGCTCGGGCGGCCTGGAGAAACCAGTCCAACCATTCATTGCGCGCCCGCGGCCAGGGCCAGGCCAGGCTCCGTTCGAAAGATTCTTTTTGGAGGTCGTCCCAGCGGACAAGGACGGTATAGGCCAAGGGCATCTGGACGGATCGGATCCTCCGGGCATATTCGAGCGTACCCCTGACTCGATTCTCTGCTTTTTTAAGGATGGCCCAGGCTCGAAGTACGGTGTCCAGTGACAGGAATTTGGCGTCAGGGGGAGAATAACACCCCAAGTGGTCTCCGGCAGCCTGAACAGCCTGCTCGAGCAAGCCCATATAATCTGAAACATGGCGGGCCGCCGGACCGTAATAGCCTCTCAGGAATTCCAGGCGGAGCGCCTGGGGATCCAACCACGGTTTCCAGAGGAGCTTGGCCAGCAGCCAGGCCCGAAATTCCGCCATTTCCGCCCCTGTCGATTGATAAGCTCCCTGCTCGAAGATTCCTCTGACCTTGTTTTCGATAAAGACAAGGATGTTCGGTCCCAGGACCCGATAATTTGGGTGGGGCTGTACGTAATGGGCGAAATTGGTCGTGTAGTCCCAGATGAACAGACGGTCGGCGATGTTCGACCAGCCCTTCAAGTCCTCAAAAAAGTTCTTGTTACGCTCTCCGTTCAAGGGTTGGCTGAATGAACATTCGATGCTGCACAGTCGGATGATGACATTGGGTCGCGGCCGGGCGAGGCGCGGCGGCTTCCGGGTGTATTGGTAAGCCAAGGTATCGATGGCGACGTTGGGAAATTCGGTTTCGATTTCGTCGGCGACGGCATTGACGAACCTCAGCAGCGACCCCGAGGGGCTTCCCTCCTCTTCGTCCACGGCCCGGCAGCTCTGGCAGGTGCAATTGTTGTGGCAGTCGTTCTGAGATACAGAGGCGATCGTTGCCTGGGGATTCAGGCGGAGGCGTTCTTTTAGGTTTTTAACCAGTTCTCGCCTCATTTCTTCATTGGTCAGGCAGAGCTGGGCGTTTTGGGACGTTCTCTGGCCATTGATCTCACTGAACCATTCCGGATGGTCAGCGAAATATTTTTCGGGAGGGATGAGCGGATAGAACGTGTGCACGAAGCCCTCATAGACATGCCTTCCCCCATGTACGTCATCACCGCCAGCCCTGGCGCCGTTGGCCTTGTTTCGGGCGTCCCATATGGGGTCAAAGGCCACGAACCAGAATGGCTCCCGGTATTCGAGCGGCGGAGCATACCGGATGGCGACGGGTTTGATCTTGAGGGTTCGCTTCCAGGGCATGGCGCTGGCCGTCGAGGTCCACCAACGGCAGCCGACCACGTCTTCGAGAAATGTGTATACGGCGTAGAGTGTTGCGCGCGGGCTTCCGCCGGCCAGGATGAGGTCGGGCCCTACGGTTCTGAGAATGATTCTTTCTTTTTCCAACCCGGCGGCAGCAAAGCTCGGATCAGCAAGCCGGGCCGCTCCTTCTCCAACCAACAAGCGGCTGCCGTCCGCTGAGGCTCCTTGGACAACCGGAAATGTGCCTCCGGTCACGATGTGAAGAAAGAATGCCAGCTCGTCTGCGGCCTGCTTTTCCGTTTCGCTCGCTCCTCCCGCCACAACCACTTGGGCCGCGGCCTTTCCGCGTCTCGCGATCGTCACGTCGGCCAAGGCCATGGACGTCACGATAGTAACGGCAATAGATAGAAGAACCGGTTTTCTGAGAGAAGCTGCTCGCATTGGTTCAATCCTTGATGGTTCCCCGCCAAATCGCACGGAGAAAATTGTATCGGAAATGATCCGGCCATAGCGGCTTCAGTGGTCTTTGGATCATTTCGCTTTTTAATCCGCGCGATATGGAAGAGAACTTCCTTGATAAATTAAAAAAATATTCAAAAGGATTTTACCATAAAAAATGCCTGCCTTTTTATCAAAGTTCTTGTACAATGAGTTCCTTGGAGGCTGACCATGACTTCTCTTCGCGATAAGATCGTCTTTATCACCGGGGCGAGCTCGGGCATCGGCCGGTCCTGCGCTCGCGCCTTTGCCCGCCAGGGCGCCAGGATTCTCATGGCGGCGCGGAGGCTGGACCGCCTGGAAAAGCTCGCTGCAGATCTCAAGGCTGAATTCGGCGCAGAATCCCATAGCTTCACCCTTGATGTTCGCGATCAGGCCGCCGTCGAGCGCGCCGTCTCCGCCCTTTCTCCGGAATGGGAGGCCGTGGATGTCCTCGTCAACAACGCCGGGCTGAGCCGCGGCCTGGAAAAGCTCCATGAAGGGAAGATCACGGACTGGGAAGAGATGATCGACACGAACGTTAAAGGCCTGCTCTATGTCAGCCGGGCGGTCATCCCAGGAATGGTCCGCCGCGGCCGCGGACACATTATCAACATCGGCTCCATCGCCGGCCGCGAGGTGTATCCGAACGGGAACGTCTATTGCGCCACGAAGGCGGCCGTCAACGCACTATCAAAAGGCTTGCGCCTGGATCTCGCAGGCACTCCTTTGCGTGTCAGCCTTGTCGATCCCGGCATGGTGGAAACGGAATTCAGCCTGGTCCGCTTCCGTGGAAATGGGGAGCGTGCCGCTAAAGTCTATCAGGGCGTGACGCCGCTCACGCCGGACGATATCGCCGACGCCGTCCTATTCTGCGCCACGCGGCCGCCTCACGTCAACATCAGCGAGTTGGTAGTCTACCCGACCGCTCAGGCTTCGGCGACGATGGTCCACCGGAAGTAACGAGATCGAACCCTCCTTCCGTCACGACCATTTTTTTGAAAGAATCACAGCCTGCCGTCGGTCTCCTTGTTGAGCCTCTTAAAAAATTCGACCATGAACCTGTGCCGCTCCCGGGCGATCCGCTTTCCTTCCTTGGTAAAGATGCGATCCTTGATCTTGCCCAACTTGATCAGATATTCCCTGTAGGCCGTGTCTTCTTTGGTGTAGGGCCTCGTTTTTAGAATGTCGATGTCCTTGTTATGGAGGCGGGCGCCGACTTCCCCGGCGAACAAAAACGCCCGGCCGATCCCGACGGCGCCGATGGAATCCAGCTTGTCGGCATCAAACAGAATTTTGGCTTCCTTCGAGATCGGCACGGCCCGTTTCCTGAACCGATGGGTCCGAATACAATGGACGACGCTCTCAATCGTTTCCTTGGCAAGGCCGTGCGCCTTCAGGATCTTGCGGGCCATCGAGGCGCCCGCTTGGGAATGGCATATTTTTCCGTTCGAGCGGTCTTCTGCGGAGCGCCCAATATCGTGAAGCAGGGCGGCCAACCTCAGGATTTCCAGGTTTCCCCTTTCTTTTTTCCCGATCCTCAGGCACAAGCCGAGGACTCTTTGAGTGTGGTCCCAGTCATGGCTTCCCCGGGCGCTCCGGAAAAATTTTTTCGCTTCTCGTTCGATGTGTTTGAAGAGTTCTTGGGAAACGGACCTTTTCGCCATGGAGGATAGAGATTGACCTACTTCAGGGCGGCGTTGAATGAAACGTCGAGCTTGAATTTATCATCTCCTAGGAGGCCGGCTGACGTAGACCAGGCCTTGCCGACAAAGCGTTTGGCTTCGCTCTTCGCCAGTTCCAACTCGAAGATTCCCATGGCGCTTCCCTGGCGTCCTTCCCAGTAGTAATCCGTCCTGAACACCTCGCGGTTCTTGTCCAGCCAATAACAGACGCCGGTCAGGGGATGGTCGGCGTGGAATCTCATGAAATCGAACTCGCTCGTCCAGCTATCCGCAGGCACTTGGCGGTCGACGATCAGCAGGAGGACGGGCTTCCTGTCGTCCTTCTGGTCGACATAGACGAAGGCATGGATCAGCGGGAAAACTTTCCCGTTTCTGTCGAACGTTCCCTTGGCCTGGCCGCTTTTGAGTGCCGCCTTCGTCTCTTGGGCCGCAGCCGCAAAAGCAATGATGAAGGGAATCATGATCAATACGACTAAAAACCAGGTGCGGTCAAAATGAGCATGCCACATTATGTTCCTCCTTCTCATTCCTCATCTTTACTTTAGCTCCCGGATGAAAGTCAATAGGGAAAGCGGCGGGAAACCGAGCTCTTTTCCCCGGCTCTGCATGGCGAAATTAGCATAATCATTGCGGAGAGAATAGTCAACATTATGTAAGGCAAGCATTTATTTTCGGTAATTTTTTTAGATAGTTTTTATCCATGGAAATAGAAATGCTCCCCCAGAAAAGCAGGAAAAAAGAGAGGTCGGTTCTCTCTGGTCTAATAAAAGAACGATCCCCTCGTTAAAAGGTGAAGCCCATGCCGAAGGTCAGCCCCAGGCTTTGAGCCTGGAGCAGCCTGCCCCACTCGGGCCCGCCATGCCCGACGCGCAGGTCATTGATATCTCGCCCTTTGCCTTCGCCGGACACATAGAGAAATCCGAGATACCGGTAGACGAGTCCTCCGTTGAGGAACAGTCGGGGGAGCAGATGGATCATGATCCCGCCGCCGAGACTGAGCCCCATCCCGTAATAGGTGGCGCTGCTGACCGTGTCAACCATTTGCGCTCCGTTCTTCACATGGATCCAGGGAATGCTGATACCGAAGAGCAAATAGGGCTGGAAGGGGGCGTTCTTTAGGAAGAATGACCTGCCGCTGACGTCGATCGAATAGACTGTCGCTTGACCCTGTCTGCCCTGCAAATCGGCCTTGTGGGACGAACGAAGTAAGGCGAGTTCCCAAAGAGCGGATGCTTTTTTGAAACCAAAACCTAAGCTTAGGCCGGTGGCTCCTTCCAGCCTGGGAACGAAAAAGGCTTTTTCGAAATGCCACAGCACCAGGTCTTTACTCAAATCGCCTTCGAAGGAAAGGCTTGAGCCGGACACCCCGATGAAAAATCCTTCTTTGGAATACCGGTTTCCTTGGCCAAAAGCCGAGGAGGTTGCGACAAGCGTAATGAGGGCCGCCACCAGGAATTTTCTCGGAATATTGATGCCTTTGTTCAGTCGAAGTGACATGGTCTCTCTCTTTTGGTCGTCCTTTGGACCGGATGATTGGAAAGACGCGATATTTTGAATGTTTCTAATCGCTGACCAGCTTGATTTGGACCCGCCGAGACTTGCCCTCGCGCTCGACCGTCAGGGTGACGGAGTCCCCGATCTTGTAATTTTCCAGGGCGCTGTAGAGATCGTCATACGACCGGACTTTGGTCTGGTCGATGGCGGTAATGATGTCTCCGATATACATATAGCCCCGGCTGTCTCGGCTGAAGCCTCGCAGCGAGCTTCCGGCCGGGGCCTGGATGATGGCCACGCCGCTGATGTCGACGCCGAAACGCTGAGCTTGTTCATCGGTGAGCACGGAAAAGGGAAGTCCGGGCTTGGTCACTTTTCCGAAGCGGATGAGCTGGGGGACGATTTTTTTGATGGTATCGACAGGCACGGCGAAGCCGAGGCCGCTCGAAGCGCCCGACGGAGAAACAATCAGCGTGTTCATCCCGATGAGCTCCCCGTTCGAATTCAACAGCGGTCCGCCGGAGTTGCCGGGATTGATCGAGGCATCGGTCTGGATCATATCGCGGATGGAGACCCCGCCCGCTCCCAGCATCCTTCTTCCCAGGGCGCTGACGATCCCCTTGGTGACGGTATAGTCGAAGCCGAAGGGGTTCCCGATGGCGATGACTTTCTGTCCCACCTCGAGGTTTTCCGAGGAGCCGACTTTCACGGCGGTCAGGCTTTTCAAGTCTCCTTGGAGGCGGAGGACGGCGATGTCCTTGCTGGCTTCCTTGCCGACGATCCGGGCCTGCCGCTGTTCCTTATTGGGCAAGGTGATGCTGAAAATGTCTCCTTCCTCGATGACATGATAGTTGGTCACGATATGACCCTGGTCGTCCCAGAGGAAGCCGGAGCCGCTCCCGCGAGGGACTTGCTCTTGGTTGAAAAAGAAATCGCGGACGAGCTGGATATTGGTGATGAACACGACGCTGTTTTTTGACTTTTTGACGATGTCGATCGTGTTCCGCTCGTCTTCCGTCAGCTGCGCCCGCAGAGGTGAGCCGGACAAAAAGAGGACGGCGGCGAACCCCAACGCCAAGGTTAATAAACGACCGAATTTTCTTTTTCTCATGGTATTTTCCTTCTTTGTTATTTTATCACAAGTCCCTTCAAATATTTTCTATCTGGAGGCGCGCGGCCGTGTCGCTTCAAAACCATCGCCACCGGCAGGGGCGCCTTCCCTCCAAGGGCTGGGCCGAGATGATCCGCTTGGATCGGGGCGGAAGTCTATTGTCTTTCGGGCGATTTCTTGGCCGTCCGGAATGATGATTCGACCGACCGGCCTTCTTCGCGGCCATTTCCTGTTCTTGACATCGATCCGCGACTGGATTTATCATTTTTTCGTGATGGGAGATGTCGTTGCCAAGCTCAACGGGACATGATTCGAGACAAGATGGAAAAGGAAATTACTGTCACTCATTTTGATTCAGGACGAGGAGAAGATCCGTCCGCCCGGCCAGGGTCCGGCGCACCTGTTGATCAGGCTGACCAATACGACCGGCAACGAAGTCCTTAGAAAGACGATGGAGTTCAAATAGAAGCGGGAGGCCCGAGGATGCCTGATCGACCCAAGCGGACAGCATTAATTTTTTGGATCGCGGGCTTTCTTTTAATCCTTTTTTCTTTGAGCGCCGGCGCGATCGGCTTCGCCGCCCGGCCCCAGAAGGGCAAGCCCGGGCTGAACGTGCTTCTCATCACCATCGATACGCTTCGCGCCGACAGGCTAGGCGTTTATGATCCGAACCATCCGTTGACCCCGAACATCGATCGCTTCGCTGCGGGCGGCGTCGTTTTCAGCCGGGCTTTCGCCCACACCTCGACGACCTTGCCGTCGCACGCGAACATCCTTTTGGGAACAACCCCTTCCTATCACGGCGTTCACGATAACGCCAACTTCGTCGTCCCAGCGGGGCTGCCGACCTTGACCGGACATCTCAAGGCCTCGGGCTATTCGACGGGCGCTTTCGTGGGAGGTTTTCCCCTTGATTTCAGGTTCGGACTCGGTCGGGATTTCGACGTCTATGACGACAATTTCAGCCAGAAGGACAGAGACCCGGGAATCGATCCGGGCCGCGAGAGACGCGCCCAGGCCGTCCTGGACGTCGCCTTGAGCTGGCTGAAGGGGCGGACGTCGCCCTGGTTCCTCTGGCTCCACTGCTTCGATCCTCATGACCCGTACGTGCCTCCCGAGCCGTATCGATCGCGGCACGCGCAGAATCCCTATGACGGCGAGGTAGCCTATACCGATGCCGTGCTGGGCGCACTGTTCCGCCATCTTGAAGAGACCGGGCTCCTTTCTGCAACCCTCATCGTCCTGACCGGCGATCATGGCGAATCGCTCGGGGAGCACGGAGAAAAAACGCACGGCTATCTGGCCTACAACGCCTCTCTCCGGATCCCCTTGATCATCCGGCTTCCCGGGGAAGAGCACCGCGTCGTTTCCCGGAATGTCTCCCACGTGGACATCTTCCCGACCGTTTGCGACATCCTCGGTCTCCAACCGCCCGCCCTCCTCCAGGGGACATCGCTCTTGCCTTTGCTGCGGGGAAGAGGTGGGGAGGATCGACCGATTTACTTCGAATCTCTCTCTCCGTTTTTCAACATGGGATGGGCTCCCCTCACCGGGTTCATCTTCAAAACCGATAAATTCATCGATTCGCCGATCCCCGAACTCTACGACCTCGGCAAGGACCTCGACGAGCTTCAAAACTTGGCCGCCGGTAAGAACCTGGAGGATTTTCGAAAGCGGCTCGCCCAGATCGTCCGCCTCCAGTCCTCGGGAGCGAGCGACAAGGCCCGGCAGGCCATGGATCAGCAGACGCGAGAGAAATTGATGAGCCTGGGCTATCTGGCCGGCCGCCCGGGGGCCGGCCAAGCGGCCTTCAGCGCGGAGGACGACGTGAAGACGCTCCTTCCGCTCCAGAAAAAATCCATGGAAGCGCTGGAACTCTACAATTCGGGGCGGGCCAGAGAAGCCACGGACGCGCTGAAGGAGATCATCACGGCAGGGAAGCGCGTCAGCGCAGTCTACCTGAACCTGGCCGAAATTTACAAGAAACAGGGACGATGGCCGGATGCGATCTCCGTTTTGAAAATGGGCCTGGAGAAACTTCCCGATGTCTACGACCTCTTCGTTCAATATATCGCCTGCCTCTACGAGGCGGGGCGGTTCGGCGAAACCATAGCCGCCTTCGAAGGGGCGAATTACTCTCAGACGGAGTCGGATCCGGTCATATGGAATTATGTCGGTCTGGCCTACTGGAATATGAAGAACGCCGACAAAGCCCGGAAGGCTTATGAAAAATCCATGGCGGTCGACAAGAAATTCGCCGTCCCCTATAACAACCTCGGCAGCCTTTTGACCTTTCAGTTCAAGGCGACGAATGATCCGGCGACCTATCGGAAAGCCGTCGAATCCTACGAGCGGGCGATCGCCCTGGATCCATCTTATGCCGCGGCCTACCACGGCCTGGGCGTGGCCCATTTCCAGGCGAAAGATTACGAAAAAGCCATCGTCAGCTTGAAGAAGGCTCTGGATCTCGGCCTCGGCCTCGACGAGACGCTCTATTTCCTGGGAGTGGCTTATTTAATGCGCGGAGATACGGCCGCGGCCTATCAGTTCTTCATGAACTACAAAAGCAGCCCCTCGTTCGAACGCCTCAGCGACACTGAGAAAACCCGCCTGGAAAGCTATATCGCCAAATGTAAAAGGGATTGACCGGACGAAGATCCGCCCTTCGCGAAGAAAAAGCGGGCATCAAAAAAAAGAGGCGGCCCCCGGGGCCGCCTCTCGGAATCATCCTCCGGGACTAGTGCCCCGTCTCATAAATTTCTTGTTCCAGTATTCGCAGAGCCGGGGCACTTCCAAGGGGGAGTCAAGCTCCCCCTTCGGCGCTTCGCTTCGCTCCGCTGAACCCCTGAGGGGGCCCACGCCGCCCCCCTCAAACTCCCCGGCGGTTGCGCGTTCAAGGGAGTGTCTTTATTTATGCAAGATATTTACGAGACGCGCAACTAGAAGCTGAAACGGGCGCCGAGCCTGACCGAGCGGACGCCGTAGATGCTGGTGATTTGGGCGTACGTTGTCGAGGGCGTATAGGCCACGGGGGTCTGGTCGTAACGCAGATAGGGGGCGGGGTCCTGGTTGACGTTGACGCCGCTCCGTCCGCCCAGGTTGAAGATGTCCACGTAGAAATTCATCCTCGCCGCTTTGCCCAGCTTGAAATCTTTTTCAATGCGGACGTCCAGGTTCGTATAGGAGGGGCCTCTTCTTGAACCAGGGATTTCGGCGTTCACGCCATAATACGCATTAGCCGTGCCGAATCCCATGTAGTTCGCCGGGAAGTAGACGCGGGCGAGAGTTCGGTTCCAGGGGCTCCCGGAGCGGAACTGGAAGTAAGCGCTGAGTATGAAATCCATGGGGAGGATATACGTCCCCATGATCTTGATCTGGAGGGGGCGGTCGTAGCCTAACGGACCGTAGGTGTTAATGAGCGTGTTGGGGTTGTCGAACATGGCCGACTCGCCCTCGGTCGCGCTGTATCCGGGATCGCAGTTCCCTTTGAACGAGCTGTACAAGATCGAACCCTTGAGCTGCCACTTGTTCGACATCCGTTTGTCGAAGGACAGAATCGCCGCCCAGTATTCGCGTTTGGCCTCGGGCGGATTGATCCCCATCATGTTGGCCGCAGGCCGGTCTTTTCTCAGGCCGTAGACGGTCATATTCTTGTCGTCGGCCGTGCCGAAGGCTCCGTCCCAGCCCGGGTCGACGAAGCTGAAGGGCAGCCAAATCGGCCCGACGCTGTCCGTAGCGTTGACGTCATAGCCGTTGACCTCGTCGAAGTCCTCGACGATGTTTTTATTGACCTTCCAGATGAAGTCGAAACCGAGCCTGAAATCCTTGAGGACCTCATGCTCGATGCCGGCCATGATCTCGTCCGTATACGGGGCTTTGAGGTCTGGGACGTAATAGGAATAGTGGGGGTCCTGATTGGGATAGCCCCCGTTGGCGGAGTCCACGACATAAGAGTCCACGCCGGGCAGGTCCATGAGCTTATTTTTGTTCGTATCGGTCCAGAGATAGTAGATCGAACTCGCGCCGAAGATCTGGGCGCCGTTGTATTTTGCCGTCCAGACCGGTTCGTAGTAGCGGGAATACGAAAGCTTGAGAGCGGTTTTCCCTGTGCCGAAAACGTCATAGACGAAGCCGAGCCGCGGCGAGAGCGTCGTGAACGAGACGGGTTTCTTATAGGGCGTGGTCAAGGCGTCCCATGGGGCGACGGTTTGCCCATCAGCGTAAGCCTGCAGGGTGAGGGCTTCGATGAGGTAGTTGGGATTGGAAGCGTAGACGGGATTGGCGAGCGGCGGCGGCGCGTTGTACCTCAATTGTGGCCGCGACTGCTCCGGCTCGTACTGGTAGCTGTAGTCCAGCCGCAGGCCCAGGTTCAGGGTGATGCGGCCGGCATTGAGGCTGTCCTGGAGGAATCCGGAGAAGCGCCGGGCGTTGTCCTGGACGTCCCACATACCTCTTTCGGGCGTGCATGTCCGGATCCTTAGACGGCCCCGAGATAACGTCGTGCTCGAATAATAAGGATTGAGGGTCTTATAGTCCCACCAATAGGAATAATAAGGATTTTCCCGGTACCAGTCGCGGTGGTATTCTCCCTGTTCGAATTCGAAGCCGGCCTTGAACTCGTGATCGACTCCCAGGAAATTGTCCTGGAACCGGGTGATGGAGGCTGAGGCCAGAGTCTTTTTGCGAATGTATTCGTCGTTGTACCCGGCAGCGCCCCAGTAAACCTTCGCCGTGTTGTCATAGTACGTGTAGTCGTTCGGGGTCATGGAATGGAGGGGGAAGAAGCGGCGGACGTAGGTCCCCCGGACGTCGA
>Ga0315284_10004329_pt1 | contig 20163 bp, 29 predicted proteins | sample YL17G09_16_MG_FD_203696 | JGI IMG/M metagenome (GOLD analysis project Ga0315284, IMG submission 203696) | Sediment microbial communities from Yellowstone Lake, YNP, Wyoming, USA - YL17G09_16 | ecosystem: Environmental > Aquatic > Freshwater > Lake > Sediment | place: USA: Wyoming | collected...
ATTTAACCTTTAGTATTCTATTTGGTTGTGTGAATGTGGATGGAAATCTATCGAATTTCATAATTTCATGTTTTAGCTTGTTTATTTTCTCTATTTTTACCTAAATGATATCCAGTGCAATATACGCATTTATAATTACTAAAATGTAATCCCCTTTTCTGAGACATCTTTTCAGCAGCTTTTTGTGCAGATTGCTTTGTGTTATACATAACTTTAGGTTGTCCATCCATTCTTAAATGTGAACGTTTAGAGAGTAAACCAAGTACATGACCTTTAAGAAGATTTCTTACAAATCTTGTAAAAGGCATTTGGTCCTTCAATACTAATATTATGTTTCTAATCTTCATTTGTGGAGCTTACGAGAATCGGACTCGTGTTTTTAGATTGCAAATCTAATGTAATAGCCACTATACTAAAGCCCCAATTGGAGCCGGCTCTGTGATACAACAGAGGATCGTCCGGCATGTGAGCGAAAGACGGGATTCGAACCCGCGACCTTTTCCTTGCAAGGAAATATTCTACCACTGAGCTACTTTCGCTTATGAACCCACCACTGGGATGAATTCTCTAATATTACAATTCATAATAGGTCTACCACTATGTTTATAAGGCAATGCTGTATAACTACTACCTGAATTATACAGGATATAAATTTTACCATCTTTTATGTTTTTATACAAGTTCATAACTATTTATAGTATTTACCATACTTTTTTTCAAAAACCTCTATTCTCTCTAATAAGCCATTATAAGTTATTATTGATTTTTTATTTTTACTGATATTATCAGTATGTTTTATCAATCTACAATTAGCTGGATGAGCTATCAACTTCGGATCAATTCCTATTTCAAATCCCTCTCTAACCGATAACAAGTGGTCTCTACTAACACCATCCAAATTATCATTCTTATTAGAGGGAGAATACCATCCATACTTTTCAATAAGTGAGAAGTCAAACTCTTCTGAATAATCAGCTAGATTAAACTTGAAGTTGGTGTCTCTTCTATATCCTTGATATTCATCTGTATTCTTCTTATCGTACTCAATTTTGCAATTCTTTTTACAAAAAGATTTATTTTTATTGACATACTTAACATCACAATTAATACAACTCTTGGTAACTTTATCTACTTTATTTAATCCAAAGTTTCTATAAGCACTTTGCCTTAAAACTTCCAACCCACCAACACTCAAACTATACTTAATTCCTTTTCTTTTCCTATTTGAATATGATACAGCGCATGATCTGTCACAAAATCCCTCATTATCATTAACTTTACTAAAGTCTATTACTTCATTACAAGCCTTACATAAGTTTGGACTCTTTAAATAGTCTTCCTCTCTGTTCTTTTTCTTTTTCTGAAAGGTTTCTGAAACTTTCTCATAACTTCTCAAATGTTTATTAACAAATATGTTTCTACAAGTTAGTGAGCAGTAGACTCTTTTACCGGTAGTTTTATTTTCACATTCAATATTTTTACACTTCATATTAATATTTACTTTTTAGTATATATTAAAGTGGAGAGTTCCTCTACTGAACTCGTGGAGGCGAAGATAATCGAAATCTCCCAAAAACCTTGCAAAGGTTTCTCGCCAGCCTTGGTACATGCGCCCCCATTTAATTCTTATAGCTTGGAACAGGCATCGCCCTCAGGATAGATTTATGGATTCATCCAAACTATTTTTCTGTATTCCCACTCGGTGACGATCCGAGTTCTCCTGCCTGAGAAGCAGGTGACCTAACCAACGTAGTCGATGGGAACATTTGTGCAGTAGACCGGATTCGAACCGACACTTTCTGGTTGGAAGCCAGATGTGCTAATACCATTAACACCACTATTGCAAGCCCGAGCGTCCTAAACCACTAGACGAACCACCCCGAAGGACAGTATGGGTTTCGAACCCATGTTTCTCGGATGTTATTATATCTTATCGAAGTTAATAACAATTGTATTTGTTTCTTTACGTTGTATATTCGAGTTAAAGTCCGGTACCCAAGTTTCAACATCATTTTCGTAGATACGACATTTGATATCTCTTTTATTTAATACAGCAACCATAGATATTACAATCAATACGTCCATAAGAACATTTACAATTTTACTTCAATTTCAACTTTTCATTTTTCCTTTCGTTTTATTTTTTAGAGTCGATAACCGGAATCGAACCGGCTCTGTTCCTGATTGGAAGTCAGGTGCACCACCATTTATGCGTCATCGACATTTTGTCTTGGTAGGTGAGAAGGGTAACGATCCCTCTATCTCATGTGTATAAGACATGCGCTTCTACCGTCTAAGCTACTCACCAATATGTGGACCGTGTAAGACTCGAACTTACGAACCCCGAAGGGAGGAGATTTACAGTCTCCCGACTTTGCCGCTTTGCTAACGATCCATTTGTAGTCCCAACGGAATTCGAATCCGTATCAACAGAGTGAAAATCTGTTATCCTTGCCTTTTAGACGATGGGACCATTTGTGGGAGTGGTGAGAATCGAACTCACTCAGGCATAAGCCACTGGTTTTACAGACCAGCCCAACTCTCCAACGTTGGCGCACTCCCGTGCTTTCTTTAGTATTGCGTATGGGATTCGAACCCATGACATCTTTCGATTCCACCTTGAAAGGGTGGCGACATAGACCGCTAGTCGAACGCAACATTTTATTTAGTGGGAGTAGCAGGTTTCGAACCATACTTGCCTCAAGCCATACGTCTGTTTTGTTGAGGGGCGGCTCACATGCCGCTGACGTTATACTCCCAATATTTCAAACAACAAAAAACCCGTCTGAATTTTCATCAGACGGGTTTATCAATTTTATAATATAATCACATATTACAACATAGACAATGGTCTGACATTAGAGATGCTATACGCGCCCCCTTCATACCCTATCGCTTCTATGTTAAAAATTGTGTTCATTGTTTCTAATTATTTAATTGTTTTTAATTTCTTCTACAAATATAAGGTGTTTTTTATTATCTACCAAATTTTTGTTAATCTTTTTATTCTTTTGTAGCGGGAGCTGGAATTGCACACAGCGAACTCTTGGTTATCTCTTATCACTTCCAAGTGAAAGAGCCAAGCGAGATACTACTTCTCCATCCCGCAATATCATTACTTATATACTATATATCAGAAATGTTTTGTCCCTTTTGTGTTTTTTTCAATCTTTTTTTGAAAATAATTTAAATTCCTATTTCTTTCTTAATATCTTCTATGAACTTATTTACCTCATCCTGAGGCATCTCACCCAAGTCTTTATAGGGTTCCGGTACAGTATAAACATAGTCACCAATCGAACCAAGTTCAGTACCAGCATCATCTCTATCTTGTATAACAATTTTCTTTTGACTTAGAGTATTATACCAATTTTTAGCCTGTCTTGATAAGGAACATCCAAGATTTGCAATTCCTGGCTCACCAGCATTATGCACTTTAATAATATCAAACACTCCTTCAGCAACAAAAAAGTAATCCTTATTCATATCATATGTTTCCAACCCATACACAGCAATCTTACTATGTCCTGTTGCCTCTTTGTGCACTTTAGTGAAATATCTACCCATCCAACCAAGACCACCAGCTTTTAAATTATCGGGATTATACTTCTGATACCCAACACAATCACCACTTAAATTATACAGGAAGAAATATGTGTTATTACTCTGTTCATCATGTACAAAATATGTTCTACTTGGATCTACTCCTCTAGAGGACAGGTGATCAAAATCTTCGTATAGTTTTAGATATCTCATACGTTTGTATAAATAAGTATTTTATCCTCATCATAATGATTAGTAAAGCTGAACATTATATTTATTCCACTAATACCATTCATAAGACTCAAAGCATTCAAAAACTCTTGAACTATATCGTGATCAAAATGCTCATACTCATTATCACTCCAATCTATTACACCATCATTAATTTCACCATTAAGTTGGATGAAACCTATTGTCTTTTTACCCCCTTCTACCTTTCTAGTATATTTCTTAAAAATATCATATCCAGACCCACCCTCACCATATCCGGGTATGGTTTTTACTCCCACAAATCCCTCATCTTCAAGAGATCTCATAGCATCATCAATTGTCTGATTTACTCCATCAATAATTTGTTGTTTAATGTTATGACTCTCATATGTTTTCAAATATCTCATTTTAATATATATTAAATATGAAGTATTTAAAGTCGATATACGATTTGATATTCGAAGAGGTTGAATCATATCAATGGGAATTGGTTGAGGATACAAATGCAAAAGTCAAATATACTTTTGTAGATAACAATAGCAATAAATATCTTGTTGAGTTTAAGAATGTACCGAGATTAAGATCTAGTGCAAATGATTTAGGTACAGAATATGAGGCAAGCTACTTTGTTTATGACGAGGAGAAAGGTTATTATGATGTCTCCAAATTAGTCAATACCAATCCATATAACACTCTAAAAACGATATTTGGTGAGATATTCCTGGATTTTATTAAAAGAAAATCATGGGTTAAAAGAATAACAATGTTTGGATTAGCAAAGGAGACCGAAAAGCATTATGTCACACAAAGAACTAAAATGTATGTGAGATACTTAGAAAGAAATCCTGTACCAGGTTATAGACTAGAGTATCTTGGTAGTAATAAAATAACTTTAATTAAAACTTAATATATAAAATATGAATAAGCCAACAGTAAGAATAGTACAAGACCAGTCAGTTGAATCCACTAGAGAGATAACTGGATACGAAGCTGAAGAAATACTTCGTAAATATGGCCATGTTCCTCAACAATTCTCAACGAGGGAAGAACCTCAACAACCTATTCAACCAGAATTAACATTTGAACAAATGGTTGCTCAAGAGGAAGCCAAAAGGAAAGGTGAAGAAATGAGAAGACAACAGAAATTAAACGGACCAAAACCAATCACATTTCAAGGAACTCAGTATGATACAGAAGTTAAATACGGATCAGATGATGAGTTAGGATTTGGATTCAAGATTGAGATCACTACCGACATGAAATTACCCAAATACTAATGAGGAATATCTCCCTATATGAAAATTTTATCAATGATTATAAGCACTTGCAGCAGGATTATCGTGACTTCCAAAAGAAGCATAAGTTAGATGTTAAAGAGTTATGGAGTAAGTATAGAGATATGATTGAAGATATCTTTGCCGAAATACATGACAACTATAATACATATAATAGATGGAGACAAAATGCCGGATTTCACTCTGATGAAGGGGGAGATTATGGATCATTTCTGGAATATCTTGATTATTTAGTAATCGATCATTTCTGCTGTAGGGCAATCGGTGATATGGAATTCTTTAATGGAAAGTTATCACGCAATCCGCTAATATTCGAATTAAAAGAACAACAAAACCTTGATAAATTTATAGAGGATGTTCTGGATTGTATTAGTAAAATTAATATAATAGGGGATAGCATCGAAATGAGTTTCAATTTTGGGTGTCCTGTTTCAGGTAACTACACCAGTAGGTTCTCTAGTAAAGAGGACATAAATACCATCAGAGATAAAGTTAATAAAGAAATACTTGATATGATAGATAATGGTCAATTATTTAATACCAGACGAGAAAGGAACAAAATAATTGTAGCTAGATTCTATCTCAAATTGATTGAGTAATCTTATAGTTAAAATCCGCGTTACTTCTATATCTACCCAAACCTATTGTATCAAATTCATCCATCTGTGGATTACGTTGAATGCCCATCATTTTTAGAGCAGTATTTATTGGTTTTTCATTCCATTCAAATTCATCGCTCTTATCATAAACTTTCTTATTATCAATAAATACTTTAGCTGTTTGGTGACCACTACCACCAAAATAGTCAGTAGTGATTCTAACTATCGTTTTATCCTTACCCCATTCTTTGATGTTAGGAATATGTTCTGTGGCTAAAACCCCTTCTTTTAATTCTGTCCATATCAAATCATTGGATTTAATTTTACTTTTAACTAAAATACCATCCTCACTATCACCACCCTCAATTACTGAATTAATTTTTTCATTTCTAAGTTCTGATTTATGAATCAGATATACAGATATACAATGTCCCATATTAAAATAATTTCTTTAAGTCTTTTTTAACACTCTCGATGTGAGTACATTTTCTACGAAAACCAAATCCTGAACAAGTGCAACTCCAAGAGCCTGATTTAAAGTATATTTTATACGTAGTATTACCTTTGGATGATTTTACTTCTTTGAACACATCTTCTTGTTTCTTTTGAATTGGTCTTAAGTCAATAAAACCTGCCTGTACTTCGTCAAATGTCATATCATTTGGGATATGAATCCAAGTACCACCACAAACGGCATATTTTTTACCATCAACAACTGATGTAATGGTAGTTGGATGTAACCAACCTTCTATCTTGAAATTTTTCTTAAAATCTTTGTCGAATTTCATCGTTTTTTGGTTTATACAAATATACGAAATATTTCTCATATAAAGAAATAATATATAGTCTATGATTCAGTTTAGATATTTAGTGGATATGTTAACGGTGGGTACTCCATCAAGCGGATTTGCGGTCGCATATGACTTAGACGGTGTTTTAAAACAGAAAGATATATATGGTGTTATAACCGTCATTGGGGGTAGTGGCAGCGGGACATTTTCAATCCCATCACTTTCGCAGGTTTTATCAGTTGGTAATAGCAGCGGTGTTTATTCAATAGTAATAGGAACAACTGCATCACCAGCAACTTTTAGTTATATTGATGGAAATCAAGGTGTTGGAAAGGTACTGATGTCGGATGCGAATGGTAATGCAACTTGGACTACTATAATTAGTGGATCCGGGTCTGGTGCTACTGGTGCTACCGGAAGTCAAGGTGAGACTGGTGCTACCGGAAGTCAAGGTATTCAAGGAGCTACTGGACCTGCTGGTGCTACTGGATCAAACGGAGAAACAGGAGCGACTGGAAGTAATGGTGCTACTGGAAGTCAAGGTATTCAAGGAGCTACTGGACCCGCTGGTGCTACTGGATCAGGATTTGGAGCAACACCATCACTTTCACAAGTATTAGCTGTTGGTAATGATAGTGGTGTATATTCTATAATAATGAACACAAGTTCATATATTTCTGACCCGTCTCTAAATAATAGTATTATATTCAATGATGGGAATCTTCTTGGTGGTCCAAATGGTGGAATGTCACTAACAACAGACAATGGTCTTTCTCAGAGGTCTTGGTTATATTTCCAAAAAGATTATTATGGGGTAAATAATTATATAGAGATGGGATCGGTGGCAACTGCTAGTTCACCAACAGCATCTATACAGTTATATATCACCAATGATCCGATATTTTATACACAAGTTGGTAGCATTTATCTAAACCAAGACTATGTGAGTCTATACAAAACAGGTTCACCATCTTATAGATCCATAACACTATATAATGATGCTATTGCAGTATTTGGTAATATGAACCATGGTGGTTGGCAAAACATATCATTCAACACAATAACAGGAACAACATACTACGCAAGATTAAATGTTGTCGAAGATGAATTTGAGGGAACAACTAATTATGTACTAAGAACATCAACTGATAACACAAATGTTATCTTTGGAGTTAGAGCCGATAATCTTGTTCACATAGGAACAACAGGATCATCAGCCACGTTTAGTTATATTAATGGTAGTCAAGGAAATGGTAAAGTATTGACATCAGATGCTAATGGTAATGCAACTTGGACTACTATAATTAGTGGATCTGGTTCAGGTGCAACCGGACCTGCAGGAGCGACTGGTGTTCAAGGTGCTACCGGGAGCCAAGGTGTTCAAGGAGCGACCGGAGCAACTGGAAGCCAAGGTGTTCAAGGTGCTACCGGATCAACAGGAGCGACTGGTAGCCAAGGTATCCAAGGTGCTACCGGATCAACAGGAGCGACTGGTAACCAAGGTATCCAAGGTGCTACCGGAAGTCAAGGTGAAACCGGTGCTACTGGACCTGCTGGAGCGACTGGTAGCCAAGGTATTCAAGGTGCTACCGGAAGTCAAGGTGAGACCGGTGCTACTGGATCAACTGGAGCGACTGGTAGTCAAGGTATTCAAGGAGCAACTGGACCTTCAGGAGCATCTGGACTCACAGCAAATAATGGTTTAACTGCAAATGCTGGCATCATACAATTAGGTGGACCACTTATACAAGATACTTTAATATCAAATACGTCCAACCTATTTACTATGTCTAGTAATACGAACATCTACTTCGACACATTAACTTTTGATGGGACTTCGGAAACTAAAGTATTAGTCGCTGACATTGGAGGAAATACAGCATCTGTTTCAACATCAGCATATAATATTAATATTCGATCAACAGATGGCACCAATATCTCATCTGTCTCAACACTAAATAATTCTGTTACTTCTCAATCATCAAATGGAATTGATATAACATCAATTATCACATCACCAGGATATATAGGTTTGGATACAGGAACAGTAGGAAATATATCAATGTACACAACCGATCAGGTTGGTGCGGATGGATCATCAAACAATACAATGGTAGTTACCGATACTTCCAATTTCAAAGGATTGGTATACGGTGGTTCATACTCTTCTAATTTTACAACATATTCACTTATCACCAAAGAATATGTAGACTCTCACATAGGAACCAATGTTATTACTGCTAAAATTCCTTTAACCGCAACTGATGTCCAAGCGTTATTTACAACACCATTTGAATTGATAGCTGATCCAGGAGCAGGTAAATATATAGATTTAATCTCTATACAGGGATCGGTACCAACCGGCACCGCATACACAGCAAATAGCAACCTATCAGTTTATTATGTTGGAGGAGGTGGAGCACTTCGTGGTAATAGCTCATTACTTCTAGCAACATCCGCTACTGTCGAACATTTTTACAATGGTGGTTATTTAGTAATAATACCAAATAAGGCCATCGAATTAAAACAAATAACAGCAAACCCAGATGGTGGAGACTTTGGAATTGATATCTATGTTACTTATATAATCAGAACACTATAAAAATAATATAAACTATGAATAGAGGATTATTATCAATATCAGCAACTTGTTCCCATTGTGAAGAATCACATACGCTATCACAGTGTACACAACATCAAGTGGTTACACCGACTTTAAGCTGGCCCACAAATCCAGGATCAATTAATATTGAATTTAAATGTCCGAATTGCACCGAGATTATTTATACACATAAAGTAAAATAAAATCCTCTTATTTGAGGATTTTATTTTTAATCAACACATCATTAAAATCTTCTCTTCTCACAAAATGTCTATTGACAACTTTGAATGACTTCTCAACAAATTTACCACTCGACACTTTAATGACAATTCCTTCTCTAATTCCACCTCTGTATTCAGATGGTCTTTCCGAGTATTCGACAATCTCATTTATGTTATTGAATGTCACTTTATATGGTTTGATATATTTAATAGTTGTCTTTGATAACAATTCCTCAACCACGTCTGGGGATAAGAACTTATCATCCTCGACCGAATAAATATCATAAGCGATAAACCAATCAGGTAACCTATTATACTCAATAGAGTGTTTCGCAATCATCCATTCACCATAAATTGTTATAGGAGACATGCACTCATTGGATATATCTCTAATCTCTTTCCCGTGATCATGAATCCAGTTCCAAGCTGGTCTAAATTGCAGCTTTGCTGGGGTCTCTTTCTCAATATATCCTTTCTTTAGAATATGACTTCTATTTCTAACAACGGGTCCACTTGTCCAAGAGACACCCATATTAGCACCATCCACTTTCTCCTGTACCCAAGCGGTAATTGGAAATTGTATATTCGACTCAAGTTGAATATCATCATGAGTCATATTTGAAATAGCCTTATCTAAATGAGGAATTCTCGGGTAATCAGGTGCTATATTTTTTAAATTTTTTAATCTTTTCTTTGTGTTCATGATAGTAGTATTTCTAAATTATATTCTCTTAATGTCATTCTTTTAACATACGCGAAAATTGACGTATGTCTGACTTTTCTAATCTTTATTATCATAAATGTCTGATCTCCCAATTTACAAAATTTCGAATTACTATTGATAAAATTTCTAAGCTTCGTAGCTGTACCAAACTCCAATCTAGTATCAATAGGATCATTTCCGATACTTCCCCATTTTCGAGAACTTTTTATATGAACCTCACTATATTTTTCTTTTACTTGCATAATAATAGTCTATCGACACCTATAGCGAATCCCAATCCTCCTTCATAAGCACCACCTCCACAAACTTGTTTTGATGATCCCAACTCAGGACAAGCGATCTCGAATCCTTTACCACCCTTATAATAGTCAAGTCCTCTTGTTGCGTCTAGGTTAATGTCGTAATTTTTTGTAACCAACTCAATTAGTTTCCCAGCAATCTCAACCATTTCATCAGAGTAATCTTTTGTTGGGTTTAAGACCTCAACCCCAAATTGAGTGAATTGTCTCCATCTACCAGCTTGTGTATTCTCTCCTCTAAAACACTCACCAATATAAAACATCTTCACGTTGTTAGTGAATTTGAATTTTTCTTTAGCAAGTTGCTGAACGATTGCGGTGTACTCCGGTGATAAACACAAATCACGATCACCTCTATCTTTGAAGTTGAACATCATGTTTTGATTTTCTTCACCTACCTTAGATTGAAATGTTTCTTGTTTTTGAATAATAGGAATCATAATTTCCTGATATCCATAAGACTCGAGAATCTCAATCATTTTGTTTAATATGTCTCGTTTTCTTTTGGCTGATTCAGCAAATAAGATTCGAGTTCCTTTGTATGTTGTATTTAATTTAATTTCCATAATTTAATAGTTTTTTATCATTGTTTAATTCTTCTAGTAAAGCCTTTTCACCCAATAGGGTTTTTACTTTATTCAACCATTCGTTTGTTTTTATTTTAGTCATCCAAACCAATTGATCTCCCTTTGTTTTTCTAACTCCCTTACAAACGACACCTTCCTTTAAGTTCCAAATATTATTTCTAACATCTCTAATAAGGTCGTCATTGTATTCGCCTTTATACACCAGGCCAGGTATATGGAGATGTCCGAAGTTATCAACAAAGTCTTTTGGATGTATGAATCCCTTCTTATAAAGGTTCACATCAAAAAGAATAACATCTTTTTTATCTTCGGAGAAATGTCTACCAGAGAATGAATTATCCCCGACAAACTCACAGAAAACAACAATGCTTTCAACATTGGAATATTCTTTCTTAAATACTTTTTCTAAATCATCTGAGTATTTCTCCATAAAAATTGGAATTGATTGTCCGAAATTGGAATCACTAGTATTAATCATCTGTGTCCTTGTTCCGAATTTATACCAACCTCTCTTACGGTTCCACTCCATTCTTAAATTTGAACCATCTAATTTATCAAATGCCCAAACTGTGTCTCCGAAGAAACCTTCTGTAAAATAATCTATTTTTGGATATGTTTTCATTTTATTTTCTTTTTTCAAATAATTTACCTTCCGAGTATGTGAGTAGGAAACATCCTTCAGCACCACATCCACAGACGTAGTAATAATTTGGTTTATTTTTTCTTTCGCCTCTTTTTACTTCTGAGTTAGCGATTGACTCCATTCTTTTTATTTCAGCCATATCAAGTTGAGTATAGAATCTTTTCCAATTCTTACTTTCTTTCCTATGCCTTATATTTTCCCACCATTTTGCCATAATTTCTATTTCTTTTTAAAACGGGTTAGTCATTACCTAACCCGTTTATTTCATTGTTTATCCATTTTTTTAGAGAGTTCTTTTCAGTGCGTTTTGCACCTCTTTGTTCTCTCTTTAAATCTGCCTTTATTCTTTTCCTTACTTTAGGATCTTCAATAAGATAGACTTTTCTTTTTCTTTTCTTGATACTATCCAGTTTTTGATCGTACCAAGCTATATCTTTAGTTTTCATAACTTTACTTTTAATTTTTTTTAAAATAAAAAACCCAGTCAATTAGATTGACTGGGTTACATATAGTTATGTTAACCTGGGTTTTACCTCCAGTCAATCAAAATTTTATATGTGTGTAAAGCTTTCATTATGTGTTATATATTGTTTTTATTAATAGTTTATTTTCTGTTTACAAATATAGGACTTATTTTGACATGATCAAAACTTAGTTCTACTTTTTATTCTCCACTCTATATAAAGACGGATAGGAGTTAATAGAAATATCATTATTTTCATAAATCTATATATCTAATAAACACCCTTTGCTTAAGAAATAACCCCAGCGAGTGGACCAGTAACTAACCTATCGACTATCTCAGTCATTAATCTAATTTCATTGTCAATATCACCATCTGGTCTATATTGTCTAAAGTTTTTGAAATTAACAAACTCCATTCTATAAGGAACATGACCTTCCTCGAATATCGTAAATAATAATGTTACTTTACCAGAGTTAGATCCTTGTACCCAAATTCTTCTGAATCCAGGTAATAGTCTAGCTGTTAATAAATCTTGCAAAAGATTTAAAGTTGTCCCAAATGATGGGTTCCCTGTTCTATATCTTGAATAAATTGTTTCCATTTTAATTTTCTAATAAATTTGTTAATATTCTCTCCCTAAATAAAGGTCTAATTTCTTTTTCAATTGCCAAATAATTGATATCCTTGTTTCCGTCAAATGACATATCAATTGCGTATTGATCAGCTTCTTTCCCACTTCTCATTAATTTATAACCCTTCAAATCCATCTCGGCCTTACCTACAACACGACTCACACCAGAATACTTACTCGATATCTCATCAATTGTGTTATATACCCAAACAACACTACCGTTTTGAGCGTAGGTATCAGATTTCATATATCCTCTGTGTATAACTTTAACTTTAACAATCGCTATCATAATCTTCCTTTTTTATTATGTGTTGTATTTCTATCGTAAAAATCCGGATCTTTCTTAGAGACCCATTTAATAAACTTAAATATCTCTGGATGTGATCTAACAACATCAGGATTAGTATATTCCTTTGCTAACTCTGTGTTGGTAAACGTTGCGTGTAATTTTCTATGACAAATCTTATGAACCCATTCTGTTTCTCGTCCACCCTTACACTTAGGTAAGAAGTGATGTCTATCAACAAATTTACCCTCCCACATTTCTCTCTCACAGATAGGACATGTTCCTATTACAGTTTCCATTTTACAAATATACTAAAAATTTATTAGAACACCCAACAGGATTCGAACCTGCATTTCCATCCGTTATGCGTCATCACCGTTCGAAGCGGCGGCCAATATGGGTGCGTTTACTATATATTAATGAGGAAGACAGAGAAATCGAATCCCACACGAATGAACGTGCCAAACGCTTTCCAAGCGTTGCTAATCACCAGATTAGGTTATCTTCCATAGTATTCAGAACGGGACTCGAACCCGTATAGGTTTTATAAATTATAACTTGGAAACCTGCTTCCCTACTCATCGTCCGGTGCAATCTGTTAACCGTATGTTATAAACTTCACACCCATTGGACTTACACTCAGTTGAAACACAACCATAATTTGAATGCCTCTGGTAGCAAATTAAAACCCCTCATTTTATAGAGTATCATTTAGTGTTTTAAGATTGTTTTATCCTTTAAACTATCTGAATATGTTTTGCGGAGAGTAGAGGAGTCGAACCCCACACGATTGAACGTGCTACACGCTTAGCAGGCGGCACTAGTCACCGGACTAGATTACTCTCCATTTGAGGAAGCGGTGAGATTCGAACTCACGGATCCCGAAGGACCTCCAGTTTTCAAGACTGGTGCAATAGACCACTCTGCCACACTTCCAAATAAAAGTATCGTAATTGTCCTTCACAATTTTCGCGGGGTGTAACTCAATACACTCTCTACGATACTCTTGTAGTTCCAGAAGGACTCGAACCTTCATCCTCGCTTTCGTAGAGCGAAGTCCTATCCATTGAACGATGGAACCATTTTGCGGAAACTGAGAGAGTCCAACTCTCACGACTTTTTACAGTCCTAGCGGTTTTCAAGACCGTGTACCTCCGTCTACTGGGAGCTTCCAAATATATTTAAAACAAAAAACCCTCGAATTAGTTCGAGGGTTTCCATAATATATTTATTAACTATTACGAATACAGTCGAACTTCACTCAGATTACTCGAGCGACTACGCGAACTTGATGTATTTTTAATAGTTGTTTTCATTTCTTTATTTATACTACAAATATAGTAATTGTTTTTGTTTTATCCTAATTATTTTGAATAAGTTATTGTAACATTCTTATTCTCATCATTCACAACGGTTTTCTTATAACCACATACACAAGAAAACTTCTCAGTTTTCGATTCTGTTCCGTGTTTAGAAACATTCTTTTTCCACTTATGATCATCCTTATTTTTAGCGGCTAATCTATCGTGTTTCTTATCTTCAGCTTCTCCACTTTTAGAGAAGTTGTAAGTTGTAGGAAGCTTTTTAAGCTCCTCAGTTATAAAGTCTGCAAAATTAAATACGTTTTTCATACTTTATATATTAAGTCCGAAATTCGTTTTTTCTCATTTTAGATAAAAATTTCTTCCATCTTCTGAGCAATTGCATCTTTCAACTCAACATTCAATACACACTTATCAATATCGACTCCGAGGCTTCTTCCAAGTTTCTTAAGATTTTCTAAACCCTCTTCATTCGCATTGGCACTTCTCATTTTCTTTTTATAATCCTCATCAAATAGATATAAGACATGTTTCTCACCTAATGATTTAGACATTTTCTTAGTGGGATCACTTAATGACATTATCTTATCAACATCACCAAACTCATACTTATATTCTTTACCACCAACTCTTTTAGATATATCATTACACAAATCTAAATGCGGTACTTGGTCTTTACCAACGATAACAACATCTGGATCATTCATCATAATATCAGCTGTCATTAGAACAGGATATAATAAAATACCCATATCAAAATCAACAGTACCTTTCTTATCCTTGAATTGAGGCATCTTCTGTAATGTTGCTAAATTTATCTTACAACATAACTTGAAAAACAACTCAGTATATTCAGGAGTCTGTCTTTTAATGTTCTTACAACCAAGTCTAATTAACTCCTTCTCAGTTTCATCTGTGTAACTATCAGTCGTTAATGAATGGTAGTTAGCAATTAGAAATGTAACTTCATGTCCTTGATTCTGTAAGTCAAGTCCTTTCTTTAAGCAACCTAAATAGTTACCAATATGTATTCTTCCAGTTGGCTGGATCCCTATGAGATATTTCATAACTATTCTTTTTTTTGTGGACCTGGAGGGACTCGAACCCACGGTTGATTTCTCGACTGGTTAAGAGCCAGTTGCTATAGCCGCTAAGCGACAGATCCATTTGTGTTCCTGGTGAGATTTGAACTCACGATGGGATATTATCCTTCGGTTTAAAAGACCGATGCTCTCGACCGCTGAGCGACAGAAACATTTTTAGTGTTTGTGTGCCCGGTGGGATTCGAACCCACGTTTGAGATTTCTCTCGTCAGATTAAAAGTCTGGTGGTTTAAGCCACTTACCTACGGACACATTTTATGTTGTCCTCCCGCTTGGAATCGAACCAAGCCCCATCGGTTAAAAGCCGATTGCCTACTACCAGTTTGCTACGAGAGGTTATTATACTGCTCGTAGCCTATTGGCTTAAGAGCAGTTATCGTTTATATTTACGTTTACTTTTCATATTTTTAATCTTTACTTTCATTTTGCACGCGATGTAGGAATTGAACCCACCCATCGAGGTTTTGGAGACCTGACCGACACCTTGTCTGTATCGCGTATTTGGGTGAATGACGGGTTACGATCCCGCTACCTTTGGCTTCACAAACCAACGCTCTCCCGATTGAGCTACATACACCATGTTGTGGAGCCTCCCGGTATCGATCCGGGCTCCCTAGATTTTCAGTCTAGTGCTTTCACCTGATTAGCTTAGGCTCCTTTTTTGGGTATCGTATGGAATTCGAATCCATCCCGTAACTTTCACAGAGTTACATGCTGGTTGATTTCTCAACACTCACCGCTAACACTAACGATACCATTTATCAGTCATCCAAACTTAGTTTTATAGTCTTTAACTATCATGTTAAACTTTTGTCTAAGTTCCATTAACCTCTTCAAACACTCGGACATATCCCTCTTCTCAACAACACAAATTTCTCTGAACAATGACGGAATTATACCCTCTTTACCCAAATATTGATTAGTAAACTGATCAACATCCTCAACTTTAATTACATCAAGATTCTTTATCTCATTTTCGATTTTAATCATTGTTTTCATATCTAAATTTTCTTTTTATGTGATGAACACTATGTTGATAAAATAAAAAAACCCGAACTTTTCGGTTCGGGTTTTAAGAGCTTGTATGTTTTTCTGTTTTTACATTTCTACTTTCACAGAGGACAATACGCTTTTAGCACCGAACACTTGGTTTCTAAACCACTTGCTTGATTTACTAAAATGCTTATGTTTACTTATTGTTCTCATTGTATTATATATTAAACTTTTATTGTCTCTTTTTACTTTTTCTTAATTTCTTATTACAAATATAGAATAAAGTTTTGGTTCCACCAAATTTATTTTAAATTATTTTATTTTTATCCCCCATAAACACCAACAATGATGTTTCTAGATACTCTAAAATTGATTCTATCTCCTCGGTGATCCATTGTCACCATATTTGATACGCCATTATTTTCAACTACCCTAACTAAATATCCACCATCTTCGGCGAATTTTGTAGCTACTTCTAATTCTTTTCCTAAATAATCCTTTTCGGTAATCAATCCGAAATTTCTAAGCGGTTTGTTCATAATTTATTTATTTTTTCTTATCTCGGTTATTAAATCGTAAATTTCCTTACGACATTGAGTGGCTTTATTTATAAATTTTTCATCACCACCATAATGCTCACTATTAACCATAACATTTAACATAAGTGCTGACAAATGACTTAAATATTTAACTCTTATAATATCATTATCATAAGATGATATCCTATCCTTGATACCATTAATAGAAATCCTATCATGCAAATAATTATCCTTCACAAAACCACAATCCTGGAACATTTCATATGTAATATCATAATTTGGAACTTGATTCAATAATTTAGAGTTGGCACTATTTAGTAATCCACTATACTCACTATCATCATCCAACCATCCGTTCCCAGAAATTCCAAGACCATATCCATCCAATCGGTTAATTATCTTAGTTGACAACTCATCATCAGTTAGTCCGGATTTTCTACCCTCTAATATTGCTTCTGTTATAACTTCTCTTATCATTTTACAACTTCTTTAATTGCCTCAGACACCATCTTCTTATCAGCTGGAAGTGTTGCAAATTCTTTCATAATACCACCAATATTAGTGATACCAGAGCTAACCAACTCAGTTACTTTTTTAACAACTTCCTCCTTGGACATTTGTTTTGGAAGATACGATTCAACAATTAGTAGTTGTGATTTAGACTCGTCATCACCAGATTGATCAATAGTTTCTTTCAAGTTCTTAATTGTCTTATAAAGAATTTTATTTACATCTTCATCAGACATGGTTCCCTGAAATCCAGGAGCCTTTTCAGCACTTTGAATCTCACCTTTTATCACCGATAGTAAATTCTTTGCTACTGTGTCTTTTGCTTTGAAAGCCACAATGTAGTCTTTTTCTATTTTTTCTTTCTGTGTCATATTATTTATCAATTAAATCAATCATATCCCTAATCTCACTAAGTACCAATTCCCACTCGTCATCACTGATTCCAGTCTCATCAAAATACATTGATGTAATTGTATCCAGATGATCTTGTATTACTTGACTCTGAATAAGTTCTATTGGTTTATTTACAAAATCATAGATAACATCATGTTCTGGTGTCTCTACATATCTATCATAGATAGATCTTGCAATTAAATAATATTTAGGATCATTCATAATTTCTATAAAAAAAATGGAGAGGAACTTCTGTAATGTCAGGTCAAAAACCTAGAACCTTCTCCTGTTACCAGGCATTACTTTTGGTGATCTAATCACTTGGGTTTCTTCTTAAAAGACGTTCGATCGTATCTAGTTGTCTCTTGGTTTGACAGTGTTACCATTCTGTCGTTTTCTCCATATGTAGATTTATATCTAAATTTTAATCGGATTTTCACTCACTACACAGAAGTTACTAACCCTTATCCTTTGCGTTTCATATATTGAGATTATACGAGGTAGTTCACGAAATTTATTAAAGGAATAAATTATTTTGTCGCTACTTACTACCATAAACATTAGAATTCCTCACACCTCTCGTCTATTAGTATATGGTGATGGTTGCCCATGGATTTGAGTTCTCTTGAAAATCTAACTTATGTTTAATTTTATACAAATATAGGTAAAAGTTTTAAAATAAAACTATTTTAAAAATGTTTTTTGAATCATGACAATTAATATATAGTCTATATGAAATGGCTATTTTCCAGAGATAAATTTCTTGAAGCTAAACTTCGAGATGTACTATCAGACCCTCAAAAAAGAAGGGTTGCTAAAGTTTGGGGCGAAAAATACCTAGATTATGAAGAGATTGAAGCTACTGATAGAATCAATCAAGGTAAGTGGGATTTGTCTGAAGAGGACAAAGATATGGTCATAAATAAGTTCTTCAGAACTGATTACGCTTGGGTGAGAGAGAAATTAAATGCACTTCCAGATAAATTTGCAGAAGTATTAACACTAAGTCTATCTTTAGATAATAGAGAATTGAGTTCATCTCAAAAGAATAGGGTATCTTCTGGGTTTGGGGATATTGGATTATTCAATATTAAAAAACTAAAAATAGGACAAATATCCTGTCTAAATTATCCAATATTCAAGACATTAAATGCAGGCGAGACAAAGGCGGATAGTATTGTTGTTAAAGGCGAAGATGGTAGACCACTAAGGGATGAGAATGATAATATTATAAAGCAATCCAAAGAACCAGGAGCACCATCATTCTCAAATAACATCGGCAATATAAATACATTTATAACAGGATATAACGCAGCCTACCCAGAAATGAAAGTAGACGCATCTGTATTCACACATAATAATATCCAAAACATCACTAGTATGATAGCTGATAATCCAGATATCATTGACTTTGACCTATTCGGAGAACATAAAATGTCTTTATTAATTGAACATAATGCAGTTAATATTATGAATATGTCGGTATCCAAATTTTACAAATCATGTCAAGAAATGTATTTTGGTGGCGGACATGGTGATCAATATATGAGGGGATTGCTAGTAAATGTATTTGATCCAAACACAGTACCAGCATTTCTAATATTCAACACACCGTATTACAACAAGACTGAAGAGGGAGGAAAAATTGAAAAATTATCAGATGTTCTTCCACTTTGTAGATTATTGATCAGGTCGATAGAACCATTTGGAGAAGTGAGTAAGACCAAGCTCTACTTTGATAAAACTTATCCAGATAGAATGGCGGATGTTATTGCTGAGATGATAGAAAAGTACAGCGGTAATAAACCAGCTGATAGAGATTATATAAGACACTACCCATTTGCTCCAGATATTGAATTGAAAGACTATGAGGTAATGAATAGACCTTATATGGATCATTTAACAATAGCCGAAGGGACTAGAATAGGAAGAAACACTAAATTTTTATATTTAAGTAACAAATATGATTGGTCAAAAACAATCATTGATAAAAATGCAAATATTAGAGAATTGATAATAGAAACACCAGACATACCAAAGAACTTTTTTGATGTTAAAATAAAACCAGAGTGGGTTAAATTTAAATATATGAAAATAAATGACTTTAGTGTATTCAGTAATGTAATAACAGATTCAATAGCTCTTTACCAATGTAAACTGAATGAAAATTTCATAGATGACTTATACAAGATATCTCCAAATTTAAAAAAATTATCACTTGGTAGCATTGATATTAAAGAGTTGAAGAGTTTATTAAGGTTCAAAAATTTAGAAGAATTGGAACTAATATACACGATATCAGTTAAAGAAGATCTAGAGTCACTACTACAAGGTGAATTTTTCCGCCAACCACTAAATATTAAAAAACTAGTGATATCAGGTGATTTGCTTAAGAATGAGAAAAAT
>Ga0315284_10004330_pt1 | contig 20161 bp, 25 predicted proteins | sample YL17G09_16_MG_FD_203696 | JGI IMG/M metagenome (GOLD analysis project Ga0315284, IMG submission 203696) | Sediment microbial communities from Yellowstone Lake, YNP, Wyoming, USA - YL17G09_16 | ecosystem: Environmental > Aquatic > Freshwater > Lake > Sediment | place: USA: Wyoming | collected...
TCGCCAGACTCTGCGAGGTCTCGAACTATATCTATGGGCGTACTGTACGACAGCCTGAAAATTGGATGAGAGTACGAGGTGGCGGGCAGTGGCCCCTGATGATCGATCTCAGTAGTGCCGTGGGCTACTCGTCGATCTCCCGCATTACGGTAGATCTGCTCCGTGCCCTGATTACGCCAGAGCGCATGGCCTATACCGGAGACTGGGACTACCGCAGCCACACCCTGACCTTCTCGAGGGCCTCCGTGCTTCACCTCGTCGCGGAGTTGCAGCTGGAGTTACAGCTTGGAGATCACGATCTGACGCTCATAATCGTAGCCCCACTGACTTCGATGCGTGGCAGTCACAGTCAGGTGCGCTGGGAGTTCCACTCCATGAGCGTGACTATGGGGGCTCGTACACCACCAAGGCCCAACCCGTTAGGACAGGTATCGTCCAATGTAATGGGCGTGATCTCTACGCCAGGGCTCCTGGATGTCAGCGCCCTGGCCCGTGGAACGATGACCCGGCCCATCATCACCTCCGGGCAGTCCTTCTCGGACTGGTATTACGCCGTCCGTGGCTGGAAGCGTAGGAAGCGCAACGGCTGTGGGGTCTTGGGTTGCTCGGAAGCTCGCATCCCCGGCACGGTGCGCTGTCTCTCTCATGTGAGGAACACCGAGATCGGATGCCTGATCCACAGCTGCACCCATCCAGCTCAGGAGATGTTCTGTTCGTCCCATGACGAGCAGTGGTCAGCTTGGATCCAGGCCAACTCGTATACAGGGGTCAGCTTGATAGCGTTTGCGGCGAACTTAGCCTTGAAGCGCTTAGGGGTTCCGATGCTCATCGGAGAGCATGGACTTCCAGAAGGTGTGGCTGGAGATTGGGTAGAGGGGGAGCTATGAAGTATCCAGGTAGCGCGATAGATTTCTTTAGAGGCCTATGGCTCGAATACGAAGCGAAACCTTTGCCCGCTTCAAAGACCCCTGCATGTGAGAACTACGAGGTGCTCATATCCTTCCGCTACTTTCGCGTAACCTACGGCTACCGCGCGGTTCTCAGCATCAGCTCGAATAGTATTTATACCGACGTGAAGCTGTGGTCTAAGATCGACAGTCAACTGCGTTTCGCTTATTTCATCGACGACTTCAAGGAGGTGCCTACGTGAGTCAATTCTTTTACTGGGGCTGCTGGGGACGGGGTAGTGGACATAGATGCCTCGATCCCCAAGGCAACCACGTCTCCACGTTTGATCGGCCTGACGAGTTGAACGATCGGCAGCTCGACGGCTCCTATCTACCCACCCCACAGATCCCACATCGCTTCCCCCCTAACCAACCCCTGGGTGTGCAGAAGCTCACGAACGTAGACACCAAGCGAGGGAAGTACACAGTGCTCTCGATGTGGGATCGCTCCGGAGACTCTCGCTATGGTAGCCATTCTAACTTTGTGTCCGAAGGTGAAAAGACTCGCGAAGAGATGAAAGCCCTGATCGACACTCACTTCCCAGAGCTGATGCACCGCATCCTGAACCAGCCAGACTGGCCTCGACTCCCACCCTTGGATGAAAAAGACATCTAGTCTCCATTCTTTTTACGCTCACAGCCACGTCGCTCAAATTACTCCTATGTGGAACATAGACCCCACAAGGAGGCTACGATGAAACGATCAAAGACCCGACCCTGCTTAGAGTGCCACACGAAGAAGGCCCGCCTACCAGAGGAGAACAAGACGTTCTGCTCGCTCAAGTGTGGTTTTGAATGGGCTGTCCAATTCTCAAGCGAGTACCTGGAGTGCGGCTCAACGTGGTGTGAGAAACACGCTGTCTGGTACATGACCACGCAGGACTGCGAGCACTGTGGTGACGAAGAGAAAGAGAGGGAGTCGAAGGGGAAAGGGCAGCGCTCTTGCTACACCCACGGCGACCAGTATCGAGAAACTGACGGCTGCCCTACCTGCAACGCGAAAGGCAACGCGAAAGGCAAAGAGACCGTCGCCGCCTACGAAGGCAGGCGACTGTAAGTTGGGCCTCTAAAGGATAGCGATGTCCTTTATTATTCTTCGTCTGGAGAGTAGCTGGGATCGGAGGTGGTAAGGGCATCGAAGACGAGCTGCCGTACCTTGTTAGGAGGTCTCATGGGGGGCGTTCTTAACTTCTCTGCGATGCGGGCATGGTTCAGGTGAGGCGCATCTTCTAAGGTCCGGGCCAGTGCGATAGGGAGATCGTCAGGGTCCAAGGCCGTGAGACTAGATCCGCTGTTTAAGGCGAAGTGCAGCGCAAACGAATAGGCCAGGTGCTCCAAGGGAACTCGATGCCGCGTGGCGTACCTTGCCAACTCTTGCTTAACCCGATGTAGGGTCGCACGGACACTTGATAGATGGTCATACCCGCCCAGGTGGTACTTACGCACCTCGTCTGGATCCAGCTCGTTATCGTCCATTTCACGTAAACGCGCCATTCGCCCCTGTCGGGCCTCCGGGAGATCACTGTGCCCCCTGGGGTACCCCGAAGGCGTTCGCGGCTGGAGATCGTCTTCGTCCCCATACTTAGCGTTGAACTTATCCACGGTGTGCTGACGTGTGTAGTAGGCCTTGTCATCAGCAGTACGGCCTTGCCAACCTACGGTGCCTAAGGCGATGTTGAGTCGATCTCGTAGATCCTTGGCGATGCGATGCAAAATCCAGGAAGGATCGCTCATCTCTTGCAAAGCGTTCTCTAGTTCGTCCCGATCGCTGACAACGCGCCCGTACTGGTTGCCTATATTATCTCCCTGCTCGTCGTTGGTGTTTTCATCCCAGGCAATAATGTCTAGAGAGACAGTCCCCTCTGGTGCTCGATTATATCGGAGGTTGCGAGGAGGTGCCGCCTTGGTAGGCGGGTAGGTCGCCACCGGTAGTATGGCGGGATCAGGGTATGTCAGTAGAAATTGGATGCCTAAGTATTCCGCATCTCGACGACCACTCTGGCTAAAGCGCAAGAAAGCCGACTGCTGAAACACATTCCCAGAACGATCGTCCTCCGTGTCCTCCAAAGTCCAGCCAAACCAACCACTCGGTACCGCTACCATACGACCGGTAACTTCTGACGCTGCGTGTACCAGCGCTCGACCCCAGCGATCCAGGTCGGCTCCTGGTCCTACCCATTTCTCGAGCAGTGCGTGAAGAGAAGATCTTCGTTGTTCTGTCAGCATGAATTATCGCCTCACCTTGGGACCTAAGCCATACATACTGGGCTGCGGCTCTCCCTCCCCGGTCTTCGGATTGAAGCGGTCTCGCGTCTGCTGCGAGTAGTCGTAGGCCCGCTGATCCGCATCTCTGCGAAGAGGCCCTGTCGCGTCGGTGTCTCTCCGATACACGTCGATGGCCTCTCGCAGCTCCTTGGCGATCGTGTGCATGATGAAGGTAGGATTAGAGAGCCGCTGAATCGCAGCGTCCCTCTCTTCTTCCGTACCTACCTCGATGGTAACGTTGACGAGTTCTCGGGGGGAATGAGAGGACACCTCGGCGATCAAGCGGACATGGTGTGGTAAGTCAGTGATGACGCCAACGCCATCGTACCAGCCACTTCGCCCCGTATGAGGGCCGTGCTTCGGAGGAAGAATTCCTGACTGGGGGTAGATAATGTTGACGTGCAGTAGAAGAAAGCCGAAGCGATACTTTAATACGACGGCTTCATTCTGGTATTGACCTCCCCACTCCTCATCTTCCTCGTAGGGGCTGGGCTGCCGTACCACATGAATATCCCAATCGTTGTCTCCCCCTGTGGTCTCACTTGCACCCTGGATCAACGCCTCGGCCCACCGACGAGTGTTTCCTTTATCCCCCGCCCAATCCTCCGTGAGGCTCCGAAGGTACTGTCTCTGTTCCGGCGTTAGCATTGATAACTCCCTTTAGGTACGACAGGACAACGTTGACCTGTTGCGCTCAATCATCGTCGTCCTGCGGGTACGGGTACTCTTTCCTTCGATGCGCTTGAATCCGCTGCAAGCGCTCGTCATTCTCGTCGGGGGGCCGCACCGCAAGACCGTGTTGGGAGCGACGACGCTGTAACCGCTCGTCGCGTAGTCTCGCCTCAAGTTCATCACGGGTCTCACCCGGCTGTGGATAGGGCTTGTTAAAGATGTCGCGTAACAGTTTTTCTTCTGGAGACGTTTTATGCGGAAGGACATCGTAAAGACCTAAATCGTGGAGGGCGGTGTACAGGTAATAGCTAAAACCTCGCCCAACCGGAGTGCCTTTCTTCGCCAAGCCCAATTGGTTTTCCAGCGCTTGACCCAAGGCTCCGGGTCCGTCCTCTGCGTGAGCAGCAGCAAAGTCCTGAATTTCTCCCGCAAGCCTGTCCCAGCTGTGGGCAATGTTGACTAGCAGTTCAACCTGATCGTCGTACTGGTCTGGATGCTCCATGCCGACTTCAATGGTATCAGACTGTAGCCGGAGGGCGTGAAAGACCGTAAGTAGTTGACTTATCTTTTGTGTTCTCGGTACCTCTTGAAGCAGACCCGTAAAGGCATCTGCCAATTCTCGGACATGGTGATCTACATTCCGAGCGCACAAGGTAGCATGATCTACAACTTCTCCTTCGTATCGAGTGGGCCGCACATCCCTCGAACAGCTCTTCAGCCCCTGCGCGACACTGTGAGCAGCAGCGGCGGCTTGTAGCAGGTACTTCTCTGGGGTAGATCCTGAGTGCATGTGCCGCTCCCCCCAACCCGCCTCAGGGGGCTCGTCGTACTCGTCCCCCTCCATCTGCCAGGCTAGGGTCTCGGCCAGTCTCTTTAGGGCGCTACGATTGCGAATCATGGTGTGCTCCGAAGAGGACAATGTTGTCCTGTTAACTTGTAGAGAGCAGGCTACAACAAAAAGTAGCCCTCGGCCATCCCGATCTAGACCCCCAGTGGTGGTTGAGGTATCGTCTGGGAACTGAGGTACTCATGGCCTACCGACCCACACCGAAGACGAAGACCTGGGACATCCTAGAGAAGGCCACCAACTCCGCGATCCGGATGAAGCTCATCCCTCGCATCGAGTACATGATCAACGTCGCCCGCAATATGAGCGCCAGTATCGACATCACGGACATATCTTTCCTGGACAACCCGATCCTTAACTCCGAGCAGACCACGGCCTATCAGGCTGTTATGCTGTACAACGACCTGACCGCTAAGGTAGAGCAAGAGGTCGCAAACCGAACCCACCAAGTCATCGACGACGAACTCGCAGACTTGGACCCCGAAGACGAAGAAGCGGAAAGAGAGCTGCTTCGCATCCGTGAAAGGCTCTACGACTTGGAGATAAGGATCGCGCACGAAGCTCTCGAGTCGGAGGGGGATCGCTTCATCGACGACATAGCTACCGAGCTGAGCGACGCCAACGTCCATATGGAGCACATGATCGCTCGGGTGGTGCAGATCCAGGAGCTGGAGAAGAAGGACTTCCTGCGCGCGAACCAACTCCAGCCTGTACTAGACGCAATCCGTGAAAATGTTGTCACCCCTCTCCTCATGCTACAAGATCCTAGACTCATGGCCCCTGTGATCAAGTTCGCAGGCCTGGTAACCTTTAAAGAAAACAAACAACGGAGAACACCCAAGTTAACAGAAGAACGAAGACGAGCCTTACTGTCCCTGGCCGAAGAAGGGGCTGAGCTACAAGAGGTCGGCCTGATGTTCATGGTGCCGCCTGAAGCTGGAGCTGTGATGGCAGGTGGTGCGGGACTTGGGTTAGCTGGCTACGGTGTCTATCGAGGGGTAGATCGTCTGCTACGCGCTAAGGAGTCAGGAAAGGTAGATCCCAAGCTTAAGGCCGCGATGGACAAGGCTGAGAAGTTCCACGCGATGAACACCGACCCTGCCGAGTACACAAACCCACAACACATCATCAAGGCGAACCTTCACGCCGCGAAGAATTTCCGTGAATTGAGTAAGCAGGCGAAAGCTGCAGGACATCACGCGCACGGAAGACACATGGAGAGGCAATCTCAGAAGTATCTGGGAAAGGCACACGCCTATATGGGGGTAGATCCAGACGCAGCCTAACGCGGAGCTGGGGGTGCGGGCTTCGCTTGCACTGCACTGAAAGCGCGTTTGTTCTGGCTCAGCTTGGAGACGGCATCCAACTTAATCTTGTCTTTGACTGCCTGCCTTCGGAGCTTCATCGGAAGCTTCCGCATGGCCTTCCCGCTAATACCTCCACTAGCTGCCGCTGTTACCAAGGTCGGATCGAGCTTCTTAATGGTCGCCCGCTGTACCATTTGGGTAGCTTCTACGCGGGCCGCACAAGCTTCCGCTAGTTGTTGTATCAGAATGTTAAGCATAGCAAGGCCTCCTACTTCTTGTTCTTCTTCATCTCCTCGCGGGCCTTGGCGTAGGCCTTAGGGTCTTTGTCCTTGAGCGCCTGCAGCGCATCCAAGCGTGAAGCCCGAAGTCCCATCTTGGCCCCATGATAGGTTCCGTGAACCGTGCCTACGAGTGGCCCCGCAATCATACCAAGTCCTGGAGGCAAGGCCCCCGCAATGCCCGCCACGACAGACGCTCGCTTGACCCCCAAAGAGTGGGCTCCCGCTGCGTCCTCGCCACGGTCGATCTTCTCCAGATCTTCTGGATCTACTTTGTGCATCTGACGCACAGTATGAGCGTGTCGCTCTTTCTCGTTCCCTGACATCTTGCGACGATTCAAGATGTGGCCGATCCCTCTCGCGGCTGCGTGACCGATGCCTGCTTGCATAGCACCGGTAGCCGCACCCGTGACGATACCTCCATCAAAGATCTCGTCCATCCTCTGCGCTTCTTCCTCTGCGTACTCGTACAAAGCTTGTCGGCGATCTTCTGTTAACATGAAAAACTCCTGGTCCTAGTTGTAGAACTTGTTGGAAGCAAACCCAAAGTAGAAAGAAACGAGCGTGGCGAATACACCATGACGAGAGAATCCCATAACAAAGGCTTCCGTGAACTCGCTTTTATCGAACGAACCCTTGCGTAACAGCCGCTCCAACCACATCGACTGCGCCACAATCTCTCGACTCATCGCTCGTATAAAATTGCTAGGTACCTCAGTAAACCGCAACACCGCTTTCGTCAGATAGGTATCTTCTGCGTACCGGTCTACCTCATCAATCAAGAGATCCAACTTATTTCTAAGTCGTAGCAGTCTCTCATCCTTTTGATGAAGTTCCTCCATCAATTCAAACAAGGGGTAGAGATAACGATGGACCAACGGGTGAAACGGGCGAAGCGCCTCCGCACCGTCGGTAACATCTTCAAAGCCCTGCCCTTCCAGCGGAGGTGCCCCATGAAATGCGTCCAGAGTACGAATCGTATCATGTAGCACAGCTAGCAGTTGATCGGTGTACTGCTTCGCTTCCCTCGCTGCCTGGTAGATCGGACCTGGATCCAGAGTCTGGTCCTCCATCGCTTCTCGTAGGGCACGCAGCCGCAGCATATGAAAAGCAATTCGGCTCATCCTTGATCCATCGTGTTTACCACGCTACGGAGGGATTCGAGCGAAGGTCTGCCCTCCCGCTTCCAAAGCGAGACTCCAGACTGAAACTCCCCTGGATTCTCGACCCGGAATTGTTCCAGGGCACGGAGTCCGTCCTTGTTGGCGAAGGTACTCAAACGTGAAACCGAGATGTTATGGAGTAATCGATCCTGAATAGACTCCGGTAAGGTAGCTAAAATGATGCGAACCGCCGTGGCGCCTCGAGCGCGTAGCCACTGCAAGTGATCTCGACGCTTCCAAACGCTCTTGACCCAATCCGTGAAAAGACCGATCAAGGAGAAGCCGACGTGTACCGCACCCGCGATCCCAATCGCATGAGCGGCATAGGTTAAGAACTCCTTGGTAGCTAAGGTCTTCGCAGCCGCACCGACCTGGGACAGATCTACCCCGGATCTCTCCGCAGCGGACCCCGCCCGGGCCAGAAGCACCGCCATACTACTCGGACCCGAGGTACCCCCGGTAGGGTCCATTGCGTCGTCCTCGTGGTACCGGATCACCGCTTCCAGATAGGAAGCAGGCGGCTTGCGTAGGCTTGCCCTGGCTTCGGTGAGGCGCTGTAATTGGTAATGAAGGTGTGACATGGACAGACTCTAGCGCAAAAAAAAGGACAGGACAACGTTGTCCTGTCGTCCCGAGATCTTTCCTTTTCCTCAGTAGGCCCTTCTGCTAGGGTTAGCCATTCCCCCAGGTGACCCCGATGCTCACATCCGCACAACGAAACAAGGTACGTCAACTCGCCGAGGACTGCGTAGAGCTGGAGGCCGTGTACCTCCTCAGTGAAGGCCAAGAGCTAGAAGAGTTGATCCTGAGCCCCCTCATCGCAGGAACCTTGATCGGTGCGTTGAGTGGGGCGGGAGCTGGTGTTGGAGGATCTCTAGCTGGACATTACGCCGCGCGTGGGGTAGCTCGGGCCTATCACGGGGCAAGGATGCGAAATGACCCCCACATCCATGCCGCCAGGCTGATGCAGAGCTTGGACCCTGCAGAGATCATCGCCATCGATAAGACAGGCAAGGCTCTCTCAAAGCATGGGATGGGAACGGAGCGTGGTGCTATGGCAGGTGCGGTCCGAGGTGGGTTTCTCGGACATCAAATTGGAGCCACCGCTGAGAAAGCAGGCGCAGCCTTAGGCAACCCTGCAGTCATCAATCCGCTACATCCCCTAAGAGGGATACTGCAGCGGGTCTCTGACTTAAAGGACACTCAGAAAGAGTTCACGGTGCTAGAACCCCAGCTCTACCAGGGGATGGGCATGGCGGCGGGGCTTGGCGCAATAAGCGGAGCAGCTTCTGGTATTCGTGTTGCCAAGCTAAAAGCCCTCGAACGTCTGAAGAAGAAGAACCCCCAGGCTTTCAAGAAAGCCCTGAAGCTAGCCGGACTCTCGGAGAACACGATCCCCTCCTGGGGTCACCGTAAGTCGGCCGAGTGGCGTGAGGGTACGCCAGAGATGCAACACGCTGCCATCCGAGCAGAAGACCCCAACGCATCGTCGCATGAGCTGGAACAGATCGTCCGAAAGGCCATCGAGTGGGAAAATGTAGAGGACGACGAGGGATCCGCTAACTTCTTTGGCTGGCAAATCCTATTAGCAGTCGCCACGAATCCAAACCTGGATCCGCATGGGGAAGCATACCATCACATCGCCAACTCTGTGCATAGTGGGGCCTTATTACAAAATCCCTCTGCGACCTCGTGGGATGTAGAGAATCCCACTTCCTATCGAGACGCACCCCGTAGGTCACACTCTCAGGTGTTCACAACGCTGAATCTCCATCGGCCTGGTGGACTGGGCGAAGACATAGCGCGCCTCACGCAGGATCCTAGCACTCGAAGACAGTTCCTGCGCTTACTCGACGACCATTTCCAGGAAGACACCTCTTGGCATCAAGCCTCACTCGCCGAGCTGGTAGCTTACGCCTACGCCGAGGGGCTGATTGATGAGGGCTTCTTCAAGAAAGCGGGAGAGCGTCTCAAGAAAGGTATCGCAGCGTTGGGCACTGCTGCCGTCATCGCCGGAGCCGCACACGGGGGCGAAGTACACAAGCCGGTAAGAACTCCTACCTCGCAGGTACAAAAAGCAGAGGGTCCGATCTCTCGGGCGCAACAGACCCTCACCTCTCTGCCAAAGAAGATCCAGGGCGCTGTCACTGCGAAGGACAAAGAGGTGAGAGCACAACACGCCAAGGAGAAACCCGGGAAGGTGAACTACCCAGATGCGGATCGTGAGTCTCGCATCATGGCTGGCAGTCGTGCTACGGATGCGAAGCGGGCCATTCACCTAGACAACGAAAAGGCCAAAATGGCCCAGGCACAGGCTGCGTATAACGCGAAGCGCAGGGGCCACAAGTACAACCCAAAAGACAAGACCTGGCGAGACGAGAGTGGCAAAGTATCTGCAACCGGACCTCTACAGAAGTAGTGAAAGGGTAGTGAACTATGTTAGATCCCACACGCAGACAACAGCTCCTCGCTCTCGCCGAAGGCTACTCTCGAGCTAAATTTCCCGGGGTCAAGGGCAAGAGCCTTCCTGGAAAGCTAGGCAAGCCTGCCGACCCGGGGCCTTCTCCCAAGAAAGGAGCCAAGCCTGGAGAGGAGCATCTCAACTTGGGCGACACTATTGCAAAGTACAACCCACCTTATCACCAGGATGTGCTCTCCGATGTGAAGAAGGGAGACCACAGCTGGGAGGTAACCAAGCGTGTGGTGCAGTATGCGAAACACATGAAAAAGAACCCAGAGTCTATTCACGAGATGCCCCCCATGACCGTCGTGGACGGTAAATGGAAAGACGGCTCCCATCGCATCGCAGCTCTACACCTGCTCGCCAACCACATGGATAAAAAGAATCCACTCTGGAAGGAACACAAGCTTAAGATACACCACTACAAAAGTTCTGAGGTAGACGATGGACCCCGGTTGTAGAAGGAGCGTGCTCTGATGTCGGACCTATTCGATAAATACCCAGAACTTCGCAATACCTCTCCCAAACCACCTGACTTTCACGACCAGTTGCGCTTAGCGAGCAACCCCGCCACGCTACCAGACAAGCTGCACGACATCCTCCAAACTGCCGTACCCCACCAGCCGATCATCATCGCCAGTCACGGTATGACAATGCGTGAAACGCAGAGCCAACGGCAAGAGCTTCGCCGAGTCCTGGCCCGGAATCCAAATCTATCGAAAGAAGATCTGCTCCGTCTCGTCTACTGGGAACCTGAAGACGTCATGGCGAACCCCGCGATGTTGATGTTAGTGCTGGAGGACCCCAGCTTCGGACACGCGCTCCTGAACAACGCCATGCACACCCGCAAGCACATCGTGAAGGCTGCGCTGGAGTACCTGAACAAGCAAGAAGGGCTCTTGCCTTCGCGAAGACAGAGTCTGCGAGAAGTGGCCGAGCAGTTGATCGTAGAGGCCTACAACCCCACCTAGTTGACAAACAACTAACATGGTATAAGCTGTTCCTTGTGTCCTACAGGAGCAACCATGTTCTGGAAATTAGACAAGAACAAGCAAGTCCTCGAAGAGAACCTCACGTTGGTCTTCGACTTCGACGCCTACGCGGGCAATATCGTGAAAATCCTCTTCGCCCACCTGACAGGTCGAGACCTGGAAGGGAGCACAAGGGAGATGGGTAGCGCAGAGGCGTTCGCTACCCTTCGAATGCCGGATGAGCTGTTCGAGGCGCTCTTTACTTGTCGGATCTACGATCCTGGGGATGACGGGTACGAACGAGTCCACGCAGGGCTGGAGCCTACTCCGGGCTATTGGAACGACGGCATGGGCAAGATCTATAAGGAGGGCGACCTTACGGTCCCGGTAGAGGCACGGAACGCCCCCAAGAAGTACCCGGCCTACTTCAGCGTGGGGCTGTACCTCCAGCGAGAACCTGATTTACGTGAAAAGGCTTATATCGAGGAAAGGATGGCGAGCTTTCCAAAGGTGTATGGAACCTGGAAGTGGGGACACCCGATTGGGCCGATCCGAATGAGGCTGGTAACCCAGACCACCACGCAGACCTGGAAGAAGTACTAGGGCTCGGCGACGGCTTCCAGAAGGCGTGGGGGATCTGGCACTACCTTGTCGTAGGCTGCGTAGAACTCTTCCCTGTTCTTAAAGAGCCGCATCAAGGCCGAGGCGATGATGAAGAGCTTGTCCAACTGGGGGATGCCCGTCGTCTCCGTCAAGAACTGCCACTGACGGTGCTTGCGGCGCTTCGTAGTATCTCGCACTGGGTTTAGCTGCTTGATCTCGGCCAGCACCTCAGGAGGTAGCTTGTTGTAGATCGTGCGGTTGATGAATGTGCCCAGGAGATGCGGCTTGATCGGAACCCCCTCGCAGTACTCCCAGCCACACAAGCGGTAGGCTCCCTGTAGGAACTCATGAGGAAAGATCCGAGTGGCCTTTAACAGCTCGTCCCCGATGTACGCCTTCAGTAGTAGCTGCAGCGCATCTCGAGCCCGGTCGTGCTGATACCCCGTGGCCTCATCGATCAAGGCAATGATGCCGGTCTTCATCAACGCACGACCCAGCGCCTCACACAACACAGCGATCTCGGCCTGTCTCCCTTTGAGAATCCCAGCATCTCTTGCCTTCAAGTACACCTCACACACTTCAGGCAACAAAGTCGCCTCGTACCCCTGCGCCAAGTTGCCCTTTAGCGTGAGAAAAGTTACAGGACAATATCTGGCGTGTAAGGCCTGGGAAACATAGGGTTTTAGGTTTTCCGCATCAAGGAATGGCGGCGGGGGTCCTTCTTTCAACATATCGGTATTACTAGACATAAACCCAGTTTCTGTTAAAACTGAATCGTCTGCCAATATCAGACCTTCGATGTGCTTCGAAATTGTTGATGTTTTCTTATCTTTAGCCAGGGTACCTCTCGCGGGCCTGCCTAACGCCTCAAAGAAGGCAGTCTGTGTCAGGAGACGGCGACCGTCGTCCAAAACGTGACACTCTAGGATTTTCTCTCCTATCGTCAGTAGCCCTTGGTGGGTCGCTTTAAACTCTGCGCCTCGTTTCATCTTGCCACCTAATGAACCGATCTCTGCCAAGCGGACCTTGCTCATGTTCGCGGCACGAGCACGTCCTCCTTTCGCCGCCATCTGTTTTCGCTCTTCTGCTGTCTTCATCGTTTCCTCCTACATTGTTAGGTAGGTATAGCTAAAATGTTAAGCTAGCTACTGTCAAGTATATAAGCAGGTAGGTTCATCTGTTAGCAATATTGTAGAGTAAAGCCTATCTGTGTCAATACGGGTCTTGATATTGATGCAACTAGTTTAAAACTAAAGACTTTACAACACATCGTAGAAACAGGACTGGACTACACAAACCGGCGTAAGCGTATGTAATAACTACTGATATTTATTATTATCGAAACAAAAGGCAGAGGAGCCGTTGATATTGACTCCAGATACGCGCACTGTCTGTATCGCACACCCTTACAGGGAGAGGTCTAGCCGAAGAGAGGTAGCTTCAGCGCACTGGCGAGACCGTCGAGCTGCGGGATCTGGGTGTACTGGTTGCGCTTCAGATCGCTGCGGACGCTCTTGATAATCGAAGACATCGGCTCAGTGAGCCCGTGCGGTGCTGTCAGCGCCCTGAGAAGATAGTAAGTAGCGGCTCCGTTTGGCTTGGAACCGAACCAGGCATCGGCAGAAGTCTGCTTGGTCTTACATCCTGAGATAAAGACCAGCGGTAGCGGCTGGCCCTTCACCTTCAGAGACTCGGTCTTCGGGGTAGACGTGATGGCCTTCCGGGCGATGCTCCGGAAGCGCCACGCGATGTCTGGGGGTGGCTGCATAAACTTAGGCTTCGGGGCGTGTACGCCGCCCGGAGGCAGTAGATCCCTGTCGAGCCCTCCCGAGTGGCAGCTGTCGCTCAACCACAGGCCTTTCACGCCCTGAGGCAGCTTAGAGAAGTAGGAGATGAAGTCGTCGTCTCGAAGCACGTTCTGCTCCCAGTCGAAGTCCACCGGACAGGCGCACTGATCGAGGCGATCCACTTCCCCTTCTGGGTTACGTGAAGGCATCTCCACCCCATGCCCGCTAAAGTGAAACACAAGGCGATCCCCGGGCTTCGCTCCCTCGACCAACCAAGCGACCCTCTCCCAGATCGCGCTGGTCGTCGCCCGTTTATCGGTGAGCAACCGGATGTTGTCCGGGTTGAAGTCCAGGTGGTCCGTAAGAAACTCTGCCATGTCTGTGACATCATTCACGCAACCGGAAAGTGGACAACCATCGTAAGCGTTGATCCCCACCAAAAATGCCTTATCCATGAGACCCTCCTATTTGGTAGCGCGAGCGTACTTCCTTCTTCCTGTGTTGTCACTACTGCCGCATCGTGTACACTCCCAGGTATGCTAAGTCCATCCAAGTACATGGCCCTCCGAAAGCTCGCAGAAGCCGCCTACCGCGCTAGACCTTCGGGAGGCGTAGAGTTCGACCCGGAAGGTGATCCTGAGCTTGGGTACACCCATCAAATCGCACCACCCCACTCAACCCCTCACGCTACAGACAAAGAACCAGAAGACATCGAGAACGAATACAGGGGCACCTCACCAGAGGATGATGAGAGGGCAGCGGTAGCCAGAATTCGCACCCTGGTGAACGACATCTTCCTGGCGGCGAAGAAGACGGATCTCATCCAAATATTGGAGATCATCGCCGGTCGGGGGATCCACGGAGACACCCTCACAGAAGCTGTAGGCGATCTGTGCTTCTATGTGGATAACGAGGAGTTCCGAAGGCTGGGCTATCGATTCAACGGAGGACATGTTCGTAACATCGTCAATATCCTGGAGCCGCAAGGACACCTGGAAATGCCGCTACGTCGAGGCACTGAATTCAACATGGCAGATCTGGACGATGCCGTTAACATCATGAGAATGCACGCGAAGCTCATTTGGTCAGAGATACGACCCGAACCCTACGACGGGCACAGCCTTCGTATGTTGTGGGGCGCTGCTAGACACTGTGTGTTATCCCTGTCAGGCATCTTCCAAACAGCGTTTCCTATGTTCCCAGATGCAGGACCTTCCAGAATTTCGTTGGTGCCCCACTTCCGTGAACTCGCCAACATGATGGATTACGCCACCGAGACTATCCCCCTCTAGAGGATCCCATGCTCAAGAAGAACATCCGAGACAAGCTCCTCTCCTTGTGTGAGACCCCGATCACCTCCTTCGAGTTGGTTGGGAACTGGGATAAAAGCTCGTCCTTCCGTCATGCGCCTGACCGAGCGATCCTACAATCTCCGGTAGCGGTAGATAAGATCCACAAGCAGTTCGAGCACACCCGCTTCGACTTTGACCTCTACTTCGTCAACGATCCCAGGATGAGAGGAATTCGTGAAGAGGGAGAGGTTAGTCTCAGCTTCGTGCGAGATCGAATGGGCATTACGGAGGACGAGATCCCAGACCCGGACGCGACTGCCATCACGGTGATTTTCACAAATAACAGTGGGGCGGATCGCTACATGATGTCGGGCTGGATCATCGCACACCGCATTGGGCACACCTTACGGAGAGGTAGTGGCCCGACAGCGGATCGCTGGAGGCAGTTCGAGTACGAGATCACACATCTCTTCACCCGCATCCTGGACGAGATCTACGAAATAGATCTCTCCAAATACCCCGTAAACGAACAAGAACAGATCCTAAAGAACGTCGCTCACTCGATGGCGACCATGAAGACCGCTCGTGACGAGAACCTTCGTAACTTCGGAGAATTCTCCCATGAACTCCTGGCCCAGTACTTGACCACAGGTAAGATCGTCTTTGGTCCTATCCCACAGCGGATGCTTCTCCAGTACGCCGCCTACGGTCGTAAAGAGATGGGGTACCGAAAAGATGATCAAATGGCCCGCAACTGGGCCGATGAAGATCTGACCTCCTACGCTGCGGGATTGGAGAGCTACATCGACGGGGTACTGATAGAGGCAACAGGCAGGATCTTCGTCATTTAGACTCAACAGGACAACGTTGTCCTGTCGTTACAAATGTACACCCTCCGACGCTAACGCCCCCAACACTGCGTGCGAGATCCCATGCTCGTACTCCACACTGGATCGAATCACATCTGGAATGTCTCGCTTCGTGAGGTGGTAGCCGATCTGAGGTTGCTTGGTAGCCCAGGCCTCTTTGCTCAGCGCCTCTCGGAACAATATATGCTGGGTCGTGAGCAATTCTGTGAAACTGGGAAAGAAGGGCGAATACAGGCTGATGTTATGCGCGTCCAGCTCTACCCATCCGGTCTGGTAGAAATGCACGGTGATCCCGACCCAAGATAGAGCACCCACGCGACGCCCAATGATAGGTTGAACGTGACCCGCCATCAGGGGCACATGGTCACTGTAGACGTTACGCAAGAAATCGTACATCGCACTTGGATTCTCTAGCGCCAACAAGGGGAGTACGGAGTTTGAGAACACCTCTGCAACAAAACCCAGACGCACCATCGTGAGAAGGTCCGAGGTCTGCACACTGGGGTTAGCAGCAAGCTCTCGCATCACCGCACGACGGTAGGTGTCTACTTGATCTCTGTCTGGGTAGTCGATCTCTGGGTTGTCTTGTCGCAGCTGACGAACCTTCCCGGCATAGTTCAACTCTGCGTTCTTCAAACAGACTTGCAACACCGCCGAGAGCGTCGAGGTTGGGGTGCTCGGATCTCTCGCCAAGTCTTGTAGTTGATCCCGCCAGCTCGGATCTTCCCAGTGCCCCGAGGTAAGATCCAGGCTCAGACTCTCGGCAAGTCTCCGCAAGCTGCGGAAGGAAGATTTCATGTTATGTGATGCCCGAATTTGAGTATCCGGTTGAAGCCCAGGTTTCCGTCTGGGACATCTACGCTGGCCTGAAACTCGCTCGCAGAGTCGTACAGCCCCGCAGAGGAGGTGTCTCCATACGCAGTCCAAGCCAAGATCTGCGTGAGTTTGTCGTCGAAGACCATAACCGTAGGTAAACGATATAAGATCGTATCTCCTAAATGCTCTGAGACAGCATCAACAGCAGTGCTCGTAGTCAACCCCAACATCGTAAGCACACGAAGGCCGTCCATGCTTGGGTCGTCGTACACACGATCTTTTACCGCAACCAACCTGAGTTCCTCCCCCTCTTCATTGTACTCTGAATCCCTTGGGTCCCAGTACTGCGCTACCTCGATATACATCCCCTGAGGGTTACGTCGATACTCCGGCTTCACAATCTGTTCCAAAGAGAGATGGGAGAATTCGTACACATGCAGTAGCGCTGCGAGAGCCGGAGAGTATGTGTTTCTAAAGTCATTGATAACCGCCTTCCCTGTACGGTTGCCCCGCGTTAGACGTCTTGACCAATAATCGTGAATTGCTACGGGAATAAATATCGCACCATAGTGTGCGGGGTTCTCCAAAAACAATAAATCTACAATAGGGTTATCAAGTATGAGTTGAAAGTGACGCCGCAGGAACGCAGGTTCCAATAGAACAGCTTCCGGGGTGCTTGGGTTCGATGCTACGGCCTCCCCATGATTGGGAGCCAGTTCTCTCAGACGCGCAGGGGTTGTCGTCGGGTCTCTGGCCTCCTCGGCTTCGTCCATCGCCTCCGCAAGTCTGTAAAGGAGAGAGACCCGAGAACGAGTTAGCATCACAGCGCCTTGTCCCGCGTCGCCAACAGGAACCAGACATGCTTCTCACAGGTTGTGATCATCCCTGTCAGCATGTCCAGTGTATCGAGATCATCGAGATCCTCAGACAGCCCCCGAGTCCCTCGCAGGCTCTCCAGGTACGCCTCAAAGCTAACGATCAGGTTTCCGACGTGCTCCATGTCCTCGACGGTGTCTTCTGGATACTCTGGAAGAGACGTGTCTTCGGCCACTTTCGCGGTGGTCGCGTAGACGTGACCGCCTAACATAACTGCCCGTTCCGCGATGTCGTCATTGAAGCCGGAGACATCCTTACTGAAGGAGTCAAAGAGCGGGTGTAGTGCCCCGAACCCAGGACCTCGGATGTTCCAGTGAGCAACCTTAACGTGCGAATACAGGTCGATGCCGTCGCACAAGACCTGGTTCAGAGACTGTATCAGAGTAGCGCGATCTTCTGGATCCAAGGCGCTGGCGCTGGGATGAACTACACGTCCCTCCAAAGCGCCCCGGGCTTCTAGTAAAGCGCGAACTCGTGTCCACTGTGCGTGTGTCGGCATTGTTTTATCCTATCTATCGCATCGCTACGACGGGGAAATCTGAAGTCTGTTCCAAGCGAAACACTCGCTTAATCTCAGTCTTCAGGGAGGCTGTGTTGAACGGTTCCGTTAAATAAGTGTTAGCCCCGCACTTCTTCGCGATCTCGGGGAGGTCTACCTGAACCGCAGAAGTAATGATGACCGGGACCAAAGGGCGAAGCGACTTCAGACGGATCTCAGTGACGAGTTCCCAACCAGGACTATCGCTCAACTTCAGGTCCACGATAACAAGGTCATACGGGTGGTCCTGTAAGAGCGTCAAGGCACCTTGCGCCGTGGTCGAAGATTTCACAGAAGTGCCCCACAGCTCTACCATACTCCGGCCCCAGTGGGCCACCAGAGTAGCGTCCGGAGATACCACCAGCACTCTTGGCGTGGCAATAGGTTCTCGGCTGTATCGCTTCGCTGCGCTTACGAAGCGATGCAACGCTTGTGCGTTGTTCTCGAAGGCTTTGTTGGATCGGGCACGATAGTCCTCTACTTCTTGCTCGAGGACCAGCTGCCGAGATTGGGTCTTTAGGGGTTCCATGTTATTTCCTCCTTGGTGGTGGTACTGGAGGTAACGCCTTCTCTTGTGGAGACTCTAACCTCCCGACTACGGCCTGCAACGCGTGAATGACATCTGTATGTTGGTCTAGCGCGGCTGTGTTTCGTTCCACAACTTCGCTGGTCTTAGCATGAAGAGCTTTCGCCTCAGTCGCACGAGTTTCATGGAGGATGTTAAGTCTCTTATCCAACTGAAGACAGTACCAACCCAGACAAAGAATCACCACTCCAGGCAACCCTAGTGAAAGTAAGATAGAAGCGACTTCTGCTGGCATGTAGGGAATCCTTTAATGGAAACGAAAGCTATCCCCCCGTTCGCCCCCACCAAGGGTACTGGGGGAGACCTTGGAGTTCAAGCCATTTCAAACCACCCAATGGTTGTGCTAGGCTCCGACATCACGGAGACGCCATGCTGTCACACACCCGATACCAACAACTGCGAGACCTGGCTGAGAGCCGAACCATCGATAGCGAGGAGGACCGAGGCGGCTTTACCCAGCAACCTCGATCTGTAGCGGAGATGAAGACCTTTCTGGATGACCCCTCGCAGCGAAATCTTCCCGATAACGCCCACTGGGCCATCAATTGGGATGACCTGGTAGAGCGCCACTTCGTCGATCAGATCGCGGGAGACCCTAGCACCTCTGGCGCGGTGCTGACGAAGATCGTAGACTCCGGAGAGGTTGTCTTTGAAACCCGCTACCACTGGTCCCCCTCCCTGAAGCAAAACTTCTCTAGAGACAGCGTAGACTTCGTACAAGGGGATGTCCTTCCCCATATACTCGAAAACCCCGGCTTGCCGCCGACGCTCGCAAAGCGAATCATCGGTGGAGCCAGAGGAGACCGAGCCCTCATCTACTTCCAGTGCTTCCTGGAGAACCCGGTAGTGCCTTTGTTGCTGATGGAGGACCCTAACTTCCTGAGTGAGTTGATGGGCTCCACGCTCTACGTCACGGGAGATCGAATCCTCCAGAGCGGCCCGATCATGAAGCTAGTCGGCGCGAAGGTAGCTACCTTAACCTTCGAGCAGCAAGGGGACATGCGTAAGCCTTACACGCTGCAGTCCGTCGGTAGAGTCGAGCTGTTTAAGAATGGCTGGGTGCTCGTCTTTCAACGGCACCTACGGAGAAACCCCTCTGACTGGCGCCTCTATCGAGACCTGAACGACTTTGAGCGACACGTTCATTTCACGAAAGAGGAGTTGATCAAGAACTCAGACCAGTACTTGAACAAGCAGCTACACCTCTTCGCACCTGAGCTGAACATCGAGAACAAGCAGTGGACCTCGTTCAAGCAACGCGCGTTGGTAGAATTCGCCATCAACTACGAGATGCTCGCGGAAATCTTCATCAAGCGGTACCAAAATCGCTTGTGGGACGAGTACGACGAACTGGTCGCTCAGTACGCCAAAGCGCTGACCAAACACGATCCTCGCATCGACCCCGAAGACTTCAAGGAAGCAGTAGCTACTTTATGGGAGCACCAGAACGGCTAGAGATGTTGATCGTGGCTCAGCACGTACAAAGAGATCAAGGCGTGGGCGTTGTAGACAAAAGCATCCGTTCTCGTTTCAATGAAATGGGCCGCGTCTGCATCCTCCATACTCAATAGATCGAAGATCTGCTGCGCGCTCTCGGTGACGTCGTCTACGAGACTAGTCCATTTATGACCCACCCGGTTCGATAAGAACATATCGTTCGCCATCCCAGACAACAGCGGCATGAAGCGGTGCAGAATCTGCTCCAGCTTGTGCTGATCCTGGGGAGAAGAACTTCGATAGTAGGCGTACGACGCCTGCGCTAACTGCTTCTTTAGGAAGAAAGCCCGTTGCACGGACTCGCGGGCGGTGTTGTCCAATTGATGAATACGACTATCATCCGGTTGAATGTGATCGACATCGAACGCCAGCTCGCTGCGTACCGG
>Ga0315284_10004331_pt1 | contig 20159 bp, 5 predicted proteins | sample YL17G09_16_MG_FD_203696 | JGI IMG/M metagenome (GOLD analysis project Ga0315284, IMG submission 203696) | Sediment microbial communities from Yellowstone Lake, YNP, Wyoming, USA - YL17G09_16 | ecosystem: Environmental > Aquatic > Freshwater > Lake > Sediment | place: USA: Wyoming | collected...
ATGCGGGTGATCGCCGCCTTGCCCGAGAGCGAGATGATGGCCCGCCGCGGGATCACGCCCGCCTCATGCAGGACTTGCCTGATCCGCACGCCCAGCTCGGCAGGCTCGGCCACCCGGCCGGCGGCAAACGCAGCGGTGGGGATGGGGCCGATCGCGAAGCGCTCGAGGGTCAGCTCCTTCCCCCGCCTTGAAAGGGCGACACAGCGGAGTTCGTTGGACGTCAGGTCGAGCCCGATATCGACCTTCCTTGCTGGTGGTTGTTTCGCCATCATCTCCTCCGGCGGCCTAATGCGGATCTAACAGACCCGCCGCCCCAGGGCATTGTTCCGGCGGGAGGCCGGGCAGCTTCCACCCGGTCCTCCCTCCCGCGCACAGGACTACTTGTCATCAATGATGTTCACTTGGATGGTGACGAAGATGTGGCTTTCGTTCCGGCTGCGCTGGGTCCGACCGAAAAACGGACCGATGATCGGCAGCTTGCTGATGAACGGGATCCCGGTGAACTGCACCGAGTCCTCCGAAGTGGTCAGCCCGCCAATCAGCGCCGTCTGGCCGTCCACATTCCGCAAAACGGTCGTCAGATTGGTCGTCACCGTCGGCTGGTAGGTCACCTGCTGTCCGTTCGCGGATGCGACCTGCTCTGGGCCGTCGAAGTTGGACAGCGAGATGGTGACACTCAGCGTGACCCGCCCACGGTCGTCAATCTGGGGCGTAAAGTTCAGGGTAGTGCCCACGGTCACCGCGTTCCACACCGGCTGGTTGATCACCTGGCCGTCCGGCGTGATCACCAGAGTGCCGCTCAACTGGCCGCGGGTCCGGGTGTTGGTGATGGTGGCATTGAAACCGTCAACCACCGCGACCTCGGTTTCCGTCACCAACTGCGCCTTGCGCTGCTGCTGCAGGAATTCGAAGGCGGCGGTGTAGTTCTCGTCGAGCATCACGCCGCCCTTAGGCAAGATGTTCGTCGCCAGCGAACCGAGCTCGTAGGCCATGTTGATGCGGTCTTTCTGCGCCGTCGCCCGGAGCAAGCCCCACACATCCTGTGGGTTGTCGCTCACCTGGAAGACCTTCACCTTCAGCGCGACCTGCTTCGGGGGCTTGTCGATCTTGGCGATCAGCGCTTGCACGGTGTCCAGCGTCTGGCGCGTCCCGCGCATCACTACCAGGCCGGACTTCGCCGTTGGCAGCGGCACGCCGCCGCCGCCCTGCCCGCCCTGGCCGCCCTGGCCGCCACCCTGGCCGCCGCCGCCCTGGCCGCCGCCACCCTGGCCGCCACCGCCGCCACCGCCACCAGCACCTCCACCGGGGGCTTGCGTGGGCGTCGGCCCTTGAATCTGCAGTGGGTCAAAGTAGTTGCTGCGCACTGCGCCACCAGTCGCCGCTGCATCTGCAGGAGCAGGGGCGCTGTATCCGCGGCCGCCCTGGCCGCCGCCCTGGCCGCCGCCCTGGTTGCCGCCGCCCTGGTTGCCGCCCTGGTTGCCGCCGCCCTGGCCGCCGCCGTTGTTGCCATAGTAAACGTACCAGCCGACTGTTACCGACGGCAGCAGGTTCAGCTGATAGAGGATCTGGTAAATCTGCGTAGGATCAGCATAGTGCAGCTGGTAGAGGTCGATCTCGTTCTGCCCGGCGATCTCCTGCTCCAAGCGCTCCTTGCTCGTCACCAAAATCACCGGCTTGGAGTAGGGATCGTTGGGATTGCGGTAAACGACCTTCTTTAGGTTATGAATGTCCAGCACCATGTCGAGGGCTTGGTCGAAGGGCATGTTGTCGAAGTTGCCCATGATCGTGCCGCCGGTCATTCCGAGCTGCGGGTCGAAGATACCCGCCCCGCGGAAGCCCTGGCCGCCCTGTTGCCCGCCGGGAGGCACTCCCGGGTCGAGCGGCTGGCGAACCCACCCGCCAATCGGCGCGGTCACCCAGTAGGGGTCGATGATGATCGAGATTCCGCTGATCGCACTGAGGAACATCAGGAACTGGTACAGGCTGTACCCGTTCATGCCGCTCAAGTTCACCCGCACGTCGCTGAGCTGCCCCTCCGCACCCGCAAACGGCGGCAACTGGTAGGAGCCGTACTTGTCCTGCTTGTCGCGGGCGTTCTCCCCATAGCGCGCAGCATCGGAGCGCGCCATCTGCAGGATCTGCTCGACGGACGGCACCTGCTGCGGCTGCCCACCGACGCCCGTCGGGGGGGCTACCTGGGCATAATCGCCACCGCCCACCGCAGAGCTCATCGCATCACTCACCGACAGGGGCGCGGCTGAGGGCGCGATCGGTGTGGCAGGCGGCGCGTAAGCAGAGGCCGGAGATGGGACAGGAGTGGCACGCGGGGGATCAGCCACCGCCTGCGCCGGGATACTCAGGGCCGGCTGGGGCGGGGTTGCTCTCGGAGCAATCGACGCCGCAGCAGGCCTGCCGAAGGACAGGACGAGATCATCGCCCCGCACGGTCTGCCCGATCAGGCCGACCTGCGGCGCCAGGCTCGCCCGCACGACCACTCCCGGCTGGCCCTTCGCCTGCACCACCTCGACCAGGGTCACGCTTGCCGCCAGGTCCTTATGCACCAACCCGAGCAGGCTTGGATCCTGGGGTGCACTGGACAGCAGCACGTCTACCCGGGGCGGAAACTGCTGCTTGGTGACCTCATACTTGGATTCGCCAGCGCCGCGGACCGTGAGAGTCAACGTTGAGGGGTCGAAGCTCACGCCACTGACCCCGCCGCTGCTCTTCACCGGCACCGCTCCACTCGCATCCGCCACGAGCGCGGGAGGCTGGGAGGGTGTGGGCTCATTGCCGACGGGCACCGCGCCGCCGCCCTCAAGCCACTGCGGCTTGAAGGGCGTGCGTGCACTGCCTGGGGCAAACACCTCGAGGACACTCTCGCCGCTGCCGAGCACCGACTCGCGGTATATCTGCTCTCCGTCCACCGGCAGAGACTCCGACAGCGTGAGAGTGAGCATGAATCCCTGCTGGCGGGGGATGATCGCCACCCCCTGGATCAGGTCGCCACTCATCTCGCCTAGCGCCGGCAAGTCACCGGAGTATCGATAGAGAGCCTCCAGACGACTGGGGCGCAGCTTGTGCACCACAAGGTCAGAGACCAGCGCCTCACCATCCACAGTGACGACAACTGCGTCGCGGTCGCTCAAGTCCACCAACTTCAGATCCATCGTGCCCTTTCCCCAGGCAGGGATGGCGAAGTACAGTGCACAAAGCGCGGCCGCTAGCCCGATCGCTCCCCTTTTCATCGCAATGCTCCACACGGAGGGCTCCTCCTACCAAGTGTTTAGCCGCCCGCATCAACCGGGCGGCAGGCATGACTGTGCGGCGCCAAATAATAGCTGAGCGCTACCATTTGTAATCGGTGTATTCTATGGCACCGACGCACTGCCTGTCAATCGAAAGGCCCCCAGCCTAGGCCGGGAGCCTTCCGCTGACAACCTTGCTAAGCCGGGAGCCCGGTGCTCCCGCCAGGCCCGTTCTCCGCCATCCGTCTACCTCTGGTCGTCCCGTGACCAAAGTATGGTGTAGCTGGCCTGGGGCGACGGTGCGCGCAGCCCCTGGCTCAATTCCGTGGTGGTGAGCTCGGAGACGTCGCGCCGTGCCCACTTCGGGCCGACATCGATCACCGCCATCTTCGCGCGGTCCCGGGCCACCTTGGCGTTGTCCAGCATGCTACCCTCGGTCCCACCGCTCGCCGTCACCGCTCCGGCCGCCTCCACGCGGAACACGTAGCTGCGGCACGTGACATAGGGCGCGATGTCGTCCAGGTAGTTGGCTACGGGCAGGAACTCGCAAGCCTGGTCGTCCCAGTGCGCGGCATAGCGGAACACCGATGGCCCGGAGAACACGCGGGCATTGCCCGACCAGGTGTTGGTGTTTAGGATAGTTGTACCGGCAATCCCGGGGCTGCCCGAGGCGAGCGTCATCCGCCAAGTCGCTCCGGACTGCTCGATGCCGTAGGTCGTCGGGTCCATGTTCGCCGCGATGACGTTGTACAAGTCGAACACGCTGCGGAACGGCGGGTTGGCGATGTAGGTGTAGGCCGTCTCGCCGTTGGAGTTGATGACCGCCATGCGGTTGCGGGCGACGCCCACGTCCTCCAAGGTGCCGGGGGTCAGCTCGAGCGGATGGTCGCTTGGCTGCGGCGGGAAGCTCAGTGCAACGCTCGCCTGCCCGCCGCTGTAGGTGAAGTAGTTGCGGGCATCGAACGCCCAGCGCGAGTAGTTGTCCGCGTCCTGGTACAACCCGCCCAGGTCTGCCCAGTCCGTCCAGTACGGGCCGCGGTCGTTGCTCCAGAGGTCGTCCATCACCGTGTCGTTCAGGTACTTGGCGTAGTTGCTGAGAGGCTCGCGGAAGGTCAGCGAGAACTGCTGGCCGTTGATCGTGTCATCCAGACTGACCGTGCCTTCCCAGGGCGTGCGGACGATCCCCACATCGCTCGGCGCGTAGAACAGGTACGAGTTGTTGGACGGGTCGAAGTTGTAATAGCTCCCCGCCATGTGGTCGTAGGCGTTATGCAGCCCGGTGCCAGCGCTCGTCGCATCGCAGTCCGGCAGGTCCGCCGTGCGGTCCGTGGCGCTGTAGTCATGCGGGTTCACGCCATCCCAGGGGCCGATCGCCGGCAGGTGGTCGACGCGGAACGCCGCGTTCAGGGGCGCGGTGCCAGCCGCCCGCCGGTAACCGAAGGCATCGTCCGTTGCGCCCGGGACGTCCGGCTTGTGCAAGTCGTAGTAAGCCGTCCGGTACTTGACCACCGCCCGCGCCAAATCGCGCGCCTCGGCATCGCTCAGGTAAACGTCGGCGCCGGGGTCGCGGATGGAGCGCACCGTCTGGGTGCCGACCGTCATGTCGAACGCGTAGTGGCGCTCCTTGATGATGTGGCGGAACAGCGCGGTCAGCACCTCTTCGGAAGCCGTGTTGATGTTGATCCGTCCCTCGGTGAAGGTGTCGTAGTAGTCGTGGACCGTCTGGTTCGGGCTGCCCGTGCCGCTGAGGTCGGCCACGTACAGCGGCTGGTCGAGCGGGTTCTTCTCCGCCAGCATCCCAAAGCTGCGGTAAACCTGGTTCGGATCGGTCGTTAGGATGTCGCCGAGCACCTCCAGGTCGCCTTCCATCAGCCGCCCGCCGGGCGCGCCGGTCGTGTTCAGGTCCGGCCGGTTGCTGTAATCCTCCGCCGAGCCGGTCTCGCCGCGGCTGAGGAACGGGTCGCGCCAGATGCGCACCGCGTTCATCGGGCGCCGCTCCTCGTCCCGCACCACCTGCGGCGCGCTGTTGCCGTATTCGGCCGGTGACATGTACCCGCTGGCCCACACGTTCTCCGTGTCCATCACAAAGTTGCCGCTCGAATCCATGGCCACCACGGAGATGGTGTAGTTGCCCGGCGCGGGGATGGTCATCGTTACCGGCTCGTCGTCCGCCCCGGCCAGACGCGGGTCGTCCAGCCGCCCGTTGGGGCCGAAGGTGTTGCGCTCGCTGCGGAAGGTTGCCGGCCCGCCGACGAAGGACCCGGGGCTAACCAGGCGCACAACCACGCTGTAGCCGCCGTCAGCCATCGGGCTGCCGCCGCTCACCGCGTAGTGCACGTCGGTGAGGAACGGCGCGACGCCGCTCGGCGGTGACACCAGCATCGTCACGTTCAGCGGAACCGTCTCCGCCACGTCCACCACCTCGGTGTCGGTGTCAATGGCGCCGAGGCTGTCGGTCACCGTGACCGCCACGCTGTAGCTGCCCGAGCGCGTGAATTGATGCGAGAAGGTGAATTCGTTGCCGCTATCGATCACCTGCGTCTCAACCGGCGAACCATCGCCGTAGTTGATCTGCAGCGAGTAGGGCGGCGTGCCGCCCTCGGTGAAGGTCGGGAACTCAAATGCCGTGTCCATCGAGCCGCTCGGCGGGTTGGCCATCAGGAATGTATTCAGCAGCAGCGGCCGGATGTCGATGCTGCGCTTAGCCGTGAAGGTAGCGCCGCCGTTGACGCTTAAGTACACGTCGTAGATGTCCGCGCCGCTATCACCCGGCCCGCCTGCGCGTTGCGCCCATCCGACGGGGTCGAAGGTCGGGTTCGCCGCGGTGGAAGTCCAGGGATCCAATACGCTGCGCCGCTGCACCGTCCACAGGTAGGTGTAGTTCGCCACCTCGGAGGCGCTCGTGACGTAGCTGACCAGCTGCACTAGCTCGGTGTTGGCGCCCACCAGCGGCCTGATGAAGAAGTCCGCGCTGAGCGGGCGGGTCGTGCTGCCCTGGCCGCCGTAGAGCCGGTCGCCCCAGAACAGCGCCTGGCTGTCGAAGCTGAAGCCCCGCTCGTCGGAGGGCAGGTTGTCCGACACGAACCCGAAGGAGTTGTAGCAGCCGTGGGTCGCCTGGTAGTAGATGAACCCGCCGGTGGTGTCAACGCGCCCCACACCGGGCAGCGCCTTGGGGAAGCTGGCGCCCTTAATCACGCCGGCGCCGGGCACGTTCATCAGGTTCGCCCCGTTGGGGAACGTATACTCGAAGTAGTTCTGCGGGTTGAGTCCGAGTGGCGACTCGTTGAGATTGAGCGCGTTTGACCACCGCGCATCGGCGTTGGCATCGGACAGCCAGTTCAGCGCCGAGCCCAGCCCGTGCACCGCCTGGTGGCGCATCGTCGTCGCGCCGTTGATGTTGGCATAGAAGAACGGCGGCCGGGAGCTGGCGAAGGTGCTCAGCGTCCTGCCGTAGTTGCTCAAGCCGGGCGGGATGTAGAGCTGGTCGCTGGCGAAGTACCAGCGCCGCACCAGGTTGTTCAAGCCCGCCGGCGCCGTCTGCTGCAAGTTGTACGTAGTCTGGAAGCCGGTCTCGAGGTCGACCCGGTGGTACTGGCTGTTGTCCCAGCTGTGGGGCAGAGAGCTGCCCCAGCCGACGTTCAGCGTGCGCAGGCTGTTGTCGTAGTGGTCACCGCCGACGATCACCAGCGGTAGGCCCTGCCAACTGCTCGTCACCGCCGCGGTCTGGCCGTAGGCGGTGATGATCGTGCGGTAGTGAGCCCGGCTCAGCCGCCCGGAGGAGGGATAGGCCGGGTTGCAGGGCCCGGCGAGATCAGTCGAGATGAACTCGTGGGTTGCCTTGGTGCTCTGGGTTGACGCGGCGTCGCCGTTGACGATGATCTGTGACCGGCTGGCCTGGTCCGCCACACCGTCGCCGTTCCAGTCGAACTCGACGGTGGAGGGGACAGCCACGCGGTAAGGCGCCTGGATGTTGACGTAGAAGTCCACCGGCGCGCCGAGGTCGGCGAAGCTGCAATCCGCCCACACGCCCTGCAGCGCGGTGCTCCCGCCCGGCCCGCCGCCGGCGTCGGTGCGCACGCTGTAGCGGTAGTTGATGCGCCATTCATCGCGCGGGATCTGGATCTCCCAGCGGTCGCCCGTCGCCCACTGGGCGAGCAGGATGACGTACACCTGGTTGCCCACGGCCCAGGTCTGGGCGGAGGGCGCGGTGCCGTCGTTGCGGAACTCCACGCGGATCTGATTCGCCGCGAGCACGCCGAAGCCGGGCACGGTCTGCCCCGGCACGGCGGTGACGCGCCACACCGAGCGGTTGTCGTTGAAGTTGTACACGTCAAACGGGACCGGCGGCAGCGTGAGCACGCTCCAGTTCACCGGCGTGGTGAGCACGAAGTTCGGCGGCAGGCCGCCCAGCGGGGCGACCGCAGTCACCGCGCCGCCGCGGATGCCGTTGCCGTTGCCGGGCGCCACGCCCCAGGGGTTGGGGATGTTGCCCATGTAGGTGGCCTGCATCGTGGCTTCGTTCGGCCCGGGGTCGTTGACGTGCGACACGAACCAGCCGGTGTAGTCGTTGAGGTTCCAGAAGTGCGACTCCGCGCCGAAGCCGAGCACGTTGAAGTTCGCGGGGTTGCCGTCGCCGACGACCATCCCGCCCGTGCCGACCGGAGCGCCGCGGCCGTGGAAGTTGTAGCCCGCCTGGGTCATGTCCATCACCGCCGGGATGGTCCCCGGCGGCGTGATCCACGCTCTCCCGGTCAGCAGGCCGCCGCGAATCTGCGGCACGCCGTTGAGCAAGCCGGTGGCATGCGATGGATCCACGCCGTCCCAGACTCGCAGTTGGATCTGGCTGTCGATGCTCAGCACCGTGGCGATTGAGCCGTCGGTGCTGTTGAACGTCAGGTCGCCGACCTTCACCCCCACCGGCCCGACCTGCTGGAAGTTGTTGTTGTTGTCAATCAGGAGGTTGTCGAGCAGCGCGTAGCCGGGGTTGTTCGGCCCGCCGGGCACGTTGTAGACCGCGCCCGCGGTCACCTGACCGGCGCTGCCTGAGCCGTTGGTCAAGCCCTCGACGTGGCCGTTCTCGCCCACGCGCCATTCGTAGCCTGGGCGGAGCGTGCCGCCGGACAGGTACTCCACCAGAAGCTGGAACGGCGTGAGCACGCCGAACCCGGGCACGGTCTCGCCCGGAATCGCCGTGACGCGCCAGACGGCGCCCGCATCGCTGTCGTCAATCACGTTGAAGGGCAGCGGCGGTAGATTGAGGTAGTTGAGGTTCAGGTCCGTAGTGAGCACGAACACCGGCGGGAAGCCGCCCCGCGCCAGGACGCCCGTGGCGTTGAACGTCACCAGGTTGGGGACCGAGACGTTGGTCGCCTCCTCGTTGCGGTCGATCGCCCACTTGTAGCGCACGCCGCTGGAGGAAGTCCCGCCCACCGAGGAGAAGAACTCCATCCCCTCCGGCCCAGGCTTGGCGGTGAAGCTCTCGCTGCGCATCTCCACCCGCGGCCAGATGCTGTCGAGCATGCCGTTGTTGACGGCGGTGTTCAAGTTCTTGCGTATCTCGTACACGTCGCCCGCAACGAAGATGTTCCCGCCGACGACCATGTTCTGGTTGTCGACCACCGAGACGATGGTCGTGCTCAGGCCGTAGTAGGGGTTCGCCGGCGGCGGCTGGCGCACGTTGACGATCGACCAGGTGGGATCGATCGTGCCCATCGTGAGGAAGGTCGCGCTCGCGTCGGTGAGCGTGTTGTTGCCCGCATTAAACGCGCTGACGATGCCGGTGGCAATCGTGATGAAGCCCGCGGTGGGACGCAGATCCTTGACCATCACGAGCTGATGGCTCACCTGGTGCCGGCCGCTGACCAGGTCGGTCACGACGAGCGTGGCATCGTAGTTGCCGACGCCGTCGCTGGCGTAGTCGTGCACCACGCCCTGCGTGTCCCCGCGCACGATGCCGCCCAAACTCGGATTCAGGAGCGTGTCATAGGTGTAGTCGATGTTGCCGTCACCCTGGTAGTCCAGCTCGAACCGCAGGTACGCGGGGTCGGTGGCGGACAGGCTGCCGAGGAGGTCGAAGGTCACGTTGAAGCCGGTCTGGAAGAAAACCGACTCGCTTACACCGCCGCTCGTGCCGACGTTAAGCTCGCCGGGCTGCGCACCAGTCGGCACCACCACAAACAGCTCCTGCTGGGTGTACAGCGTGCCGCCGGCAGGCGGCGGGTCGAAGGTGTACCCCGGCACGGTGCGGATGCCGAACGCGCGCGCCTCCACGTCGCCGGCAAAGCGCACGACGTTGTTGTTGGCCACCGGGTCGAAGTTGAAGCCGCGGATGATGACCACGTCGCCGATGCCGGCAATGTCCGGCTGGACGGCCGGCTGGGTCGGATCGGGGATCGCCGAGCCGATGTACGGCGGGTCGGAGCCCCCCGCGCCGCGGCTGTTGGTCCCCAGATGCACCCCGGAGTTGCCCGGCGGGTCGGCATACAGCAGGCTCATCGGGTTGCGCGCCAGGCTGTCCGCGCTGGGCACGCCGCCGGGGCTGACCCCCGTGTCGTTTACCGTCACCATCGCCACGTCGTGAGCCAGAGTCGCCACCGCCATGGACGGGGCACTCGACGCATGGTCCATCACGTAGACGTGGACGAAGTACACGCCATAGGGACTGAGGTGGTTCGGCGTGCTGGTGTCGGGCTCGAAGACGAAGGTCGGGCCAGGCTCGCCGTCACTCGTGGTGGCAGTCATCGGACCCTCGGTGGTGCCGACGAAGGGCCCCCCGCCGTTGGAGTCCACGATTTCCATCCCGGTGACGGTGCTGCCCGCGTATACCGGCCGGTCGACCTCCCAGTAGTAGTTGTAGCCCCCGGTGCCGCCGTCCACACTCACCGAGCAAGTGAAGCCAAGCTGGCCCACCTGGCCAGGGCCGCTGGTCGTCAGCGGCGTCAGGTTCAGGCTGGCGTTCATGTTCGGAGGCGTGCCGGTCGAGCCCGCCGGCTGGCGGTCGGTGCTGACGACGACCTTGGTGTAGGCGTAGGCATCCGCCGGATCCGGCGGGTTGATCCCGGGTGGGACCGGGTTGCTGTCCCACACCGCCACCTCGACCCAGTAGTACGGGTCGTTCAGGCCGGTGAAGTCCAGATCGCGACTGAAGTCCAAGTCATCCGTATCGCCGCGGTAGAGGGTCTGCAGGACGCTACCCCCGACGGACGCATCGTAGTGGTTGAACGCCACGATGTTCGGCGGGTTGGGCGGGCTGATGAAGCTGAACAGCGACAGCTCCGAGTGGCGGGGCAGCGCCCCGCCGGCCTCCCACGGGTAGTTGACAAAGGGCAGCGGCCAAGTGCTCCCGTCGCCGCCGTAGGCGCCGAGGTCCGGCCCCTGATACGGCGCGCCGCCGGCGGCGGTGGGATCGCCAAACTGGCTGCTGAGCACCCGGATGCGGTAGGTGTAGTTCAGGTGGCCGCCCGCCGCCGACACGCGCACCGGCACCTGCGCCTCGTCGCGGTAGATCGACGGCTCCTCGGCCGTCACGCTGGTGCGCACGATGTCGCCCGCGTCAATCGCCGAGACGTCAGCGCCGTCAATCGCATAGCCCGGGTCGGCCTCCACCGGATAGCCGCCGGGGTTGGCTCCATAGCTGGCGGGGAAGCTGGGCGGCGTCTGGACATCGCTGCCCGTCCAGACCGCCGGCCCGAGGTTGACATAGCCGGTCTGGATCGGGAAGCGCGTCAGCGCACCGGCGCCGTCGGGATCGGCGGTGTCAACGAACGTCCGCAGGTCGTAGAGGCGCAGCGAAACGCGCACCGGCAAGCCGCCGCCCGTGGTATCGCGCGGGGTCACGCGGATCGTCTGCGGGTTGCCCGCCTGGCCCGGCTGCGACTCAGGCCAGGTGCCATCAAAGCTGTTCGTCGTGCCAGGGATGTCCCAGTCGTAGAGCAGGTAGGTGCCGTTGTAGGTGCTCGCCCCACCGAAGGCGCTGCGGATCTCGAACTCGTTGCCCGACACCCGCACTGGGAGGATGCTCACCCTGAACGGGATCTCGGCGCGCTCGTTGTACTGCAGATAGACGCGGCAAGCGTCATCCGCCCGCGGCTGCGTCGTCGGGCTCGCTGCCACCTGCCACTCGCGCACGACCTCCGCCCGCGCCATGAGGTAAGGATCGCCGTAGTCGTCGTAGGCCCAGGCGCTGCGGTACGACGCGCCGCCCGGGGTGGGATTGAAGGGCCAGTCGCCGTTCTGGTCCGGACGGCCGTCTACATCGGCGCCCACCGCCCCCGCCGTGCCCTGCTCCTCCGGGTAGGGCACCTCGCGCCAGTTGAACGCCGGGCTGAGCGTGCCCGTGGGGCGCACGTTGGCCGGCAGCGCCAGCCACCGCGGGTCGGAGACGTAGTCGTCGTCGATGATCCGCTTGCCGCGGTAGTAGGTGCGCCCGGTCACCGGATCGGTGTAAGGCGGCGCGGTATCGTGGAACTGGACCGTCACCTTCGTACCCGTGCCGTCAATCCCCGCGCCGACGATTTCCAGCTCCGCCGGGGTGACCGGGACCACCGCGTCCCAATAGGCGCTCGGGTTGTTCGGGTCGGGGTTGATGTCGGCCGGTGCTCCCCCCGTGCGGTTCGCCCGCGTGAAGTACACCGTGTACAGCGGCGTGTTCATCTGCGCTACCGTGAGGTCATCCGCCGTCCCTTCGCGCCGGTCCGGCCCGAAGGGATACACGTTCGCCATGTACCAGCTGCGGTCCACCACGTCGCTGAACGTGACGTAGTAGTTCACCGGAGCCTGTTCGCGCGTGTCCCAAGTGTCGACGTCGCCGGCGCGGTCAGCATCGAACCTGAATCCCGACGGTGGGTCGGCCATCATGCTGATGCTCAGCTTGTCGAAGGCGTAGAGCGGAACGTCCAGGGTATCCGCGACAGTGTCGAAGCTGCCTGGGTTGAGCAAGTTGGCGTAGTCGTAGACCCCAGCGCCGTGCGGCCTGACCTGCGCGTTGAGGTTGAACCCCAGGTTCGGGTTGGGATTGCCACCCCAAGCGAGGGAGGGGAAGATAAACCTCGCGAAGCGCGCGATGAACTGGCGGATCGACGGCGGGAACATGCTCAGCGGCAGGCGGAAGATCGACGCCCGCCAGGCGCCGTTCTGAGGGTTGTAGGTATAGGCGTCGCTCTCCTCTGCGCTGCCGTTGCGGTACAGCACCAGCGACAGGCAGCTGTCCAGGGAGAACGCCGGGTTGAGCGCCGGGTAACCCGCCCCAGGGGTGTTGCCCACCGTGCGCTCGCGGCCGAGGGCCCCGACGTTGTACGGGTGCGACCGCCCGGTGCCGTTCACGTCGTCGTCGCTGTCCCGGTGGGGAAGCAGCACGCCGGGGTTCGTCACCGACGCCACGTCGTACATCGGGTCATCGTTGGGCAGCTCGCTGTCCGCCGAGTCGGCACGCCCCAGGCGGTCCACCACCGGCAGCGTGATCTTGTCGAACAGCGGCCGCGGGAGGTGCTCGCGCAGATAGGCGTACATCTCCTCCGCGACCTGGCGGTAGTCGGACATGTCGAGGCCGAAGACGAACTGGCTGACGTCGTAGCGCAGGTCGGTGTAGTTGTCCTGGTCCTTGAGCGAGTTGGGCATCCGCCGCAGGCTTGAGCCGGTGTACTGCGGGTCACCGGGCAGGTAGGCGTTTACCAGATCAGCCTGAGAGCTGACGTCACTGACGTAGTTGGCAATGACGTTCGTGTCGTAGCTGAAAATCGTCACCTTGTCCCGCAGCCGCTCGACCGTCGTTTCGGTGAACCCCGGAATGTCGCGCAGCTCGTCGATGCTCCGCAGCTGGTGAGGCTGCGGCAGCGGCATGTCGTCCTCATCCGTCCGGTCGAACATGAAGCGGAACTGGCTAACCACGCCGCTCAACGGATCCACCGTGATGTCCAGCGAGAGCAGCGGCGGGGTGAGGTTGCACGCGTCCAGCCGGCGGAACGGGTAGTTCACGGTAGGATCAGTCAACAACGGGTTGCTGTCGTAGGGCAGCGTCGCCACGCCGTTCAGGGCGCTGTTTAGCGTCGGATACGTCGGGCTGTTAGGCGAGCCGGGGACGAAGGGGTCGCTGTCCGCCGCTGAGCCGCCGGCGTCCTGCGGCGGGTTAAGGAAGGTCAGCAGCCGCGCCGCCTGCAAGGGCGTCAGTCCCAGAGAGACGAGCATGTCGATCGACCGGCGCATCGCCTCCACCGACTGGGGGATGCCGTCGCCGTCGGTGTCGCCCTCGTAGTAGTGCTGCACGCTCTCGCCGAGGTCGGGCATGGAGTACGCGTCAAGCGTCCCGTTGAACAAGCCGGTCGTCTCGTCGATCCCGCCCCAGTCGATCCGCCCGTTAGCCCCGCCGGGGTCGGTGAAACTCCCGTCCGCCGTGTTCAGCTCCAGCTTGCGCGTGCTCACCCGGTCAGGGAACAGCGGGTTGTCCATCCACTTCCAGCCCCGCTCCCCGTCAAGCCGGTTGCCGTTGAAGTTCTCCGTAGCGTAACCGTCGAAGTCGTAGTCCGTCCCCGCATCCTCGGACGCGTAGACACGCACCTTCTTGCAGAAAGTGTTCAGGTTCAGCCGCCCCGCCTCGTCCGAGACGTTGGCATAGCTCTTCAAGAGCGAGCTCGGCATCGGCCCGCGGTCGAGGTCGCTGTACACCGACTCGTAGATGTTCACCTTGGCGTTGTACATCGCCTGTTCGATCGCCGGGTCCGTCAGGTCGCGCGTGGGCAGCGCCGATTCCGGGCCACCGTCGCGCCCGGCGTAGTAGCCCGGCCCGCGAAGCACCGGTGTATCGTTCAGGAACGGATCCGCCTGGGAGGGGTCATAGCCGTCGTCGATGCCGTCAGCGTTGCTGTCCGTGGCGTCGACAGCCGCGAACTGGTTGAGGAGCCAGATCGTCCCACCGCCGAAGGGGCTCGTCCCATACTGCCGGTTATCGGTGGAGAACGACCAAGCCTGCCCGATATACGTCGGCGCATCCCGCTGGCTGAAGGCGAAGCCGTAGCGATAGTTGCGGGTCGCCGTGGCGTTGTCCGTCGCCCCGCTGAATGAGCGGTCGCCCCGCGGCCCGACCCAGTAGTCGTCGTCCGTGCCGTACAGCGTGTCGATGCCCGCGCCGGTGTTGTTGAGCAGGTTGCGCCGCTGCCCGGTCACCGGGTCGTTCACCGTGATCGCCGTGTTCGGCTGGCCCACGGACTCCCAGTAGTTGGGGGATTCCTTCTGCTGCACCACCAGCGTGATGGCGTCGTTGACCGCCTTCTCCGCCGCCAGATTCGCCTTCGCTCCCTTGATCGCCTCCGCCGTCGACACCGACTCGGTGTTGATGCTCGTCATCACGAGCGTGATCAACGGCAGGAGCAAGGCGATAAAGACGAGTACAGCAAGGAGGATCACCCCCCGCCGCCTGCGCGGAACCGCCTGAGCGCGAGCTGAGTCGAGACAGGCTGTCCGGCTGGGCGGCCCACCGCCAGAATGCTTGAATGCCATGGTGAATCCTGGATCTAGGCTTGACGCCTTTGGTTAACCCTATTATACCCACCCCTCCCCTTTACTCATCATCAGCGATGCTCCCCCCAACGCACCACTTCAGCCCTCCCGTGAACGCCACGCCAGGCCCGTCGAACGACCCCCGCGCCGCGGCCGCGCTCTAGGCGCCCCATGAGCTTGGAGGTGGTGTTATGTCCGGGCGCGAACCGGGCGCCGCAACCGCTAAGGCGTTCTTTCGTAGTACTTGCCGGAAGGCGTCACGGCCCGGATCATGTCCTCGGGCGTAAGCGGGTCGCGGAACATCTTCGAGCCGCCCAGGGCGTAGTTTATCTCCGCCCGCCTCAGGCTGTACTGGTCGATCAGCGCGCTGCGCGGATCCGTCACCACATCCGAGCGGTAGGCGAAGTCCACGGGCACCGTCTTAGTCAGCACCACGTCCCGGCCGGCGCCGATGTAATCCTGCCGCTGGTTGTACAGCGGGATCAACCGATCCGGGTCGAAGTAGGGCACGGGGCTGTCAAGGCGGTAGTACACCCTCGTCCCGCCCTTGCCCGCCTTGCCGCTCTTTACGCGCCGCTCAGCAATGACCTGCTGCGGCGTGGCGACGATGGTCACGCGCACCGCCCGCACGTACGGCAGCCACCATCCGGGCACCGGATCGTCGGGCACGCCGTCGCCATCAGGGATTCCGTCGGCGTCGCCGAAATCGCCGATCCCCGTCGGGTCCTCCGAGTAGTCGAGGTAAGTCTGGCCGTGCAGCATCCCCATGTCCGCCCGGACGCCGGCCATCCCCCCGGACACCTGCTGCGCACCGCTGAGCGCCCTGGTCACATAGGCGAAGCGGTCCACCGGGGCGTTGTCCGACGCCCCGCCCGAGCCGGCGCTGGACGTGTTGTAGAACGCGCTGCAGCTCCAGCCGCCGAGCGACCCTCCCGCCAGATAGCCCAAGCCGCCGCCGACCCCGGTCGTCCCGGCCTGGGCGCCGTTCAGCTTGCCGGTGTTAACCCCCTCGGGATACTGGTCCGCCAGCAGCCAGTGGTTGCCCCCGTATAACGCCCCTGTTACCCCGTCCGTCCAGTCCACGTCGTACGCCACATCCACCGGCCTGAGCTCCCAGTGGTCGATCAGCGGAACTGTGCTCTGGACTATGCTGCTGCCCTCCCAGAACTCATCCTCGAATTGAATGTCGCCGTTGACGGTATCCTGGTAGGCAACCTGTACCTGCCCTCCATTCACCTGAGACAGATATACAGGCACCTCCTGCAGATACTCGAACTTGACGCGCGTAATATTGCTTGAAACGGGGATTAGCCTGACGCGGCGGGGCTCGCTCTCGCCCTCGTACTTGTAGAAGAAGTCTTCAACGAGCGCAGCCGTCTCCTTGTGCGGACCGGCGGGAATCACGTCGGGGTAGCCGGTGATTTGGCCAGAGGGGGTAACCGCGCCGTTCATGGTGTGCCGCGGCGGAAGCAAGTAGTAAGGCATGGCGGAGTTCGCTGGCAGGGAGAGCCTGAAGAAGCTCGTGTATTCAGCCACCCGGCTCGATCCGCCGGAGACAAGAGTCCTTGGAATGGAGAAGTTCTGGTTCCTGATCGACTGCCCACTGACCATTGTCACACTCGTGTGGGCGGTCATTAGACGGTCGCTCCAAGCCTCGGAGAGGAAGTAGCTCGCGGCGACGACGGGCACGTTATTGCTGAGGAACGCCACCCGCCAAATCGCGGCGGTGTCATAGCCGAAGGCCGGGTCGGGAGTCTCGTCGGCATAGCCGTTGAGATCGCGGTCGGTTGCCAATGGAATGTAGGATGCGCTGGTGAGATCGTTACAGACGTAATCAAGGGCCGTTCGCGCGTTGGAATTCAGCTGAGCCCTGGTCTCGCCGGCGCGGAGGATCTCGAAGGAGCTGCCGAGCACGGACACGAGGATCGCCATGACGATCGAGGCGATGAGCAGGACGACCAGGATCTCGATCAGCGTGAACCCTCGGTGCAAGCCGCGTTCTACGTTCATTTCACTACCCAAAGACACACCTCTTTGCCGTCTCCGGCCGCCGGCCCTTTCCCGCCCTGTCCCAGGGCGCTGGGGTGCGGCGCTCGCACGCCGCCGCTTAACCCGGCTGGGCCGCACCCTATTATTCCCGGTTAGTACTTCTTGCTAAAGTAGATCGCCCCTTCGAAGCAGATCAGCGCCTGGCTCTCATAGATCGTGTCCACGCCGGCGCCGCCCATGCCCGGCAATCCGGTCTGGACGAACTCGCGCTGCTCGTCCTCGAACTCCCGGGTCTTGTGGGTCTTCGAGCCGTAGCCGAACAGCATGTACCCGGTGACGTTGGTGCCCCACTTGAACGCCTCGTTCTCGACGGTCATCGCCGAGTCGCCCGCCTCGTAGGCGCTGGAGCTCAGCACCGGGATGTAGGCGAAGTCGCCCTCCGAGAAGTAGTCCCCCTCGTCGGTGCCGAACCCGCAGGCGGTGGAATAGGAGGCCGGGGACCAGTTAGAGGGCGGCAGGCCGAGTGGCTGGGGGTTGAAGCCCAGGTAGACCTGCCCCGGGTTGAGCACGTCGGTGGTGACCGTTCCGACGTTCGCCGTCCCGCCCTTACGCGCCAGGACCAGCATGTAGTAAGTCCCGCCCAGGGCATTGCTCGGGTTGGCGTACCAGTTGTTCGCAGTGTTCGTGCTGTTAGGGTCGAACGCATTCAGATTGAAGGCGAAGAAGAACGCGTTCTTCATCCGCTCGCGCTGCCCGCTCGTGGGGGTGGTGACGAAGGGGTTGGCGGGGAACTCCTGGATGGAGTCGGTGACCACCAGCGAGTCGAACCAACGCTGGCGGTTGTTGGGAAAGGTCGTTGCAGCGTCCTTGGCCGCCTTGATCTGCTCGAAGACACTCAGCGTTGAAAAGTTGCGGAAGCCGTTTTGGCCGATGACTCCCATGAACACCCAGCCCACTGGGAACTGCAGGCTGCCGCCGCTTCCCGGCACATAGAACGAGCCGTCGCCGAGCGCATGGTCGCCGAAGGGAGCCATGACATCGAGCGCCACCCCCGGGTAGTTGCCGCCATGCGTCTGGGCATAGTTGGCGAGCCCGGTCTCGATGTTCGCGCAGTCCGCCTTGACTGCGGCCTCCTTGGCGCGCACCTGCACGCCCTTAACCGTGGGCACCAGGGCGGCGATCAAGATGCCGATGATCCCGATGACCACCAGCATCTCAACGAGAGTAAACCCGTCACCTCTGCGCATCGTCATGTCTCCTTCACTCCGCATTCACGCCTGCACCTACTGCGCCGCACGCGCCTGCCGGCCCCCGCTAGAACTCCATGCGGTTGCCGCTAGCGGTCGTGCTCTGGCTCGCACCGCTGCCCGTACGTTTGTAGTAGGCGACTAGGCCGGTCTCAAACATGTCCTTCGTACCGCTGTTGTCCCAGTCCTTGCGAGCCCCATGCATGTTGCGGGTCGCGAGCCCCCCGGCGTTGTTGGGGTAGCACACGTAGGTGGCTGCATTCAGGGGCAGCGATCCATAGGCCCACAGCTGGTAGCTATCGATGACATCCACGTAGTACATCCCGGGGAAGGTCGTCGTGTTGGACTGCGCCTGGTACGAGCGCTTGCACTCGACGATGCCCTGGGGGTCGGTCGCGGTCGTCCCGGTCGCGCCGTAGAAGAACGTGTAGCAGAAGTCGCCGGGGGTGACCACGACCTCGGGGGAGGGAATGGTATGGTTCAGGTTGCCCGTGCTGTCCGGACCATAGCCCCAGATGATGTTGCCCATTGGGCGCTTCATGAACGGATTGGGCGGATAGGGCCTCAGGTACCCCAAGGCGTACAACGGATCGCTGTACTGGTTAAACACGTCGTAAAACGACCCATAGTCCCAGCCGAAGGGCTGGATCACGTGGTGTTCCTGCATGCCGGCGTAGCCACCCGGCGGGATCAGGCCGGGATCCGACGGGCCGGGGCCGGTGTTGTCGGCGAAGGTGTCCGTCACCACGCGCACGCCGCCGATCAGGCCGAGGCTGAACCAGTTGGCCGGGTCGGAGGTCATGCCGGTGCTGGCCACGTCGGTCATTTCATAGGGGTCAAACCCCGGGGTGTCCACCGTCGCCTGCTCGAAATAGCGCAGGCGGAAGGGATACATGCCCCCGGTATCCGTGGCGAAGGACTCAAGGCCCTTCACGATATCGTTGAGATTCGCCGCCACCTGCAGGTTCCTCGCCCGCTTGCGCAGGTCCGTCAGGTACCCGATGGAGATCGAAACCAGGATGGCGATGATCACGATCACCACCATCAGCTCGATCAGCGTGAATCCTGCCACCGCCAGACGGCGTCGCAGCGTTGAGCTTGTCTGCCAGTGCATCAGCTAGCTCCCCGTGATCTTCAGGAATACCGCGCCGAACAGGGCCGGGTTGAAATCACGCACGCCGCCGGGCAGGGCGGCACCGAAGCTGCCCACTGAGCCGGCGCTGTCTCTCAGTTCGCAGCCGACCCAGGAGGACGCCGGCGAGCCCAGGCTCACCGCGTTGGACATGTCCGTTTCGAGCTGGTCAAGCGTCAGGCTATGGTCAAAGTCCAGCCCGGCCAGCGTTCCATTCCAGTACTGGTGGCTTACGCCCTTCGCCAGGTCGTCGCTCAACCGGCTCGTACCCCATCCAACGAGGATGTACCCGCGGCAGCGCCGGTAGTACTGCGCGCGCTCGTCCGGGGCGAGGTTGTTCCAGTTGCTCACGAAGTCCGTGCCCGCGTTGTTCACGGGATTGAGAGGGATGTAGGTGAACATCCCCCGGCCGAAGTCGAGATACTGCTGGCGCATCGACGCCGCCGTCGGCAAGGGCGCGGAAGCGGGTGAGTACCGATCCCAGTCCAGGCTGGCGGAGTTCGCGGGCATCGGCGTAGTGCCGCTCGCCCCCTGGATCGGGTTAAACAGGAAAATGTTGCTCATCTGCGACTTCGCCGCCCCGCCGGCGGAGATGAACGGGTTGGCCGGATAGTCGGTGAGGTAGCCGCCGACCACTAGCGAGTCCAGCACCTGCGGGTTCGGAGTGCCATCATCCAAGTACGGATCCCGCCAGCTTGTCGCATCGCCCGGGATATCGGTCTTGGGTACGGTGAAGTCCTTGCGGGGCTCGGTGCCATCGTAGCTGGGCAATCCGCCGATCACCCCGGGTCCGACCAGAAAGCCCAGGTTGGGACTCTCCTCCCAGTGTGCACCGGGATAACACCCAGCGTTGTCCACCCCGAACTGCTCGATTGCCGCCTGGATGTTGTTGCACCCCGACTTGACCTGGGTGTCCTTGGCCTTGTTGCGTGCTACATTCACCGCGGGCATCGCCACGGAGATGAGGATAAGGATGATGCCCATCACCACCAGCAGCTCGATGAGGGTGAAGCCCGAAGAGATTGCCGATTGCCGACTGCCGATTGCCGATTGAAC